>Ga0184633_10000228_pt1 | contig 18576 bp, 13 predicted proteins | sample PLM31_170_b1_FD_133156 | JGI IMG/M metagenome (GOLD analysis project Ga0184633, IMG submission 133156) | Groundwater sediment microbial communities from an aquifer in East River, Colorado, USA - PLM3-1_170_b1 | ecosystem: Environmental > Terrestrial > Soil > Riparian zone | place: USA: East...
CCCTGCTCCGGATTCACGGCGCCCGCCGAGAACCTGGACGAGGCGCTCCGGCGCTCCGCCGACGCCTGGATGAACCTCAAGCTGACTCAGACGAAGGTCTCGCGCGAGCGCCAGGTGGTGATGGAGGAGTACAACCAGGGCCGGGACCTGCCCGACTACCAGGTCTACTTCCAGCTACTGCGCCTCATGTACCTCGAGCACCCCTACAAGCGGCCCACCATCGGCAGCAAGGATGTGATCGAGGGCGCTTCACTCGCCACATTCAAGAGCTTCTACGAGGAGCGCTACGTCCCCAATCAGATGATCCTCGCGGCGGTGGGGGACTTCGACGCGAGGGAGATGGCCGCGAAGCTGAAGAAGGCCTTTTCGCCCTACCGCCGCGGGGCCGACGACTTTGAGTTGGGCGAGACCGAGCCGCCGCAGACCGCCTTCCGGATGGGCGTCGAGACGATGAAGACGCCGAGCGCGTGGACCTACCTCGGCTTCCACGTGCCGGCCAGCTCCGATCCCGACACTCCGGCGCTCACGGTTCTCGCCTCTCTCCTCGGCGGCGGTACCTCCTCGCGCCTCTATCGCGCGCTCAAGGATCGCGAGAATCTCGTCACGTCCGTGTCCGCCGATTTCGAAGCGCGCAAGGACCCGGGGATGTTCGTGATCGGCTGCGAGCTTCCGCCCCAGAACGAGGCGCGCGTCTTCGGGATCGTTCGGGACCAGCTCAAGCGCCTCGCGACCGAGCCTGCTTCCGCGGAAGAGCTGGAGCGGGTGAAGTCTTCGCTTCTCTATTCGTACACCTACGACACGCAGACCTTTTGGAAGCGCGCGGAGCGCCTCTGCCTCTTCGAGCTGAAGTCCGACGCCTCTGTGGAGCGCCTCTGGCCGGAGCTGATCGAGGGCGTTACCGCCGAGGATCTGCGGAGGGTCGCGGCCCGCTACTTGAGCGCGGACCAGGCCTCCTACTCGGTCGTGCGCCCAAAGGACGTGGCCGGGCCGTCGCAGCTCGAGATCGAGGCGATGCTTCCCGCGTGGACCAAGGGTTGGCCGGACGCCGCCCAGGCGCGGGCGGTCGTCGCCGCACCGGTGCGTCGGGAGACGCTCCCCAACGGCGTGACGTTGGTCCTCAGGGAGGACCACGCGACGCCGATCGTGGCGGTCCAGACCATCGCGCGCGGCGGGCAATGGATCGAGCCCGAGGCGCTGGGCGGCGTTTCCAATATGGCGGCGATGCTCCTCCGTCGAGGCGCGGGATCGATGTCGGCGCAGCAGATCTCCGATCGCTCGGACGCGCTCGGCGCGCGGCTCTCCTCGAGCGGAGGGCCCGACCACGCGTCGATCTCCTTGCAGGCCCCCGCCGCGAACTTCGACAAGGCTTGGGAGATCTACAAGGAGATGGTCCTCCATCCTACGTTTCCGAGCGGCGAAATCTCGAAGGTCCGAGAGGACCTGATCCGCCAGGTGCAAAGCCTCGGCGACCGGCCCTTCGAGTACACGAACGTCCAGTTCGCGAAGGCGCTCTACACGAAATCGCCGTACCGCCGCCCGCTGATCGGCGACGAGACCTCGCTTGCGAATATCAAGGTCTCCGATCTCCGCAAAGCTCACGAAACTGTGTTTTGCGGCTCGAACCTTGTGGTCGCCGTCGTCGGCGACTTCGACTCCGACCGGGTTCTCGAAATGGCCCGCCGTTCCCTAGGAACCCTTCGACGCGGAGCGCCGGTCGCGGTCGGTGAGATCCGAGACGAGCCGGCCGCGGCGCCGCGCGTGATCTTCGATGAGAAGGACCAGGAGCAGGTGACCTACAACACCGGATGGCTCGGTTGCTCGATCCGGGATCCCGACTATGTGCCGCTCCGGGTCCTGACCACGCTCATCGGGGACAAGCTCTTCTTCAAGTACGTCTACGAGAAGGGAGTGGCCTACCGCTCCTGGTTCTACATGGACAATCGCATGGGACAGGCCTCGGTGCAGAACGAGATGGGTGTCACGCCCGCCAACTTCAAATTGGCGTCCACGGGTGTGCTCGACGACATCACGGGAACCGCGGGTGGCCCGATCACCGCGGCGCAGGTCAAGGGCGCGGTGGACAAGACGCTCTCGCGCTACTACCTCGGCGCGCAGCAATCGATCCAGGTGGCGCAGCGGCTCGGCTTCTACGAGGCGTCGGGGATGGGATTCGAATTCGCCGAACGCTACCCCGACCTCTTGCGCCAGACGACCGCCGATCAGGTGATGGCCGTCGCGAAGAAGTACATCCGCCCCGCGGCCTACACGCGTGTCGCTGTGGGCGAGGAGCCCGCGAAGACCTCAGCGCCGGCCTCGGCGCCCGCGCGGTAGCCGGGGGTCGCGGCCGGCCGCTCCCGGCCCTCGCCCCCGCCAAAAATCCATCCAGAACGCCCGGCCCGCGCCGATAACTCCTTCGGATAGGTGTCGCTACACCGCCGCTTGGAGCAGGCTGCCGAACCATGGCCGGGCCGATTCGTTGGATTTCCCACTCTGCGGGAATCCCCCACCTCGGGGATGCCCTCGCCGAGCATTTCGAGCGCGCGCCGGTCGGCATGATGCTCCTCGGGGCCGACCGGAAGATCCTCCGCGCCAACGAAGCGATGGCGGCCCTCACCGGGATCCAGGTCTCGATCATGCCCGGATCGCCCCTCCGCCGCATCCTCTCCTCCGACGCCGCATTCGATCTCGAGGATCGCATCTTCGAGGAGGTCGCACTCTCCGGGCGCTGGCTCGGCGAGCTGGAGATTCGCACCTCGCTGGGGGAAACGAACCCCATGATGATCTCGATCGCGCCGGTGAGCGAGAGCGAGGCGGGCCCCGTGCGCTACGTCGGCATCGTCATGGAGTTGGGGCAGCAGCGCTGGATCGAGGCCGAGTCGAGCCGGCGGGCCGCGGAGCTGGCCGCGTTCGCGTCGCTCGCCGTCGCCACCGGGAGCAGCACCGATCCACTGGAGATGCTGAACGCCGCCTCCCGCGAGATCGTCGAACGGCTCGAGGTGGACGCCTGCTGGATTCACCGAATCGAGACCGAGCCCGCCCGGCTGGTCCTGGTCGGCGAAGCGAGCTACCTGAACCCTTCGCTTCGCCTGTCGCCGCGAATGCTCCCCGACCCGATCAATCCCGCCGTGCTTCGGGCGATCGAGACGCGCGAGCAGGTGGCGGAATCGGAGCTTCTGGACCGGAGCATCGCGACCGTCGTCCACGTCCCGCTCCTCGCTCGCGACGAGGTCGTGGGGGTGATTTCGATTCTGAGCGTGGAGGGAGAGAAGCTCACGACCCGCAATTCGGACCTCCTGCGCGCGGTGAGCTACCAGGTGGGGACGGCGCTCCAGAATGTGCGCCTGCTCGAGTCGGTGCAGCGCCAGCAGATGGAGCTGCAGGAGAAGAACGAGCAGCTCCAGCTCTTCATCGAGGAGCTGATGAACGCCGACAGGCTCAAGAACGAGTTCCTCGCCAACACCTCGCACGAGCTTCGCACGCCGCTCAACTCGATCATCGGATTCCTGAATCTGGTGCTCGAGGGGCTCTGCGAGAACGAGCAGGAGCAGCGGGAGCTGCTGGGGCTTGCGGTCCGGAGCGGGCAGCATCTTCTCGGCCTGATCAACGACGTGCTCGACCTCTCGCGCATCGAGGCCGGGCGCGTGCAGCTCGAGCTGCGCGAGATCGATCTGGGCGTCTTGATCTCCGACGTGGAAGCCACGCTCGCCGTGCAGGCAAGGGACAAGCGCCTCGGTCTCCGCTTCGATCCCGTGCCGGCGGGGCTCCGCGTCACCGCGGACGAGGCGCGCTTGCGCCAGGTGCTCGTGAACGTGGTGGGGAACGCGATCAAGTTCACGCCGCGGGGGGAAGTCCGCTTGAGCGTGGAGTCTCCGCTCGGGTCGCCTTTCGTCGAAATCCGGGTCCACGACACGGGGATCGGCGTCGCGGACGAGAAGCGGGACCGGCTCTTCCGCAAGTTCTCCCAGGCCGACGCCTCCACGACGAGGAAGTACGGCGGAAGCGGGCTTGGGCTCGTGATCGTGAAGGAGCTGGTCGAGATGATGGGGGGATCGATACGGCTCGAGAGTCCCGGCGAAGGGCTCGGCACGACCGTCACGATCACGATGGGCCGCGCCGGGGGCGTCGCGGCGGGCGCGGAAGAGGCGGTTACGGCTTCTTGATCTGGACGATCAGGAGCTCGCCGCGAGCGATCTCGACGCGCGCGGGCGAGGCCTCGATCACGTTCGAGACCGAATCCTGAAGCCCCAGCTCGAGTCTCCGGTCCCGGAGCGGGTAGCGCAGATTCGTCGTGGTTACGCCCTCGGCGGCGCCTGCCACCGCGAAAAACGAGACCACGGTCCCCGCGGGCTCGTCGAACGTGACCGTGCCGCTCGCGAGCCACGCCCTCGCGACATCGTCCTCCAGAACGATGCGCGCCCGCTCCCGATATCGGCGGAGCAGCGAGACGTGGCCCAGGACGTGGTCAAGGCGCCCCGCGCTCGCTCCCAGAATGACGACCTCGTCGAACGGACCCTTCGCGAGGGCGTAATCGAGCGCCTTCTCGGTGTCCGTGCGCTCCGTGTCCGCGTCGCGCACGACCGGCACCTGGCCGAAATGCGCGAGCGTCGCGGCGGCGGCCGAATCGAGGTCGCCCACGATCGCGTGAGGGGTGAAGCCATGCTGGCGGGCGATGTCGGCGCCCCCGTCCGCGCAGACGAAGAGGGAGGCCTGCGCGATCGCGCGGCCCAGCGTCGCGCGGCTCGGAGGAAAACCGTTGGCAAGAATGACGGCGTTGGGCATTCTCGGAGGTAGCTCCGTGTCCCGGCTTCGGGGTGGGGTTTCAGTTCGGTGACGAGACGAGCGTAGCATTCGCGAGGGAACGATGGCAAACCGCAAGGATTTAAGAACGCTGTTGATCGTGGGGGCCCTGAGTCTGCTCGTGGCGATCGCGGGTCTCTACCTTGGATTCAACTCGAATCGGAGGGCCGCGGCGCCGCCGCTCCCCTCGGTGCCGGAGACGGGCCCGATCGTCTACGGAATGCGGTCTGTGGTTTCCGACCCTGGCCGCGTACGGTTGGAGTGGCGCGAGGTGTCCGGCGCGGGCGCATACGAGGTCACGCTCATGACCGCCTCGGACGATTCACTCTTCACGAGCCCCGCGATCCAAACCACCGCATGGACGATCCCGCCGGAGCTGAGATCGCGGCTTCAGCCGCAAACCGTCTACCACTGGCGCCTCGCGGTGATCTACCCCGACGGCCGGCAGGAAATCTCCGAGCCGGCGGCCTTCGCGACGCAGTAGTGCAAAAGCAAAGCGTCGAGACCATACTGCTAGCGCTGAATCGAGCGCAGGTCCGCTATCTCGTGGTGGGTGGGCTTGCCGTGGTAGCGCGGGGTATCGGTCCCGCGCACCCGTGCCATTCGCCGATTTCGACTTCGGGCGCGCCTATGCGCAAGCGATCCGCCTGGAGGTAGGGCCGGACGTCATCGCGACGTTCGTGAGCCGCCTCGATCTCGTCGAGATGAAGCGGCGTGCCGGCCGTCCCCAGGACCTTGCGGACATAGCCGGCCTCGATGCGAGCCCCGAGGGCAGCGGCGAGCGCCATGACTGAAAACGACAATCGCGACGGTTTGGAGTGGGAGCGTGGTTGGGACGGACACGCGCGGGCGCAGCAGCGGCGTCTCGCGCGGCTGACATTCGCGGAAAACTGGCCTGGCTCGACGAGGCGCATCAACTACTCCTTCGAATCGAAGATTCGCGGAAGCGCCGAGCGGGCGGCGACGCTGAGGCCGGGGCTGGCAACGATCAGGGCGCGGAGGAGTGAAGCAATTAACGCTCCCCTCACGCGATCCCCCTCGGTTGGTTCTGATCGCTGGCATGTCCGGCGCGTGATCTACCCCGACGACCGGCACGCTCTCTCCGAGCCGGCGGCCTTCGCGACGCAGTAGTTGGGGTCACGGCTTACCCCCGTCTCACGAACCCTTCGTTGCCGTCACGATATGCGCCGGCGTGTCGAATTCCGCGGTCCCTCCCTTCGTGACGTAGTCCGCCATCGCGACCTCGGCCTCGGCGAGAATCGTCTGGATCTGCCCCTCCGATAACACCACACCGCAGATCGGGAGCCACCCACGGAGGTCCGCTTCGACGACCGCGCGGATGTTGGGGAACCGCGCGCGACCCTGTAGGGTCGAAATCGTGGCCGACGGGATGTCTGCAGAGGCCATGACGGCCGCCAGCGCCTGGCGATCGCCCAGGACGAATGGCGCGCGCAAAGGCTCCGCTGCGCGGGGCCCGCCGATTCGCTCGAGGAGCGCGACCTCGGCGGCGTAGGCGGGCGTGTGCTCAAGGGAATCCCAGACCGCGACTGCGAGGCGGCCGCCGGGCACGAGAACGCGAATCATTTCGCGAAGGGCGCGCGGGCGATCGGAGAAGAACATGAGGCCGAACTGGCTCACCACGGCGTCGAATGATGCGTCAGGGAAAGGGAGCGACTCTGCCGCCCCCTGCTGCCAGCGGATGGCCGAGGTCGTGCGGGCCGCGACCTCGAGCATTCCGGGATTGATATCGACGCCGGTGACCGAGCCGCGGGGCCCCACTCGCGAGGCCGCCTCCCGGGCGAGGACGCCGGTGCCGCACGCGACGTCGAGGACGCGATCACCCGGCCCGACCCGGGCCGCATCCGCGAGGCGCGGCGCCCATTCCAGGAACAACGCAGGGACGAAGAAGCTCTCGTACGCGATGGCCGCATCGATCATCTGCTGAAGCTCGGGAGCATTCATGGGCGCCTCCGTAGCTGACGGCCGGCAGGACATCTCCGAGCCGGCCGCCTTCGCGACGCAGTAGGGGTGGCGCGTCGGGGACCGCCGCACGCGGGGATCGTAGTCGCTCGTCGCACTGGCCCCGGTGGCCGGGCCGTGTGGCGGCAAGCGAGGCGGGGGCCGACCGAGCTACTCCAGCCGGGTCACGCGGCCGGACCGGGTCTGGGACTCCGACCGGACCCGCCAGAAATAAACGCCTGTCGGCGCGCGCCGTCCCGTCGCGTCGGTTCCGTCCCACTCCAACGACTGAAATCCCGCAGGCCGCCACGCGGACTGCAGGCGCTTCACCAGTCCCCCACGCGTGTCGAACACTTCCAGCGTGACCGGCCCCGACTGCGCGAGGTGGAAGCGGATCGAGGTGGCCGCCGAGAAGGGGTTGGGCGCACTGAACGCCCGCGGCGGGGCGGCCACGGGGATCGCCGCGACGGCGGACACGTCCGCGTACCAGCCGATGTCCGTGAAGGCGTACTGCGTGAGATCGGAACTCGACGTCAAATCCGTGTTGATGAACGGCTCCATGAGGAGGTTCGGCGTCGCCGTGATGTCGAAATGGGAGACCGAGGAGCCCGACTCGAGAGGACTGGGCGCGTAGAGCTTCACCCGTCCCTGCGCGTCCGCACCCGCCAAGTGGGCCGGGTCGACCCCGATCGTCGCCGTCACGCCGACGGCGAGCTGCCCCTTGATCGCGGTCGCGTCGTCCTGGGTGATGCTCACGACCGGGATCGTAATGCTCGGGTCGCTCCCCGCCATCCCCTGCGGCGGGCCCGCCACGTTGTTCCCGATGATCACCGCGACGGCGCCTACCGCCTGCGCCGCCTGAGCCTTCTGCACGAAAGTGCACGTGCCACGGTCGATCATCGCGATCTTCCCCGCGATCTGGGCCCCGTTGACGATCGGCTCGCACGCGTCGCTCGTCGTCCCGACGCCGTCGTCGGCCAGGATCACCTGGGCCTGAAGCGATGGGTCGGGCGGAGGCGCTCCGAACTCCGCCGTGCCGTGCTCCTTCTCGCCGGCGATCGCCGGCGGCGAGTCGATCCGGACGAGCGAGGCCGGTCCGAGGAACAGCGGCGCCCCCACCAGGACATAGGCGCCGTCCCAGACGAGATTCCCCGTGTTGACCGCGGAGTTCTTCCGCTTCTGGTTGTTCATCTGGTCCCAGCTTTGCCCCTGCGTCACGTCGAAGAGGTTGCGGGCGTAGATGTCGGCCCGGTTGTTGAGGAACGCGCCCGTTCCGAGGTTCGTGAACGTCTGGAATCCCAGCCCGTGCCCCAGCTCGTGCAGTACCACGTCGAGGAGATCGATGTGCGATCCCTCCTCGTGGTCGTAGCCGTAGTACCAGTTGGTCGGCCCGAGGCAGGTGCCGTTGTCGACGCTGGAGTTGAACCGAGCGGTGATGTCGGCCGAGGAGGGCGCCAGATCGGTGCCCGCCAGCTTGTTGGCGAGGGCGATCGGATACCAGGTATTCGCGACGGGCGCCCCTGTGAAATCGGATGCGACCGAGATCGCCCCCGCGCTCCCGAGGACGCCGCTCGAGGCGTCACAGGGGGTTAGCGGATCGAAGCGCGCCTCCACCACGATCGTCACGTTGTCGGGAAGGTACGTTCCCCAGATCGTCCCCGCGGCCCGGAACACGTTCAGGCGCTGCTGCCCGAGCGTGGTTCCCGTGTTCCCCCCGACCGGCGTCGCCGCAGCCGTGTCGTTAAAGCCCTCTCCGGGTCCGTCCAAGTTGACGAGGAGGAACGTGGCTGCCTTCGCCGGCGGGGCCGGGTGCAGGGCAGCGATCGTCGCGGCGACCCAACAGAGCACGGTCCGGCGGAGCATGGCTACTCCTCTTCCCGCCGGACCTGGGGCGCGGGCGGCCCGGCGAAGGAAGAAGCCGTGGGCCCGGGGACGGAAGCGCAGTCGATGACGATGCGGCCGGCGGCGTCACGCCGAGCCATCGAGAAGCTCTGGAACCGGCCCTGGAGGTGCACGACCTCTCCGCCGCCCAGAATCCGCTCGGCCGGAAGCGGGGTATCGGGCGGGGCCAGGAGCTCGGCCTCGAGCAGGGCGGCGGCCGCGCGGCGCTGCGCCTCGGACGGCGCGGTGGGGAGACCGGTGACCGGATCCAGCGCGACCAGGAGCCCCGGGGCTGGGAGCGACGTCTCGGCCCAGGGATCCGCAAAGGACTCGACGTGGAAGTCGACGGGGTCGCCGGGGATCCAGAACGGGCGCCAGTCATACGGCCAATCGGCGCCCGGTTCTGCGGCGCAGGGGCTCCATGAACACGCGACCGCAAGCACCACCGCGAGAGTGCGGCAGGGGGAGAAGACGGGTGGCCATAAACGAAGGGAGCGTCTCATGGCAAGTAGTCCTCGCTGCGCGGCGGATCGGCCCACACGGCGGAGCTGCTCCCCGCCGGAGGCCGACCTCGAAGTAAACCACCATTTTACCACGCGGAGGCGGGTTGCTGGGCAACAACCTACCGCGACGCGCCGTCCCGCGTGGTGTCGGTTCTATCCGCCCGGGTGGAGAGGAAAGGAGCCTGTTTTCTGCACCCCGATTAGGGGCCGCGTCGCCCGGATCTGCCGGGTGAACACTTCCGGATCGGTCGTCGGAAGCTTGCAGATGCCTCTCTCGCATACAAAGGCCGTCGCCTTCCCGCTCTGAGGGGACTTGTCCCGAAGCAGGCCGACAAGCTCTTCCTGCTCCTTCTGATCAGCCCCTTCGACGGCCACAGCCAGTACTCGATTCGGGAGAAACGTCTGGCGCAGCCGGGCCAGGAATGGTTCCGCGTCGGCGCGCGACCGGGGGGCCACGATGACCACCTCCTTGGGCGCATCCAGCCTGAAATCCACGGCCAAGAGGAACTCCGAGAGCGAAGTCGGCGCATCGGCGAGGTGGGCCTGGAACCCCCGAAGCAGGCGGTCGGCGCGCTCGCGGTAGCGGTCCTGCGTGGTGAATTCCGCCATGCGGAGCAGATTGAGGGCCTGAACCGAGTTCCCTGACGGCTCCGCGCCGTCGTACGAGGGCATCTCCCGTGCGAGGAGCTTCTCGTGGTCGTTCGCCGTCATGAAGTACCCGCCACCGGCGTCTTCGTATCGTCGCTCCAGCTCGGAGTCCAGCGTCATCGCCTCCTGAAGCCAGCGAGATTTCCCCGTCGCTTCGTACAGGTCCAGGAGACCCGCGATCATGAACGCGTAATCGTCCAGGTAGGCACCGAATCGCGCCCTCCCGTCGCGATAGCTCCGCAGTAATCTGCCGCCTTGGCGCATGCGCGTCAGGACGAACTCCGCCGCACGCTCCGCGCGCCTCGCGTACGCGTCATCACCAAGCACGAGCGCTCCGCGGGCGAACGCCGAAATCATCAAGCCGTTCCACGCCGTCAGGATCTTCTCGTCGCAATGGGGAGGCGGCCGCCGCGCCCGCGCGCGATAGAGCGGCTCCTTCGACTCCTCGACGATGGAGGCCACGCTTATGGTGGAAATCTTGAGCTGCCCCGCGGTCTCCTCCAGGCTGCGCGGGGTGTGGGGAATGCTCCGGCCCTCGAAATTACCTCCCGGCGTGATCCCGAAGTATGCCGCGACGATTCGGGCCCGATCCCTTCCTAGGACCGCCTCCAGCTCGGCCGGAGTCCAGGTGAAGAACCACCCTTCCTCACGCTGGCCGCTCGGCGTCGGGCTGTCGGCATCGGTGGCGGAGTAGAATCCGCCCTCAGGGGCGCTCATGTCGCGGTCCGCGTATCGCAGAATCTCCCGAGCCACACGGGTGTAGTCCTTCGACCCCGTGACCTGGTAGCCCTCCAGGTAGGCGAGCGTGAGCAGCGCGTTGTCGTAGAGCATCTTCTCGAAGTGGGGCACGAGCCAGCGATCATCTGTGGAGTATCGATGGAAGCCCCCGCCCACCTGGTCGTACATCCCGCCCGCGGCCATCCTGTCCAGGGTCAGGGTCGCCATACGCAGGGCCCGCTCATCCCCCGTCCGTCGGTGGTACCGCAGCAGGAACCGAATCGGGAGGCCGCTGGGGAATTTGGGGCTTCCCTTGAGGCCTCCCTGCGTGGAGTCGAACCGATCGCTGTACGCCATTGCGGCGTTCGTCAAAATGTGCGGCCCGGGCAGCTCCTTCCCCGCGGGAGGCGAAGCGAGTTGGGCGGCGACGGCGTCCGTCAACGCCGCCGAGCTGGTGGCCACTTGGCTTGCCTGGTCTACGTATGCTTCTTTGAGCCTCCGGATGATCGTGAGGAATCCGGTCGTAGTTCCGCGGTCCCCGTCCCTGGCGGGGATGTACGTACCGCCGTAGAAGGGTTTCCGATCGGGCGTGAGCCAGACGCTCATGGGCCATCCGCCTCTCCCCGTCATCAGCTGCACCGCGGTCATGTAGATCGCGTCCACATCGGGCCGCTCTTCGCGATCCACCTTGATCGAAATGTAGTTCTCATTCAGATAGCGGGCGATCTCCTCGTCTTCGAAGGACTCCTCTTCCATGACATGACACCAGTGGCACGTCGAATAGCCGACGGATAGAAAGATCGGCCGCCCGAGTCGCTTCGCGGCCTCGAACGCCTCGTCGCCCCAGGGGTACCAGTTGACGGGGTTATGCGCGTGCTGGAGGAGATACGGGCTGGACTCCAGAAACAGGCGGTTGGTGTATCGAGGCGACCCATCAGGCAGAAGGTGGCGCGTGCGCGGTTTGTACCCTGCGTTCCGCGATGCCCACGCGGTTCGAAGATTCTCCGCGACATTCGCGTCCAAGGAAGGGGCTCCCGGCAGGGCGCCTCCCATGCTCGGTCCCGCTCCGCTCTTCGTTGCATCGGCGCTCGCGACCATCCCCCCGCCAGCGTCCGCCCGTCCCGGAGACTTCGCCCCCTGCGGCGCGGACTTCTCCTCTGTGGACTCGGATCGGGTGCCGCAGGAGACCGCGGCGAGGGCGAGGATCAGAGCCGCATGCCAGGCTGCTTTCAAGTTACTTGCCGGCCTCCGTCGGCTTGGGGAGGGGCTTGCCGTCGACCTTGTGGAGGACGATTTGTTCCACGCCCGCCGCTTCCTCCCCGAGAAAGACGAAGAAATCCACATCGTAGACCTTCCCCGACTTGTCCTTGAAGTCCACGCAGGCCCCGTATCCCTTCGGGTCTGCGCTCACGCCATCATGGACGCGATCGAAGATGAGGCGAAGCGTCTTGTCGTTCCGGGGGTCGATGAGCAGGAAGTACCCCTTGAGCTTAATGTCGGCGGCGACGTAACGCTCGATCTCGCTCCGCACTCGCGACTTTGTTTGATCATCGATGCCCCCGGCCCCTTCGGCTGCAAGAAGCGGACCGACGCACACCAGTGACAGGAGAGCCATCGCCGACGCGAACCCTTTCATGGAGATCTCCTTTCGGGTTGCGGATGGTTCGAGGTTAGCCGGAACTCCGGGTCTGAGCCGCCCTGGACATTTCCAAGAGTGGTGATCGGCTCGTTCCCACGAATGCGTGAATCAGCCCGGCCTCCTTCCAGGTTACAACCTGATACCCTTGGACCGCCGAGCAAGCGAAGTCACCCCCGCCGGCGCACCTGCTCGGCGGTAGCGTCAAGTCTTCGGCCGAGAAGACAAAGTAGCTGGCCGGACCCTCGGGTAAATCGTAGAAGGCAAGAGCCGCCCGCCGGCCGAGAAAGAAGCAACGCCTTGCGCCTGTCAGTCGGGCGCCCGCGAGCGAAGGGATCATCACCGGGAAGTCCACGTAGCTCTGAAGGTAAGCCTGGTATGTCTCCGCGCCGCTCCGACCGCTTCGGTCCGGGTGCCCTAAATAACGGATGTGATCCTCGACGAGGGCTATCGAGACCGGATCGGCCGCGGGCGGAGCCGCGTGCCGCGAATAGAAGAGGACCGCCAAAGCCAGGAAGAGCATGGCGGCCAGCGCTGCTGCCGCCCTCTTCCAGGGCTGAGTCGCCCGCGCGGCGCCCATGGTCCGGAGCAGTTTCACGCGTCCCTGGGCGGGCAGGCCATCAAGATCCTCGCGGCCCATCGGCATCCTGGTACGGTTGAAGAGATCCCGGCACGAAGCGCACCCATCGAGGTGCAACGCGAGCTCATCCGGGACGCATTCGTCGGCGTGTTCCAAGACGCGCCTCAGCGTCGATTCGAACTTCCGGCAGTCGCTCACGGCTTGATCCAGCCCTTCTCCCTCGCCAGGCGGTGCAGCGAGGCCCTCAGCGCGGCTCTACCCCTCGCCACGCGCGACGCGACCGTACCGGGTGAAATCCCGAGGACTTCGGCCGCCTCCGCGAATCCGTACTCCTCCACGTCGATGATGAACACCGCGACCGCTTGTTCCACGGGGAGCCGATCCAGGGCAGCGCCGATCTCCCGCGACGCGTCCCGAGCGAGAAATAGAGACCCAAAATCGATCGCGGGTCCAGTCGCTTCCGAGTGTGCTCCGAGATCGCTCTCCTCCTCGATCGAAACCTCGATCACCTTCCGGCGATGCCTGTCCAGAAACGACCGGTACAGAATCCGTCCCATCCAGGGACGGAAGGAGGACTGCGTCTGCAGCTTCCGAAAGCTTTGGAAGCCCTTGAGCAGCGAGTCCTGTAAAAGGTCCTGAGCCCGGTCGGAGTCTCGTTCCAGGCGGTAGGCAAAACGGTAGAGATGATCCATCAGTGGAATCAGCAGCTCCTCGAACTGCTTGTCGCTGCTTTCGTGCGCCAAGCCGTCTCGCTTTCCATCGCGGGGTCCCCTGCCGATCGCCCGGGCAGGCTCGCCCTCACTGCGCGGGCAGATATAGAGACGATGGGAGCCATTCGTTTTCATCCCGGAGAATGACACGTCCGCCTGTAGGACTCGTCGCTCGCAGATTCTATGTCTCACGTAACGAGCTGAGGGCGGCCGTATTCTAGATCGTGAGTTGAGATTCCGCCGGTGGTCCTGACGCCGATCGCTGTCGCGCCGTCGCACCCCAGCCGTAGCCCACAACAATCCGCCTGGCAAGCGGCCGCGGCACGCGAGGATCAGCTATACTCCCAGGCGCAACGCCCTTTCCGATATGGAGGACGTGACACCGCAGTGCAAAAGCAAAGCGTCGAGACCGGACGTCATCGCGACGTTCGTGAGCCGCTTCGATCTCGTCGAGATGAAGCGGCGTGCCGGCCGTCCCCAGGACCTTGCGGACATAGCCGGCCTCGATGCGAGCTCCGAGGGCGGCGGCGAGCGCCATGACTGAAAACGACAATCGCGATGGTTTGGAGTGGGAGCGTGGCTGGGACGGACACGCCCGGGCGCAGCAGCGGCGTCTCGCGCGGCTGACATTCGCGGAAAAACTGGCCTGGCTGGACGAGGCGCATCAACTACTCCTTCGAATCGAAGATTCGCGGAAGCGCCGAGCGGGCGGCGACGTTGGGGGCGGGGCTGGCGAGGATCAGGACGCGGAGGAGTGAAGTAATATCGTGGAGGCGGCAGGATCGTGGCGAAGGCTTGAAGCCTTTCTGACGCTGACTCGGCTGCCGATCGGAAAGGCCAGCTCCGCATGATGAGAGGTCTCTGCGACTTCGTCACGACCCACATGAATGAAGCCCTCGCAGTGCCCTTGATCATCCAGGGCGGAATGGGTGTTGGAGTCTCCAACTGGCGGCTCGCGCGCGCGGTGTCGCAGAGGGGCCAGTTGGGGGTGGTCTCGGGCACGGGAATCGACACCGTGCTGGTGAGGCGGCTCCAGGACGGCGACCCGGGCGGGCACATGCGGCGCGCCATGCAGAAGTTTCCCATTCCGCAGACCGCCAGGGACGCGTTGCGCCTCTATTTCCGCAGCGAAGGCAGGTCTCCGCGTGAGATGTACAAGACGCTCCCCAAGTACAAGCAGATGGTATCCAGAGCGCACCAGCAGCTCACCATGCTCGCCGCCTTTGTCGAGGTCCACCTGGCGAAAGCGGGGCACGACGGCCTCGTGGGGATGAACCTGCTCACCAAGGTGCAGCTCCCCAATCTGGCGTTGCTCTATGGGGCCATGCTGGCGGGCGTCGATTACATCCTCATGGGCGCCGGGATCCCCCGGGAGATTCCCGGAGCGCTCGATTGTCTGGCGGAGCACCAGCCCGCGTCACTCCGATTCGATGTGGAGGGCCCCCCCCCGGGCGCGGTCGAGCACCTGAAGCTGGATCCGCGGGAGCATTGGGACGAAGCGCCTCCAAAGCTTAAGCGGCCAAGGTTCCTCCCAATCGTCGCGAGCAATTCCCTCGCGACCGTCTTGGTCCGCAAAGCCAGCGGGCGGGTCGACGGGCTCGTCATCTCGGGGCCGACCGGCGGGGGGCACAACGCGCCCTCTCGCGGCGAGCCCAGATTCAACGTACGGGGTGAGCCTGTGTACGGCGCGCGGGACGAAGTGGACTTGGAGAAGATCCGGGGGTTGGGCGTTCCGTTCTGGATCGCGGGCGGAGCGGGTTCGCCGGAACGCTTGCGGGAAGTACGTCAGGCCGGCGCCGCCGGCATCCAGGTGGGCACTCTGTTCGCCTACTCCGATGAATCGGGCCTGGCGGAGGACGTCAAGCGCTCGGTGCTCGCTCAGGCCGCGCGTGGGGAAGTGGACGTGCTCACGGACCCACGCGCGTCGCCCACCGGCTATCCGTTCAAGATCGTCAGGTGGAGCGCCGACCCCGGCGCGGGCGTGACTCGCGAGCGGATCTGCGATCTGGGCTATCTCCGCGTCGCCTACGCGACTCCGGAGGGAAAGATCGGCTACCGCTGCTCCGCGGAGCCGGTGGGTGCGTACGTCCGCAGAGGAGGCAGGGTGGAGGATACCGAGGGGCGCAGGTGCCTGTGCAATGCCCTGATGGCCAGCATCGGGCTCGGGCAGGTGCGCGCCGGTGGGTGGGTGGAGCCGCCTCTCGTGACGAGCGGAGACGATCTCAAGTCGATTTCGGTTTTCCTCGCTGGGCGGTCGCGCTATTCCGCCGCCTTCGTGATCGACTACCTGCTCTCGGCGGACAAAAGAAATGAGGCGACACCTCTCGGTGCCGCCCCGCCGCGTGTAACGAGTTAAAACGGTCCTTCGCCGGCTATGCCTTCCGGACGTTGGCCGCCTGAAGTCCCTTCGGTCCGCGGACGATGTCGAACTCCAGGCGCTCGCCCTCTAAACTCCAAGGGGCCCGGTGTCTCACCCATGTTGGCGGAGAGGGCAACCTCCACGGTCTTCGTGCGGCGTCTGTCCAAGAACGTCCGGTATAGGATCCTCCCCATCCAGGGACGGAAGGAGAACTGTTTCTGCAGCTTCCGGAAGTTTCGGAAACCCTTGAGAAGCGCGTCCTGCAATAGGTCCTGAGCCCGATCCGAATCGCGCTCCAGCCGACGCGCAAGACGATAGAGATCATCCATCAAGGGGATCAGCAACTCCTCGAACTGCTTGTCGCTGCCTTCCTGCGCCACGCCGTCTCGCTCTCCATCGCGCGGTGCGCCGCCGATCGCCCTGGTCAAGCTCGCCCCCACTGCGCGCGCATATTTAGAGACGCCAGGAGCCATTCGTTTTCTTCCCGAAAAATGACACGCCGACCTGATGGATAGGCCACTCGCAGGCTCAAATATCTCACGCGGCGACGTGAGGGCGACGGTCTGCAAATCGGATCGAGCCGGTTCTCAACGAATTGAGTGCGGCTCGCCCTTCGAGGGCATCTGAGGTGAATCTTGAAGCTCGAGGCGAGCATTGGGAAGGCGTGTCTTGAGGCGGGAGTTCATGCTTGGGGGGCGCGCGGGAAAATAGCGGTCGCCGTGGCGCCGTGGCGCCCCTTGACTCCCGCCCCACGATCCCCCTATGCTGGTCCTAACCGTTAGGGGTGGCTGGGATACCAGCCTGAGAAAACACCCTAATCACCTGATCTGGGTCATGCCAGCGTAGGGAAACGGGGACAGACGACCCTTCTCGACTGTGCCGCGTCCTTCGCCGGGCGCGGCTCGATTGTTTTGGAAGGAAGGTGTCGTCATGGGAAGGTTCCGCTCCTCGCGTTCCGCGAGTCTCCGCACGCAGGTTTCTACGGCTGCATTTCTGCTGGCGCTGGCCCTCATGGTCGCCGCGATCGCCCCCCGCGCCCTCGCGCAGGCGGCGGTCACGTCCGCGCCTGACTCCGCCACCCTGAGCCTCCGAGGCCGAGTGCTCGACGCCGAGACCGGCCAGCCCATCTCGGACGCCCACGTGACGCTGGAGGCCCCTCACCGCGAGACCACCACCGATGTGCAGGGCAACTTCACGTTCGTGGGGCTCGCCGAGGGTTCCTACGACGTCGAGGTCTCGCGGCTCGGGTACACGACCCAGCGCCGGAGCGTCACGGTGAGCGCGGGGGCGGAGCCTGGCGCGACGCGCGACGACGCGGCCGCCGCGCACACCACGCCCACTACCGAATTCCGCCTCGAGCCCCGCCCCATTCTCGGACCCGAAGTCGAGGTCACCGCCACGCGCGTCGAAGAGCGCTCCTCCGCCGTCGCGTTCACCGAGCTGGACCGGAAGCAAATCGCCGAGCGCTACTGGGCGCAGGACGTCCCGATGCTCCTCGCCGAGACGCCCGGCGTCTATGCCTACTCCGACGCGGGCAACGGGATCGGCTACTCGTACGTGAAGATCCGCGGTTTCTCGCAGCGTCGCGTCGCGGTCATGATCAACGGCATCCCCCTCAACGATCCGGAATCGCACGAGGTCTACTGGGTGGACCAGCCCGACCTCCTCGCGAGCACGCAGGAGCTTCAGGTGCAGCGCGGGGTGGGAAGCGCGATCTACGGGGCGAGTGCGGTGGGCGGCTCCATCAATATGGAAACCTTCCGGGGACCAACGGAGCGGCAGATCTCGGTCGAAGCGGGCGGCGGGACGTACGGCACGACCCGCTTCTCGCTCCAGTTCGAGTCGGGGCTCCTCGACAACACCTACCAAGTGCTGGGGCGTTACTCGCGGATCAAGAGCGAGGGATACCGTGACCAGTCCTGGACCGACCTCTGGTCGTACTATCTCTCCGCGTCGCGCTTCGATCCCTGGATCACCACGCGCGTGAACATCTACGGGGGCCAGGAGCGGCTCCACCTCGCCTACTTCGGGGTGGACCAGGCGTATCTGAACGGCCAGATCACCGGCGGCGCCGACGAGGACCGCCGCTTCAATCCGCTCACCTGGGACGACGAGACCGACAATTTCTTCGAGCGGCACTTCGAGCTGATCAACGACGTGAAGCTGGGCGCGAACTCTTCCCTGACCTCGACGATCTTCTACATCCCCGGGGAGGGCTATTACGACGATCTGCCCTACGACCCGGTGAAGTTCGCTTCTCGGCGGCTCCCCGACTTCTCCGTGGACTCGAACACGCTCTATCCCGCCTCGTACTATGCCGACACGACCGGCGCGGGACCCTACACGGTGGTGGCGTCCGACATGACGCAGAGCCTCTGGATTCAGAACAACCATTATGGGTGGATCCCGCGCGCGCGTTTCCGACACGAGCGAGGCGAGCTGACCGTGGGGGCGGAGTTCCGGAAGCACGACGGGCAGCATTGGGGCGAATTGACCTGGGCAGCCGCGCTCCCCCAGGGCACGCAGCCGAACCACCTCTTCTACGACTACACCGGCCGCGTCGGTGTCCTCTCGGCATTCGCGCAGGAGGGCTACGACTTGAAGCCAGACTTGCGGCTGACCGGAAGTCTCCAGTGGCGCGGGACCCGCTACTCCATCGGGGACGACGCGTTCAACAACTACGACTTCGGCATCGACTACTCGTTCCTGAATCCCCGCCTGGGGCTCAACTGGAACGCGAGCAGCCGGTGGAACCTCTTCGGCAGCTACGCGCGCATGTCGGTGGA
>Ga0184633_10000230_pt1 | contig 18523 bp, 15 predicted proteins | sample PLM31_170_b1_FD_133156 | JGI IMG/M metagenome (GOLD analysis project Ga0184633, IMG submission 133156) | Groundwater sediment microbial communities from an aquifer in East River, Colorado, USA - PLM3-1_170_b1 | ecosystem: Environmental > Terrestrial > Soil > Riparian zone | place: USA: East...
AGGGCGTGTCGAGCACGAAGCGCAGGACGATCCAGGCGAGCACGGCCGCGAGCAGCGTCCCCCCGAGGCCCGCCGTCGCGCCGAGACAGGCGTACTCGACCGCGAACGCGCGAGCGATCGCCCAGCGCGTGGCCCCGAGCGTCTTGAGGATGACCGTCTCGTAGAGGCGCTGGTAGCGGGTCGCCGCCAGCGCACCCGCCATGACCACGAGACCCGCAGCGATGCTGAACGACGCCATGAACCGTACGGCGAAGGAGATCTGGTCGAGCACCTCCCCCACGCGCTCGAGGACACCTCGCACGGGGATCGCGGTGACGTTAGGAAAGGCCGCCACCACGCGGTCCTGAAGCTCGGTCTCGACGGCGGCCGGGACGCGCGCCGTCGCCATGTAGGTCGCCGGCGCCCCGTCGAGGGCCCCTGGCGAGAGAACCATGAAGAAGTTGGCGGTCAGGCTCTGCCAGTCGACTCTCCGGAGACTCATCACCTCCGCCTCCACCGGCACGCCCTGGACGTCAAACGTGAGTGTCCCGCCCACGCCGACGCCGAAGTACTTCGCGGCCTCTTCCTCCACCGACACGCGCGGCCGGGCCGAGGCTTCGCTCGGGGTCCACCAGCGTCCGCGAACGATCAGGTTCGCGGGCGGCTCGGTCGCCCAGGTCAGCACGTACTCGCGGGTGAAATACCAGATCTTGTCAGGGGCTTCCTTCTTCCGGCGGGCGATCAGCTCGCGCGTGACGGGCCCGCCGTCGATCGCCGCGAGCCGGGCGCGCACGATCGGTGTCAGTGCGGGCGCGGTGCCACCGCTGGCGGCGCCGACGAGCCGGCTGAACGCTTCGCGTTGGTCCGGCTGCACGTCGATGAAGAAGAACGCCGGGGCGTCACGCTTCTGCTCGTAGGCGAGCTGACGGCCGAGGCTCGCCTCGAGCAACGCGACGGCGACGACGAGCATCACGCCGACGCCGAGGGCCACGACCACCCTGACCGTGTGGCCTCCGGGGCGGTCGAGGCCGGCGAGGCCCTGGCGCCAGGCCAGCCCCGGCATGCGCGGCAGCTGCCGCGCGAGCTTCACGAGCCCGCGTGAGAGGCCGAGCAGGACGGCGAGCGCGGCCAGCGCCGCACCGAGGAAGACCGCGCCGAGCCGGAGCGACCCCACCTGCCAGACGGCCAGCCCGGCCAGGCCCGCGAGGATCGGGAGCGCCGCGGCCCACGGGCGGCGCGCGCGCCACGCACTCGCCGCGACGTCGCGCCGGAAGATCAGCGATGGGGACACCGCGCGGATGGCAAGGAGCGGCCAGAGCGCGCAGAGCAACGCCGTCAGCATGCCGAGCGCGAGCCCGCGCGCGATCGTCCCCATGTCCCACTGGACCTCGAGCCTGAACGGGGCGAACGGGGCGAGCGCGCGCACGAGCACCGGCTGGACCGCCACGCCCAGCGCCGCGCCGGCGAGGCTTCCGAGAAGGCCGAGGGCCAGCGTCTGGACCAGATAGGTGACGAGGAGCGTCCGCCAGTCCGCGCCGAGGCACTTGAGGATCGCGATCGTTGCGAACTGACGCCTGAGAAAGGTCGTCACCGAGGACGCGATCCCGACGCCGCCAACCAGCAGGCTCGCGAGCCCGACAAGGCCGAGATAGGTGGCGAGCTGCGCGAAGAAGCGCCGAAGTCCGGGCTGGGCCTCATCGAAGGCCGCGACGCGGACCGCCGGATCACCGAGCGCGCGGGCGAGGGCGGCGCCGGCGGCGCGGGTCGTCACGCCAGCGGGGAGGCGCACGAGCGTCCGGTAGCGAACGCGACTGCCGACTTGAAGAAGTCCCGTCCGCTCGAGCGCCGGACCGGCGATGAGCACCCGCGGGCCCAGCGTCACCAGACCGGTCGGGCGGTCCGGCTCTCTCACGAGCACGCCGGCCACGGTGAAGCCCGCGGTACCGACGACCAGCGGATCCCCCACGGAGAGGCCCAGACGCTCCAGGAGCCGGGCCTCGACCACGGCGCCGCCAGCGCCCCCGTGGTCCGCGAGCAGCGCGTCGAGTGGCGCCGCCGGCACGGTCTGGATTCGCCCGTAGAGCGGATACTCGCGCTCGACCGCTCTCAGTTCCACCAGGAGCGTCGACCCGCGCGTTGGATCGCGCACCATGCCGGCCACCTCGCGGACGGCGGTCGTGACGGCACCGGCGCCCTCGAGCTCGGCAAGCGCCGCGCGTTCGGCGTGATCGAGCGGTCGCGCTGAGCGGAGCTCGAGGTCACCTCCCGTGAGCGTCCTGGCCTCGCGCGCCAGCGTGCGGTCGAGATTTGCGGCGAGTGTGCCGACCGAGACCAGCGCCGCGACGCCGAGGGCGACGCAGCCGAAGAGCACGGTGAAGTGACGCCACGCGCCACGCGTCTCGCGCCAGGCCATCCGCAGCGCGAAGGCGGGGCTCACGCGGCGCCGTTCAGGATGCGGCCGTCGTGCAGCGTGACGACACGATCGGCGTGCCGCGTCAGCGCCTGGTCGTGGGTCACCAGCACCAGCGTGGACCCGCGGCGGCGCTTGAGCGCGAGCAAGAGCTCGATGATCTGGGCGCCCGTGGCGGAGTCGAGATTGCCCGTCGGCTCATCGGCCAGGAGCAATCCGGGGTCGAGCGCGACCGCACGGGCGAGCGCGACGCGCTGCTGCTCGCCCCCCGAGAGCTGTACGGGATAGTGGTGCGCGCGGTCGCCGAGCCCGACGTCATCGAGCAGCGCACGGGCCCGGCCGAGCGCATTCGGCGCGCCGGTGATCTCGAGAGGCACAGCGACGTTCTCCACCGCCGTCAGCGTCGGGATCAGGTGGTAGGACTGGAAGACGTAGCCGAGCGTGTCCCGGCGAAACCGCGCGAGCGCGTCCTCGTCGAGCCGCGTGATCTCGACACCGGCGACGGCGATCGAGCCCGAGCTCGGGCGGTCGAGACCCGCGACGAGTCCGAGGAGAGTCGATTTGCCGCTTCCTGAGGGTCCGGTGATCGCGCACACCTCGCCCGCCCCGACGTCGAGGGTGATGCCGTCGAGGATCGTGAGGGGCCGCCCGCCGCTCGGAAGGCGCATGACGACGTCGCGGATCCGGATCATCACGAAACTCATACTACACTGGCCTCGTGAGCGGACTTCGCGGGCTCGTGTTCGCCTGCGTCGCGCTGCTGAGCCTCGTCCCGGCCGAGGCCCGCGGCGAAAGCGTCATCGTCGCGCTCGGCGACAGCCTGACCGCCGGGTGGGGCGTCGCGGCCGACGAGGCATATCCCGCGCGGCTCGAGATGCGGCTCCGGCGCGAAGGCTACACCTACCGCGTGGTCAACGCGGGCGTGAGCGGCGACACCACGGCCGGCGGTCTCCGCCGCGTCGACTGGGTGCTGCGCGCGGGCCCGGAGATCGTCATCGTCGCGCTCGGGGCCAACGACGGCCTGCGCGGCCAGAGCCGGCAAGCGATGCGCGCCAACCTCGAGACGATCGTCGCCCGGCTCCAGAGCGCGGGGGCGCGAATATTGCTCGCGGGCATGCGCATGCCGCCGAACTACGGAGCGGAGTTCACGACGGAGTTCCACGCGGTGTTTCCGGCGGTCGCGCGGAGCGCGAAGGTCACGCTCATGCCCTTCCTCCTCGACGGCGTCGCGGCTGACTCCCGTCTCAACCAGCCCGATGGTATTCACCCCACGGCCGCCGGTCACCAGGTGATCGCCGACCGCCTGTGGCCCTACCTGCGCCCCTTGCTCCGAGGGGGTAAATAAGGATCGGGCCGTACCGGCTGATCGATACGGGGCGCGCCTTGCGTTAGTGGCTTCGCGCGGGGCGCGCCCCAAGATGTAGACATGGCTCTCGCCCCGTCGTTATTTCCGCCGGGTTCACGTCGAACCCTCCCTAGGATGGACCGGCAATGCGTCGCTCACTCGCGCTCCTCCTCCTCCTCGTGATCTTCAGCACCGGGTGCGCGCTCATCCCGCCCACACCTCCGGACTTCGCGTACTATCCGTCGCCCCGGGCGCCGCGGACCATCAAGATCTCCCACGCGCTCTACCGCGCCGCGGAGGCGGCGGGAGACGATCCGGCCCGCTACTCGTTCGCGCTCATCCAGTCCAGCGCCGTGACGGCGTTCGCGGCCGAAAACGCCACCTTCTACTTCTCCGAGGGGCTCGCGCGCCAGCCCCAGCGCCACGTCGACGCGCTCGTGGCTCAGAAGGTGGCGCACGAGGTCCTGGGACATGCGGGCCAGCGCCGAGCCCTGTCACTCTCGATCACGGCCGGGTTCGCGCTGCTGGGCTTCTTCTGGCCGGGATTGGGTCTCGTCGATTTCGTCGTGAACCCGATCGTCGTCCGCGCCTTCTCGCGCGAGCAACAGCTGTCGGCCGACCAGAGGGCCATCGAGATCCTGGGGGCCATGGGCCACGCCTCTCCGCGCCGGCTGCTGGCGGAGGCCTTGCGCGCGGCTGCCGAGGTGAATCCTCCCGCCGCCCGATTCTTCGAACAACGCCTCCTGGCGACGGAACCCGAGCTCGACGACCGCCTCGCCGCGCTCGAGCCGCTCGAGGCCGGCTCCAGGGTCACCACGCGCGCGCCCGGGCCGGTCCTGAGCCGGTCTCACGGCGACGGCGGCGGTCGGTCGGCACCACGGCCTCGAGATCGTTGATCCCGAGCGGACAATGAACGTCCCCCGATTCTGGGCGCGCTCCACGGCGGATGTCCGGAACAAAGACGGCCGCTCTCTGGAGCTCGCCGCCTGGGGTTGGTCTTCAAACGACCGGGCCGAGGCGGAGGCCAAGGCACGGGAGCGGTTGGCGCGCCTGCGGTCACGCGTGGAGCACGGACTGGAGCGCAGCCATGGTTACGCCTACGCCGAGCGGCGCTTTGGCGCCTGGTTCGGCGTGGCCCGACACAGGCCCGAGGCAGACACGCTGGCGCGTCTGAAGACCGTCCTCGCCGGCGTCAGCGGATCGAGCTTCCGGATCTACCGAACCGCGGCGGGCTTCCGCGTGCTGGCGACCGATCCCGTCTTCAAGCCCGGCTCGGCCGAGGCCGAGAAGCTCATGACACAGCTCGACGCGGATCCCGCCTTCGTCCGGCTGTGCCGGGCGCAAGAGAGCTTCCGCGCTCGGCTGACGCCGAAGCCCTGGCGTTGTGGCTGCGAGCGGCCGGCGGTCCGCTTTCCGCGCGAACACGCGCACGACGAAGAAAGATTTTCCGAGTGGCTCCAGCGTTACGACACGGCGTGCGATGCCAAAGCGACGTGCCGCGTGGTGGAGGACGTCGGCTGGCGCAGGGTCCACCCGGATGTGGCACCGATCCTGAGTGCCCACGACCGCGTGACCAAAGCGACCTCGACGCTCCCGCTCGCGTGAGTCCGACGCGCGGCAAAGACGCGCAGCGAAGGGTGCAATGAATCCACGGTGATTACGGGCGGCTAGAACTATGGGTGGCCGTCGCCATCCCCACGACGGCCTCGGTGCTCGAGCGGCTCCGTGCGTTCACGGACGTCGAGATCAGGGCCCGGCGTAGATCCGGCGGTACTCGTCCCAGGAGAGCACGACCCTCTTCACGTAGAGGCGCGTCTCGTCGAACGGGATCTGCTCGACGAACACTTCGATGTCGTCGCTACGACGCGCCGCCCACCACTGTCGGACGCGATTGGGCCCGGCATTGTAGGCGGCCAGCGCCAGGCGCGGGTCGGTGAACTCGCGCAGGAGTCCGGCGAGGAAGCGGGTGCCGAGCTGGATATTGAACACGGGATCGTCGAGATCGCCGGCCGGCGCCAGCAGCCGAGCCGTCGTCGGCATGAGCTGCATGAGCCCGCGCGCGCCGGCGCGCGACACCGCGCGCGGGTAGTAGCTCGACTCCTCGCGCACGACGGCGGCGACCAGGTATGGATCGAGCTTGACGTCCTGCGCGGCGGCCCGCACGTCGTCACGCCATCCCCACGGATAGAACATCTCCCAGAATGCGCGTGGCAGCGACGAATCGCCGGTCGCGGCCTGGGCCTGGAAATGCCGGCGCATGATGCGGAGCGCCATGTGATACCGCTCGGCCTCGACATACGCGCCCGCGAGTCCGTAAAGACGGACGGGATCCCCGACCGAGCCCTGGACGACGCCCTCCAGCTCCTGGGCCGCGTCCTCCACGAGATTGATCCGCCGGAGCAGGGCGACCCGCGCGAACCCGGGATCGTCGGCGAGCGCCTCGCGCGGCTCGGACGGCAGCGAGATCGCCGCGGACACGCCGCCTTCCGACGCGCGGCCGGTGCGCGCACCCGCGAGCAGACCATAGTAGCTGCGCGGTGCCTCGGTGAGGATCTGGTCGTAGAGCTCCGCTGCGCCGCCGCCGCCCACCTGTTCGCGCGCACGCCCCGCCCAGTAGAGCGCCGGGTACCGGTACGAGCCGGCACTCCCGAGCTCGGCGAGGCGCGTCCAGCTCCGCTGAGCGCCCTGCGCGTCGCGCTTGCCGTACGCGAGCCAGCCGAGCCGCCAGAGCGATGCCGCGGCGGCCTCGCGGGTCGGGTGGTTTGCGGCGACCAGGCGATAGACGGCGGTCGCCTCCGCCTCGCGAGCCTGGTCTTCCAGCACGCGGCCCTTCAGGTACAGCGCCTCCGCCTTGTCGGCGTCGGGACCTGTGGAGACGACGGCGTCGAGCGTGGTGAGGGCTCGTGTCCGCTCGCCGGCCCGCACGAGGAGCCGCGCCTGCTCGAGCCGGAGCGCGGGACGCCGCTCGACGGGCGAGCGGTCGACGAGAAGTCCAAGGGTGCGCCCCGCCAGCTCGTGGCGGCCGAGCCTCCGCGCGCCGTCGGCGATGACGCGGAGGGCACGCGCCGCGATCGGGTCCCCTTTGACCTCGTCGACCAGGCGCTCGGCTTCGCTCATCGCGGTGTTGGGCACGTCAGCCCGAAGGAGCCGCTCGGCGCGTTCGGCCCGCTGCGCCGGCGTGAGGGACGGCACGTGCACGCCCAGCGTCCGCAGCGCGACGATCCGGTCCTCGGCGCCGTCCGCGTAGCCGCTCGCCGGCGCCAGGACGCGGATCTCGCGGTAGGCCTGGGCCGCGGCGTCGAGCTGGCCGCGCGCCTCGGCGGACAGCCCGAGCAGGTAGAGCGCGGCTGGCAGCTCGGGCGCGTCAGGGTACGTGCCGACCAACCGGACCAGTACGGTCTGCGCGGCAGCGTCCTGGCCGGCGCGCAGGTCCAGCGTCGCGGTCTGCAGCAGGGCCCGCGGCGCCAGGCGGCTCGTGGGGTACTTCTCGGCGACGCTCAGCGCGGCCGTCCGCGCCCCGGCGAGATCGTCGACGCGGGCGAGGGCGTCGGCGAGAAGATAGCGGACGTGGTCGCCGATCGGACTCTCGCGGGCGGCGTCGGTCCCGAACTCGCGGATGAGCAGCTTGACCTCTCCCCCCTGGTACGCCTCCACCGCCGCCGCCCAGGCTTGCTCGGGCTCGGATGCGGTGCTCGGCGTCTCGGACCCCGCGACGCCGGCTGCGGGGACCAGGAGCACGGCAGCGAAGAGCAGCGTACGCAGGAGCTCGGCGTCGCGCGTCGCGCGCCAGGTGAAGGCGATCCGCTGGATCGCCGTGAGGTTCGCGAGGATGGCGAGGACCCACAGCGCAGGCTCGAGCAAGTCGAGGAGGGCGCCGGCGATCAGACAGATCATGCGCTCGGGACGCTCCATCATGCCCACGGTGCAGCGCACGCCGATCGACTCGGCCCGGGCTCTCGTGTAGCTCACCATCATCGAGCCGATCAGCCCCGCCATCGCGACGATGGCGCCGCGCGCGTGGGGCATCTGCGCGAAGAGCACGACGATGCCGAGCAGCACGACCAGGTCGGAGTACCGGTCGATGACCGAGTCGAGAAACGCGCCGAACGCCGATACCTGACCCGAGACGCGCGCCAGCGAGCCGTCGAAGAAGTCGCAGAGACCGGCCAGGATGAGCAGCATGCCCGCGCTCCGCGTCCGGCCCGTGCAGAACGCCGTTGCGGCCAGCAGGCTCACGCCGAGCCCGATGATGGTCAGGTGGTTCGGGCGTAGGCGGAACCGCCGATAGAGCATGAGCCCGACCGGGTCGATCCAGACGCGCACGGACTCGCGGTAGCGGCCGAGCATCGTCAGATGGGTTGCACGAGCGCTTGCTCGAGCGCCGCCCGGACGCGTCCCAGCGCGTCGGGATCCTCGATCTTTCCCCCCCGGCCGTCGTGCACGTAGAACGTGTCGACTGCCTGGTCGATCTCGGTCGCGATCCTCGCCGTCGCGATGTCCAGGCCGAGCGCCGCGAGCGTGCGCGTGATCAGGTAGAGCAGGCCCAGGCGGTCCAGGCACTTCACCTCGAGCACGGTGTAGTCGTCCGAAAGGTGGTTGTCGAGCGTGATCTTGGCCGGGCCGCCGGCGAGGGTGGTGGCGCGGCCGGCCGCCCGCCGCTTCTCGAGCAGCGTCGCGACCTGCGCGTCGCCGGCCAGCACGGCCCGGAACGCGTCGAGCGTACGCGCCCAAGTCGCCGACGACGTGACGGCGTCGCCGGTCGGCTCGTTGACCTGAAAGGTGTCGATGGCGATCCCGTCGGCTCGCGTGTGGATCTGGGCGGAGATGATGTTCACACCCTGGGAGGCGAGCGTTCCCGCGATCAGGGCAAAGAGCCCCGGGAGATCACGGGTGACGACGACGAGATCCGATGAACGCAGGTCAGGATGGTGAAACAGCTCGGTCACGACCGACGTGTTGCTCAGTTGGTGCAACATCCGGAGGTGCTCGGCCATCCGCTGCACTCCGGTCGTCGCGACGTAGCGGTCCGACATCATCGCGAGGTGCGCTTTGACCGCCTGGGCCGGCTGTTCGCCCCCGGCGGCCACGCGCAGCCGCTCGGCGAGCTGCGGCCGGCTGGGGCGCTCGGCGCGGCCGCCGGTGAGCCGGACGAGGGCGCGCCTGTACAGCTCGTGCAGGATCACCGCCTGCCAGGGAGTGAGGACGCCGGGCCCCACCGCGCGCATATCGGCCCAGGTGAGCAGGTAGAGCATCTTGAGGCGCTGGGGGTCACCGGCGATCGCCGCGAGATCCGCGACGGTCTTGGGGTCGTCGATGTCTCGCCGCTGCGCGATGTGCGACAGCGTGAGGTGGTGCGCGACGAGGAACTCGACCACCACCCCGTCGTCGGGCTCGAGTCCCATGCGCACCACCAGCTCGCGGATCAGCGGGATGCCCTTGGCCACGTGGCCGTGCCCCTTCGCCTTGCCGACGTCGTGCAGCAGCATGCCGAGCATGAGCAGCTCGGGCTTTTCCACCTCGTTGAACACCTGCGCGGCGCCCTCCGACTCCGCAGACTGGCCGGGCGCCAGCGCCTCGAGGTGCTGGACGGCGAGCAGCGAGTGCTGGTCGGCCGAGAACTTGTGGTAGACGTCGTACTGAACCAGGCACGTCAGCGCGCCGAACTCCGGCAGGTACCGCCCCAGAAGGCCGAGCTCGTGCATCTCCGAAAACGTCTGCGCCGCCCGCCCCCAGGTGCGGCAAATGTCGAGGAAGAGCTCGCGCACCGCCGGCGAGCGCTGAAACCCCCCGTCCACGAGGTAGAGGGAGTCCTCGAGCGCGCGCTCGAGGTCGAGGGACAGCTCGCAGCCCAGACGATGCAGGTGCCAGAAGACCTTCATGAGGCGCGACGGCTCGGCGCGGAGCGGACCGGGGTCGCGGTCGGCGAGATGGAGCTGTCCGTCGAAGAACACGAGCCCGTCGGCCAGCGCTTGCTGGCGTTGACGCCCTTCGGCCGAGCCCCGGCGCGACAGCGTCTCCTGGCAGCGCGCGATCAGGCGGCGCGACACGCGGTGGATCACCCGGGCGTGCAAGTAGTAGTCGCGCATAAACCGCTCGACGCCGAGCGAGGTGTCGTCATTCTCGTAGCCCAGGTTCTTCGCGATCCGCGGCTGGAGGTCACGCCCGAGTACATCGTTCTTGTGTCCCGAGAAGAAGTGCAGCTCGTTCCGCACACGCCAGAGGAACGTCAGTGCCGCGTCGGTCGCCGCCTGCTCGCGCGGCGTGATGAGCCCCTTGTCGGCCAGCTCGCGCAGGGTCCGGGCCCCGAACTTCGCGGCGCCGAGCCACATGGCGGTGTGGACGTCCCGCAGCCCGCCCGCCGACTCCTTGACGTTCGGCTCGCCGATGTACGGCGAGGCGCCGTAGCGTCGATACCGCTGGTCGCGCTCGCCCAGCGTCGTCTCGAGGAACTGGGCGAAGTCGCGCCGATAGACGTTCTCGCGCAAGACGCGGCGGAACCGGGCGAAGAGCCGCCGGTCGCCGGTAAGGAAGCGCGCCTCTTGCATGGAGGTGCGGCTCGGGAAGTCCGTGCGCGCCATCGCCACGCAGTCGTCGAGCGAACGCAGACTGTGACCGACTTGTAATCCGAGGTCCCAGAGCGAGTAGAGCAGCTCCTGCATCGTCCGCTGGACGTACGGCGACAGCTCGCCGGCGTAGACCACCATGAGATCGATGTCGGAGAGCGGGTGGAGCTCGCTCCGCCCGTAGCCGCCGAGCGCCACCACCACCAGCGGTGTCGCGTCGAGCCGGGCACGAGCCGCGTCGGCGGCGATGAGTCGGGTGAGCGAGAAGATAACGTCGTCCATCAGGCGCGCGTGGGCGCGGACCGACTCCTGCCCCGACGCGCCCTCGGCGTGTCTCACCTTGAGGGAGTCGAATCCCTGGGTGAGCGTCTGACGGAAGAATTCGAGCCGGAAGCGGCGCCGGTCTTCGGCGCGCTCGGCTCTTGCTTCGGCGCGCCGGGCCCGGCGAAACAGCTCGACGGACATCACAAAGGAGCCTAACAATCCGGGACGAAGACTGTCAAATGCGATGCAGACTTACTAGAATGACCGGGTGAGACGACTCTGGCGGTCGGTCCTCGACGCGCTCACCCCCTACGACACGGGCCCGCCGCTCGAGAGCCTGGCCGAAGAGCTCGGGAGGCCCGACCTCGTCCGGCTCTCGGCCAACGAGAACCCCCTCGGCCCCTCGCCACGGGCCGTGGCCGCTGTCGCGCGCGAGGCGGCGCGCATGCACCTCTATCCCGACGGCGGCTCGACCGCCCTGCGCGAGGCTCTGGCGCGGCGCCTCGGCGTCCGGGCCGACCAGTTCGTCGTCGGCAACGGCGCGGACGAGCTGATCGCGCTCGTCGCGGCGGCGGCGTTCGAGCCGGGCGACGAGGTGATCGTGCCGGAACCCTCCTTCGAGCCGTACGCGCTCGGGGCGACGCTCGCCGGCGCCCGCGTCGTGCCCAGCCCGCTCGCCGAGTACGACACTGACCTGGACGACGTGCGCCGCAAGGTGACGGATCGGACGAAGGCGGTGATGCTCTGCTCGCCGCATAACCCCGCGACGACGATCATCCGCCGCGGCGCTTTGCTCGCCTTCCTCGAGGCGCTGGGGGCGAACGCGCCCCTCGTCATCCTGGACGAGGCGTACCGCGACTTCTGCGACGCGTCCGACTACCCCGACGGCGTCACGCTGCTCGCGCGTTACCCGCGCCTCATCGTGCTCCGCACCTTCTCGAAGATCGCCGGGCTGGCCGGACTGCGCGTGGGGTACGCGGCGGCGAGCACCGAGACGATCGACCGCCTCAATCGCGTCCGCGCCCCCTACAATGTCAACCGGCTCGGCCAGGTCGCGGCGCTGGCGGCCCTGGAGGACCAGGAACACCTGGAGCGCACGCGCCGGCTCGTGATCGAGGAGCGGGCCTTTCTCAGCGCGGAGCTGACGAAGCGGGGCTACCCGTTTCCGCGCTCGCACGCGAACTTCCTGCTCGTCGCCGTCCCCGACCCCGCGGCGCTTCGCGCGCGACTCCTGGAGGCAGGTATTCTGGTCCGCGACGGCGCCGGCATAGGTTTCCCCGGGCACCTCCGGTTCTCGGTCGGACTCCGCGAGACGAACGAAAAGCTCCTCTCCCTGTTCTAGTCTTCCGTACGAGAAACCCTGCGAGAACGCCGAGGCCCGCGGCGCCGGAGGCGGCGGGTGGGTGCGGTAGGGGCCGACAAGGACCCGTTCCCGCAACGCGGCGACGGGTGCGGCGCGCCCGGATGGAGCCCAGCCACCCCGGAGCAGCGCACGCGTGCCGCGTGGTCCGGTCGACCCCTGCCGCACCCACCCGCCGCCTCCGGCGCCGCGGGCCTCGCCGGTCGTCAGCGCCGTGGGCTACGGCCGGTCCCGAGCAACCGCTCGAGTTCCTCGAGACGCCGGATGAGCGTGTCGCGCTCGGACGTGAGCGCCGAGATCTGCCGCTCGCGGAGCGCGTGCCGCTGGTCCTGCTGCGCGATCTTCGTCTGCAGCTCCGCCTCGCGTTTGTAGAGATCCTTCAGCTCGGCTTCGAGGCTGGCGACCCGCTGCTTGGCCGGCAGGTAGCCGATGAAGAGCAGGTAGAGGACCACCAGGACGAGCACGATGCTCGCGGCGACGAGGAACCACGGGATCTTGGTGCCCGGGCGGTCCGCCACGGGCTCGGATTCTAGCAAATTTGAGAATTTGCTATCATTCTAGCTGTGGAGTTGCGCGCCTTCTTCGATCGGGCGCTCCGGGCGAGCTTCCATGACCTGGCGCTCGGCAACGATCCGGCCTCGCCGTACCTCGCCGACCTGCTGACTCGCTTCGCGCGCACCGAGCACCTCTATCCCCGCGGCCTCGTGATGCCACGGCTCGAGACCGTCGTCGATCTGCTCCTCGAGACGCAAGCGGTCTGGGAAGATCCAGCGCACTTCCAGCCAGAACACGAAGTCACGGTGTGCCGGCACGTCGGCGATTTCACGCTTTTCATGACCGGCATCTTTCGCGAGCGTGTCGAGCGCACAGCGTCCACCGGCTACTACGTCGCCCAGGGCAAACGCGCTTACCACTTCGTGTCCGAGCACGGCCGTGCGAGCTCGCGTGCCACAGCCGCCGCGGCGCCGCTCTATCGCAGGCTCGCCGACCAGTTCGAGCGCTACGCTGGAGCCCTCGACTACGCGCGCCGGGTCTACTTCATCGATCATCCTCGGCACCCGTTCTTCCAGCTCCGCCTCGGATGACGGATCCAATCGCGAGCCTCGACCCGGCATCGCTGCGTGGCCTGCCCGAGGACGTCCTCGACGAGCGACTCCGCGCATTCGCGAACGAGCACGGAGCGGGAGCCCTTCCGGCCCTGAGCGGGCTCGCCGCGGGCGCCGCGGACCGCGCGGTGCGCCGAGCCGCGAAGCGAGCCCTTTATCGTCTCTCACAGCGGGGCGTGATGCCGGCTCCCCCCCCGCCGCCGGCGCCCGTGGTCCAGCGTCGGGCCCCGCGCGCCGTGCGCGCCTGGCTCTCGGGCATCGACGGCAGCGGGTCGCGGGCCGCGTGGATCCTGTTCGAAGGCCCGTACGGCGGCGGCGCGCTCTGCTCGCTCATCCTCAACGACGTCGTCGGAATCACCGAGGTCGCAGGCGGAGAGATCACGAAGCGGCGGCTCGAGGCGGAGCTGGCCTCGCTCCGCTCGGCGCAGAAGCTTCCGTGGGTCGAGACCGAGCCCGCGCGCGCCGTCGGCCTCGTGGCCGAAGGTCTTCAGATTCATCGGGAGCGCGGGACCTCGCCGCCATCCGAGTTCGGGCGCTGGCAGCCGTTCTTCGCGGAGATCACCGCCGCCGAGCTGCCGGCCGCGGCGGTCGCCGACCCCATGCTCCTCGCCCGCTCGGCAGAGCTGCTCGCGCTCCCCGAGATGGCGGGCTGGTTCCTCGACCCCGAGACGGTCCAGAGCGACGCGCTCGAGATACAAGAGGCGCGCCAGAGCCGCCTCGTGGTCTCCGACCAGATCAAGGCCGAGCGCCAGGAGGCGATCCTCGCGCGCGTGGTCGAGCGCGAGTTCGCGCCCACGGCGCGGCGCCGCTGGGCGCGGCGGCTCGCCGAGATGTCCTGGATCTTCAGCGCCACCGGCCGGCCCGAGCCAGCGGCGACCGCGTCGGCCGCGGCCGCGGCGTTCGCCGAGAGCGAAGCCGAGCCTCTCCGCCATCCGCTCGCGCGGGCGCTCGCCCAGCGCGCCCTCGAGCTGGCCTCGGAAGTCGCGGCGGGACGGCTGAGCGCCTCCGACGTGAGCCGGAAGCCCTGATCACCGACGTCCCGGGAATCCGCGTCGGTCACGCGACGGATCTCACCGGCCTCACCGGCGTCACGGTGGTGCTGTGCGACGATCCCGCGGTCTGCGGCGTCGAGCTGCGGGGCGGCGCGAACGACGTCGTCGGACTCGACTATCTCGACCCCCGCCACCTCGTGCCGACCGTGAACGGCGTCGTCCTCGGCGGCGGCAGCCGCTTCGGCGGCGAGGCGATCTGGGGCGTGATGCGCTGGCTCGAGGCGCGCGGCCAGGGCTTCGCGGCGGGGCCGACCGTCGTGCCGCACGTCCCGGGCGCGTTCCTCTTCGACCTCAGCGTCGGTGACAGTCGTGCACGCCCCACCCGTGAGATGGGCTACGAGGCCGCCGCCAACGCGGCGGCCGGGCCCGTCGCCGAGGGCAACGTAGGGGCGGGCACGGGCGCGACCGTCGGCAAGGTGCACCGCATCGGCCGGGCCATGCGCGGTGGGATCGGGAGCGCCTCGGCGAGGCTCGGCGACGTCGTGGTCGGCGCGCTCGTGGCGGTGAACGCCGTCGGCGACGTGCGCGATCCCGACACGGGCGCGCTCATCGCAGGCGCCCGCGAGGCGCCCGACGGCCGTCGGCTCATCGACTCCGCGCAGGTGCTCGCCGCCGGCGGCGCCCTCGAGCGCTTCGCCGCGCCCGGGAACACGACCATCGGTGTCGTCGCCACCAACGCGCGGCTGGCCAAGACCGAGGCTGGGAAGCTCGCGGCGCTCGGGATGCTCGGCTTCGCGCGCGCGCTGTCCCCGCCCCACACCGCGTTCGACGGCGACACCCTCTTCGCGCTGTCCGCCGGTGATCGGCGCGCTGACCTCACCCGGTTGGGTCTCGCGGCGGCGGACGCGGTCGCTCGCGCGATCGCGCGCGGCGTGCGGGCCGCGACGTCGCTCGCGGGCCTCCCTGCGGCGCGCGACCTCTAATCACAGTCAGAGGGGGCCTCGACGGCCCCCCTCCGACACCTCCCCGAAGGTCAGAGGGGGCCTCGACGGCTCCAGCCGACGAGCGCCGCGGCCAGCAGGGCGGCGACGAGCCAGAGCCAGCGGCGGAGCGCGGCCGCGCGCTCGGGCGGGAGCGGTGAGAGCACCACCGGGTGGAGCCGGCGCGCGATGAGCGCGCCGCCGAGCGCGCCGCCGATGTGGGCGCCGTTGTCGATGAATGGCTGCATGAGGCCGGCGGCGATCGTGTAGATCGCCCAGACGAGGAGCACGAAGCCGACCCGCCGGTCCCGCACGAGCAAGCGATCGCGGTGGAGCCGAAAGAGCATGATCGCGGCGCCCTGCAGGCCGAAGATCGCGCCGGAGGCTCCCACCGACGGCCCGACGCTGACCGCGAGGCTCACCACGGAGCCCGCCAGCCCGCTCAGCACGTAGAGCAGGACGAACTGGGCGCGGCCGAACGCCGCCTCGCACAGCATGCCGAGGATGAAGAGCGCGATCCCGTTGCCGACCAGGTGGTCCACGCCGCCGTGGAGCCAGGGGGCGGTCAGGAGGCGCCAGTACTCGCCCGCGACCACGCGCTCGCGCGCGAGCGCGCCCATCGCGACGATCGCTTCGCGCGACGCGAGCGCGCCGACCCTGACCTCCGCCAGGAAGATCACGACCAGCACCATCAGGATCGCCACGGTCACCGGCGGAAGGCGCCGCATCCGCCGCTCGAAGTCGATGCGGCGCGAGAGGAGCATGTCAGGGGTGATGCGCAGCGGCGGCTCGGGCGCGGTGGCCATCAGCGGCGCTCCCCGCTGTCGAGCATGACGCCGAGCGCTAGCGCGATCCGACGGTCGAACGTCCGCCCGGCGTCCGCGGAGAGATCGAGCACGTAGCGGTCGAGCAGCGTGAACTTGCGGTTGAACTCGCCGAAAATCTCTTCGTCCCGGCCCCGCACGAAGATGAAGTTGGTGCGGAGGAAGCCGAAGAACGGGCCGAGGACGCGCCGGAGCAGCGAGAGCACCATCGAGTCCTCGATCGCCATCGCCAGCGGCTCGCCGCCCGGGCTCGCGACGTACCAGCGCTTGCGGATGACGTTGTGCAGGTAGGTCTTCCGGAGCTTCGCGAGCCGCTCACCCGCGACCGTCACGACCGTGTAGGTGCGGGTCAGGAGCGCGACGCGCTGATCCTGGAGCACCCGGAGCAGCGGTTCCCCCCGCGATTCGTCGCGGTAGATCGTCACGTGGCGGAGCGGGCGCAGGGACATCGACACCACCAGGAAGACGAAGACCGCCAGGGGCAACACGAGCAGGAACAACAACTCGCCACCATCGCGCGCGAGGGGCGCCGCGGCCCATCCCGTGACCATCAGCGTCGCAATGATCGCGACGACGTAGGCCGCGAGGGTCCGGATCGGATAGGTCGGCCGCTCCACGTAGAGGATCGGCGTGCCGGCCTCCGTCCAGACTTCGTACTTCGAGGTGATCGTGAAGATGCGCTCGCGGAGAAGGAAGACGTCGCGGTCGAAGGCGGCATCGACGCCAGGGGCCGGCGCGCGCAACGCGCTCGGCGTCTGGCCCGCCCGCAGGTGCCGCCGGCACGACGGGCACTCGAGGAGCCGGCCCGCGTATTCCGGCCGCACTTCGTAGACCTCGCCGCACGGGCAGGCGACGACGATGCCGGTCGTCCCGCTCACGGCGCGATTGTAAGCTGGATTATACTCAGAGCCATGCCGCCACGCGGAAAGGTGATCCCGTTTCCGGAGCGCCCGGCCGCCCCGCGCGGTGAGCGCGGCCTGGTCGAGGTGCGCCGGTGCGATCAGGCGGAGGCGATCGTCGTCCGGAGTCTCCTCGAGAGCGAGGGAATCCCGACACTGCTCCAGTCGCGCCTGGCCCACTCGGTCCACCCGTTCAGTGTCGGCGACCAGGGCGAGGTGGTCGTCCTCGTGCCGGCGAGCGAGGCCGCGAGGAGCCGACGTCTCCTCACGCGCATCGTCTCCGGACCGCGCGCCCCCTGACGGACTCCCTACGCCACTTCCGCGACGACGGCCTCGAGCGCCCGGAGCGCCACGGCGAGCGCCGCCGGCTGGAGGGTGCTCCCGCTGTCGCGGGCCGTGTGGTAGGTGTCGAACGGCACCGGACGCCGGATCAGGTACCGGAGCGCGCTGCGCACGGGACTGAAGATGAACAGCCGCAGCGCCTCGGCCTGCGCCGCCGGCACGAGCGTCAACCCGTACGCCGGCACGCCCGCGGCCGCGAACGCGCGGTGGTCGCTCCCGAACATCGGGATGCGTCCGACGATGTTGTAGCTCTCGTCGCGCCTGAGTCCGATGCCCTCGAGCGCCGCGCGCACCCGACCGAGGAACGGCGTCTCGTCGGCCACGTCCCAGACCGCGACGCTGTCGCCGATGCCGCACAGCTCGAGGCTCAAGACCCCGGCCAGCTCGGCCAGGTTCGCCTCGCGCACGTAGTGTCGGGCGCCGAGGTAGCCGCGCTCCTCCGCCGCGGTGAAGAGAAGCCGCACGCGCAGCGTCGGCGGGAGCGACGCGGAGAACCGCTCCAGCAACGTCAATAAGACGCCGACGGCGGCGGCGTTGTCGTTGGCGCCGGGGCTCCCGGGCACCGCGTCGTGATGCGCGATGAGCAGGAGCACCCGATTCCCTGAGCCCAGATCGACGCTGAAGTTCTCGCCCGATCCCTCGTTCGACGTGAACGCGTGGCGCGCGAAGGCAACGCCGCGCGCATCGAGGTAGCGCGCCACCGCCGCCTCGCGCGCGGGGTTCGAGCGCCCTTCGAGGAGGCGCGACAGTGCCAGCGGGGAGCGCTCGCCCGCGATCACCTCGGCGAGCGGCGGCGGCACGGGCCGCGGGGTGCGGTCCCAGGCGTTGAACACCCGGCTCAGCCTGGTGTTGATCTGGCCGCGCAGGTAGAGCGCGGTGTCGTGCAGCGAGGCGCTGCGCCTCACAGCCGGAACAGGGCGCGGGCGTTCTCCGACATGCGCGCGGCGAGATCGGTCAGCGGCTCGCCGCGCAGCTCGGCGACGCGCGCCGCCGTGATCGCGACGTATGCCGGCTCGTTGCGCTTGCCTCGGTAGGGCTGTGGTGGCAGGTACGGGCAGTCGGTCTCGACCACAAGGCGATCGGACGGAATCATCCTCGCCACCTCGGGCAGGGCGCCCGGCTTGGGGTACGTCACGGGGCCCGCGAGCGAGATGAGGAGCCCGAGGTCGAGACACCGGCGGGCGATCGCGAGGTCGCCCGAGAAGCAGTGCATGATCCCGCCCCTCTCGCGCGTGCCCTCGGCCGCCAGGAGCGACAACGTCTCCTCGTAGGCGTCCCGGCAGTGGACGAGCACGGGCTTCCCGGCCCGGCGCGCGAGCGCCAACTGTGCGCGGAACGCACGCGCTTGAGCCTCCCGCGGCGAAAGGTTGCGGAAGAAATCCAGACCGGTCTCGCCGATCGCGACGACGCGGGCGGCGGACGCGAGCCGCTCGATCTCGACGAGCGCCGTGTCGTCCGC
>Ga0184633_10000231_pt1 | contig 18493 bp, 13 predicted proteins | sample PLM31_170_b1_FD_133156 | JGI IMG/M metagenome (GOLD analysis project Ga0184633, IMG submission 133156) | Groundwater sediment microbial communities from an aquifer in East River, Colorado, USA - PLM3-1_170_b1 | ecosystem: Environmental > Terrestrial > Soil > Riparian zone | place: USA: East...
CCTTCGGCTCCCCGGGCATCATCTCCCGCCCCCGCCTACGGCTTCCCGCCCTTCAGCGTCAGGAGGAACGAGACCAGGTCCACGTACTCTCTGGCGGTCAGGGTCTGACCCAAGGTCGGTGGCATCACGTTGGGAGGAAACCCCGCCACCGTCCCCATCCCCGCCGGGTTCAGGATCTTGGCCATGATGTATTCGGGGGTTTGAATCTGGGCGATCTGCGAGAGGTCCGGACCGACCGGTGAGGCCCCGACAGCCCCGGCCTTGTGGCAGGCGATGCAGGCGCCCTTCCCCATAAAGACTGCCTGGCCAGCCTTTGGATCTCCCGGAAGCTTGAGCTCCGCCACTAGAGCCCCCGCTCCCGCTTGAGCGCCGGCGGTCTTGGGGAGTTCGTCGAGCTTCACAGTCACCGCCCCTCCCAGGGATTCGAGGAAGGCGGTGAGGGCCCAGATCTCGGAGCGGTTCAGCCCGATTGGCGGCCTGTCCACTTTGGGCATGATGGGCGGGTACCCCTCCACGAGATGCGCGCCCGGCTCAAGCAGCGACTCGATGAGGTACGCTTTGGCTGTCATGCCGGCCTTTCGCTTGGCCGCCGTCGCTCCGATTCCGGCCAGGTCAGGGGCCCGCGTCCCCTTCTGGCCGATGCGATGGCAAATCTCGCACGTCCCCTTCCCTTTGTAGATTTCTTCGCCGGCCTTGACGAGCTGCTCCGGGGTCACACTCCCCCCCTCCAGCGACAGCTCCTCCGGCGGTTTGGACTGGATCTGAGGAATGGAGTTGGCGTAGTAGGTGTAACACCCCATCACCACCAGAGCGAACACGCCCACCTTCACCGGAACAGGGACGCGCACCTTGCGCTCGCTATCGGTCGTCTGCCCCGCCCGCCATGACAGGGGCAGGCGCGGCGTGAGCCCCAGCCTTCCCCTTATCGGCGAGACCCCCCAGCCAGAAGATGAACATGACGAATGCGAAGAAGACGATCGTCACCACGGTAATCATGTTGGCCGCATACCCCAAGGCGGGGGTCACCGCGTCAACCGACGTATCCCGCACCACCCCATAGACATGCCAGTGCTGGCGAATCCCGGACCGGGCGAACCCCATGAGCCCCATGAGCCAGGTGAAGGTGACGGCCAGCAGGATCAGGACGTACTGGGAGCGGGGCGCGATGGTGCCCCAGCGGATCTGTCCCGTCGTCCTGGCGCCCTTGAACATGGGGATGTCGATGATCATCACGAGAACGATGGCCCCGAGCACAGCGAGGACCTGATAGACCGAAAACCCGATCCGGACAATGGACTCCACGAAGTACCCGTAGACCCCGTAGAAGGTCACGATGGCGGCAGCGATCCCGAAGATCGCCCACTGGACGGTCATGCCGGTTTTGAGCCACGACTTTTGCGAGATTTTATTGGCACGCCGGTAGAGGAGGTAGGAGAGGAACGTGGTGAGGATCATGAGGTTCACCGCGGTGTTCTTGGCGGACATGACGCCGAGGACCCCCAGGACCGGATGATGGGCCCCGCCCATGGCCCGGGTTTCCTCGAGTGTGATCACCAGGCTCCGCGGGGTGGCCCACACAATGAACCCGGCCGCGAGGATCATGATCATGTAGGGGATGTACCGGCGGTAGCGCTCCGAACCGGGAATCCGCTCCATGCCGAGCCAGAGGTAGTAGTTGGAGCCGATGAAGAGGACGCCGATCAGGATCGCCTGGATGATCCAGAGCCAGGACATGAAGCCGCCCATCATGGTGATACCCATCGTCTGATTGAAGGCGTAGATCTCGCGCCCGAGCCAGTAGCCGGCGAAGGGGAGTACTATCAGCCCGGAGATGGCTACGAAGTTGCCGACGTAGCCCATCCAGTCGTAGCGGGCGCGCTCCTCATCGGTCTTGGCCGACAGGAACCGGAAGGCAGCGTAGGCGCCCGCGATGGTGCCGCCGAACACGACGTTGGCGATGAGCCGGTGAATGTTGATCGGCATCCAGGTGTAGTTATTGATGGCGCCCCAGAGGGACTTGAGGGCGCCCGTCTCATCGAGGCCCGCCGGAGAGATCATGAAGGTCACCCAGGAATTGGAGACGAAAAGGATGCCGATGCCGAAGAAGTTACAGAGCACGCCGAGGGAGACGTGCACCCATTTCCTGGAACCGGAGAGCCAGTCCCACCCGTAATACCAGAGGTAGACCGTGAAGGTCTCCAGGAAGAAGAGCGCCGCGTAGACCCAGAAGGTCGGGGCGAAGATTCCGCTCATGTACGCCCAGAACTTGGGGTAGAGGCCCACGAAGAGGAAGAGGAGGAAGGCCCCCAGGAGCGCGGTGGCGGAAAATGCCGCGAAGATCAGCTTGACGAATTCGTGGGCCAGCCAGTCGTAGCGCTGCTCGCCGCTCCGCCATCCCATGATCTCGATGATGACGGCGAAGATGGGGACTCCGAGAATGAAGGCCGCGAAGTTCAGGTGAAGCTGGGCGATGGCCCACACCGCCAGCCGGGAACCGACCAGCGGGAAGGAACGGTACGCCGCCTCCTTCCCCGCCTCCTGGGCGACAGCCGGCAGCGAAAAGGAGAGAATGCCGAAGAGCGCGATGCAGAAGAGAACGGCCTGAGCGGTTCTACGGGGAGTCATGGCCCGGTTTTCCGCGCACTGCCCCCCGAGCTCTGGCTCTGCACTCAATGGCTCCCGAATGAGGAGAACGAAGATGGCCAGTGAGAACGAATGATCGGGATCAGATCCAGGCCGGCAAAGCGCCCTGGCAATCTGCTTGTTCCCACGATCACAAGCTATGTTGTAGGCCATCGGCGCGGTATCTGTCAAGCGGAAATTTCAAAAGCGGGGGGGCGGGAGCCCCGCGCATTTGACAGAGTGAGAGGGTTCGGCTAGCATGAATTTCAAAGGTTTCGATAGGATCGACCGTCAGGGGGGGGGCATCCCCCCTTCATGATTCAGCGAGGGGGGCCGAGGAGGTATTCGATGGTTCATCTCAGCCGAAAAACATTTGTGGTCGTGTTGGGCCTCGTGCTCGCCGCGGGCGTCGGGGTGGGGCACTGGGGAGCCGGCGCCGGAGAAGAAAAAACCAAGACTTTCCCCTTCACAGGGGGCAATCCCATCATCCCCGTGGCGGCTCCGGTGCCGCCAGGCAGTTTCGCCCAGGTTGCCGCCGCCGTGAAGCCGGCCGTGGTCAACATCAATACGGTGAGCACCGTCCGGGGGCGGAGTCCGCTGGAGGAGTTCTTCGGGGGCGAGGAGTTCCTCCGGCGGTTCTTCGGCGAGGCCCCCGGTGAGCGCAGGCTTCAGCGGAGCCTCGGGTCCGGGGTCGTCGTGGACAAGACCGGCATCGTCCTCACCAACTCCCACGTGGTGGAGCAGGCCACCGAGATCGAAGTGGCCACCTCAGACGGCCAGAAGCACAAGGCGAAGGTCGTCGGCATCGATAAGCGGACAGATCTGGCGGTGCTTCGCATCCAGGGCGGCGGCCCCTACCCCGCCGCAACCCTCGGCGACTCCGACAAGGTGCACGTGGGGGACTGGGTGCTGGCCATCGGGAATCCTTTCGGCCTCGATCAGACCGTGACCGCCGGGATCATCAGCGCCAAGGGGCGCGTCATCGGCCAGGGGCCGTTCGACGATTTTCTCCAGACCGACGCCGCCATTAACCCAGGCAACTCCGGCGGCCCGCTGGTGAACATGGCCGGCGAGGTCATCGGCATCAACAGCGCCATCCTGAGCCGATCCGGCGGGAACATCGGGATCGGGTTCTCGATCCCCATCAACATGGCGAAGAAGATCTACACCGAGCTGGTGGTCAAGGGGAAGATCAGCCGGGGCTGGCTCGGCGTCAGCGTCCAGCCGCTGACACCGGAGCTGGCGAATTCGTTCGGCGCCAAAGACGTGAAGGGGGTGCTGGTGGCCGACGTCGTCCAGGACAGCCCCGCCAGTCAGGCGGGCCTCCAGGCCGGCGACATCCTGCTGGACTTTGACGGGAAAAAGATAGAGGCGCCCCCGGATCTTCAGCGCGCCGTGGGGCTCACCACCCCGGGGAAGGCTGTTCAGGTCAAGTACTGGCGCGAGAAGGGCGAGCGGCAGGTTCAGATCAAGATCGGCGAGTTCCCGGATGAGCTCGCGGCCCAGCGCGCCGGCCCCAAGGGGAAGGGCGGCCTTCTCGGGCTGGACGTGCGTCCCCTGACACCGGAGCAGGCCCGCCAGCTCAACCTCCGGACCGCCGAGGGCGTGGTGGTCGTCCAGGTGGAAGAGCAGAGCTCGGCTGCGGAGGCCGGGATCCAACCCGGGGATGTGATCCGCGAAGTGAACCGGCAGAGGGTTCGGACCCTGGGCGATTTCGAAAAGCTGACCCAAGGGCTCAAGTCTGGGGACCGCGTGACCCTGCTGCTGCAACGGGGGCCCATGGCGCTCTTCGTCGCATTCACCGTCGCCAAGGGGTAACGGCGCCTCGTCCCACCCCGCCGCGGCAGCGGCCATGGAGTTCAAAGACTACTACAAGATCCTCGGCGTCCCCCGGAACGCCGACGACAAGACGATCAAGCAGGCCTATCGACGGCTGGCCCGCAAGCATCACCCCGATGTTTCCAAGGCCGCGGGGGCTGCAGAGCGCTTCAAGGAGATCAACGAGGCGTACGCGGTCCTGTCCGACCCGGAAAAGCGCGGACGCTACGACAGCCTTGGCCCGGACTGGCAGCGCTACGCCCAGGGCCGGGCGGCGGGTCCCTCCGAGGGGTTTCGGATCCATGCCGACTTCTCCGACTTCTTCCGCACCATCTTCGGCGACCTGGGGGCGGGTGGCGACCCGTTCGGTGACTTCGACGCGGGGTTCGGGCGCCGGCGCGAGAGCCGCGCCAGAGGTCACGACGTCGAAGCGCCCCTCACGATCACTCTGGAGGAAGCCTTCCACGGCGCCAAAAAAACCCTGGAGCTGGACCAGCGACGGATCGAGGTCAAGATCCCCCCGGGGGTGCGGGACGGCTCCAAGTTCCGGGTGAGCGGAGCGGGGCCCGGCGCCGACGGCGCCCGCGGCGACCTTTATCTCGTGGTGACGGTCAGCCCGCACTCGCTCTTCGAGCGAAAGGGGGACGACCTCTACCTGGAGCTGCCGGTGACCACCGCCGAGGCCGCGCTGGGAGCGGAGGTCAACGTCCCGACGTTTCGCGGGAAAGTCTCCATGAAGATTCCGCCCGAGACCTCCAGCGGCAAGACGTTTCGCCTTCCCGGCTACGGCTTGCCCCGGCTCAAAGGCCAGGGGGCCGGCGATCAATACGTGAAGGTCAAAATCGTCCTCCCCACCGGGCTGACCGCCCGGGAGCGGAAACTCTTCGAAGAGCTCAAGCAGTTGCGCCCGGACAACCCGCGCGCGCACCTGGAGTGAAATTCTTGGCGACACTCATTCCTCTCTCGGAGCTGGGCACAACTATTTTGCAGCAGACAAATATGGAGAGACTCCCAGGCTCCCCGTGGCTCTGAAAGTGGGCGATTTCTCATGGCTGTAAGACCTGAAGCCGACCGTGCGTATTTTGCGGCGCGACCCGAAGAGCACGCGCTCGCGCACCGCTTGGACGAAGCATTCGATGTCACGTTCGGCCAAACGCACGGTGAGCTGGCTTTTTGGCTTGCAGAGCCAAAAGATCATGCGAAAGAACGGTTCGGGCTCCAACAAGAAGTGCTGGTTATTTTCTCTCCCCATTCAAGAACGGACGCCAGGGTCCTAACTGCCATCGAAAACATAACCAGGCACCCCGACTTCAGACACCGCACCGAGAAGATTCTTTTCCTCCTTATCCACAAGGGCTTCCTCGATGAGACGCAGGAACTCGTCCGAACCCAGACAGAGCGCATAATCGTTCCGGTAGGAGTTGAAGAGTTACTCAACCCGCAACGTGGAAGCCTTTTTCTTCGAAAGAAGATTTCAGATGCAGTCGGCGCGATCGACTTATTCGGCGTCTCTTCGCCTATTACCTCGGACAAAAATTTCTTCGGCCGCGAGGATCTTGTCCAACACCTGGTTAATCGAAGTGCCGCTCGCCGGGATAATACCGGCCTCTTCGGATTACGCAAGACCGGCAAGACTTCCGTCCTATTTGCTGTCCAGCGTCGCGTAACCGACCATCCCGTCCTAATCGAATACTTCGATTGCCAAAACCCAGGAATCCATGCCGCAAGATGGTGGCAGGTTCTGGAGAACATCTCGACGAGGTGCAGTGAGACCCTGAAACGGCAATTTCATAGAAGCGCACGAATCATCGGGGGTTACACCCCTGCGAATGGGGGTACACTTTTCTCTTCCGATATTAAGGCGATCCTAGAGGAGGGGAAGCTTGAGCAGACCATCCTGATGCTGGATGAAGTTGAGTACATCACTCATGGCTTAAGCGGCGCCCTGGGGCGGCACTGGGATGAGGACTTCGTTCCCCTATGGCAAACTATACGCGCCGCTCACCAAGAGACAAAGGGGCAGGTGTCCTTCATCGTTGCCGAGGTAAATCCCGCCTGCGTTGAGAAGTCCCATTTTGGCGCAACTCCCAATCCCATCTTCCAACTAGCGGCGCCGCTTTACCTGGAGCCGCTATCCGTCGGATCAGTTCGATCAATGGTCCGCTCTATTGGTCGCTATGCCGGCCTGAGATTTGACGAGGAGGTTTATCCACAATTGCAGGAAACATATGGAGGACATCCTTATCTTATTCGAATTGCCTGCAGTGAGCTATGGAAGGTGAACGTGAGCAGCGATCCGGAATCAACAAAGCGGCTCGGAGTCAAAGATTTGCTCGGCTTACGCACGGAATTGAAAGCGCGAATGGCGCAGCCGATCAAGGACATCCTTCTCTCCCTCGTCTGGTGGTACCCCGACGAATATGGATTGCTGCAGATCTTGGCCTCAGGCGACCACGCGTTTGTTGCGGAGTACTTGAAAGAGAGCCCGGAGTCGATGCTCCAATTTGCAAGATACGGAGTTCTCCGGCCAGACACGGGCAGATTTATGATTGCCGATATCCGGGAGTTCCTGAATGAGCATGGAGAAACTTACAAGCGTGAAATCTCGCCGTTCATCCGGACGGACATGCCTCTTGAACTGCTACCAGAGGTTCCCGACCTTGAGAGCTTGGGACGTCTCTTTGAGAAACGCACTGAGATCGAAACGGCTCTGCGGAAGGTCGTATTGATGTATCTTGGCGTAAAGCATGCTTGGGCGCCAGACAAGATTGCCAAGTCCATGATTAAGGGTTTACATGTTCGAGAATAGCCATGCGTGGTTCAAGACAAGGCTAAGCCGCGTACCGTAAGCGGGTTTGTTGGCGGGCACCCCATTAAAAAGCTAAAGAGCGAACGCTGGCCATAACCCAATCGGACGGCATTTCCCCGGAGCGTTCTTGAGACGATATATCTTCACGATCCATGCAAAAGAACGGATGGAGTTCAGAGGCGTCACGGAAGCAATGGTCAGAGAAACAGTTGAGCATCCCGAGCGAACGGGGACCGGCTATCAGCGTCGGCTCATAGCTTTTCGGCGGTACTCTGCTGGTGTTTTGAAGGTCGTATATACTGGAGAGGGTCCACGGACAGTTATCATCTCGACGATCTGGGAGTAGGAGGAACTCATGCGGATTAGCTATGACAAGGATGCCGACGCAATGTATATCAAATTGGCCAACGGTGAGTTCGGCAAAAATCGGGAGATTCATGAAGGTATTATTCTTGATCTCGACGGGAATGGGCGCCTGATCGGCATCGAAATCCTGGATGTCAGCACGCGGTATTCCCTGGAAGAGATCGCGCACCTCGACATCGAAATGCCATTGATGGCGAGGGAAAAGCGGTAGAGGAGGCGATAGATTCATGCGGTTCGACAAGTTCACCGTGAAGGCGCAGGAGGCGGTCCAGGCCGCGCAGTCGCTGGCGGATCAAGGCAATCACCAGACCATCGAGCCGGAGCATCTCCTGCTTGCCCTGGTGCAGCAAGGGGAGGGGGTGGTCCGGCCCATCCTGGCAAAACTGGAGGCGAGGCCAGAGGAAATCCGCCACCAGGTCGAGGAGGAGTTGAAGAAGCTCCCGCGGGTCAGCGGTGGCGGCCAGTACATTTCTCCGAGGCTCGAGAGCGTCTTTAACCGGGCGACGTCCGAGGCCGAGCGGCTCAAGGACGAATACTGCTCAACCGAGCACCTGCTGATCGCGCTGAGCCAGGAAAAAGACGGAGTGGCCGGACGCATCCTCGCCGGGCACGGGGTCACGCCCGAGGCCATCTACCGGGCGCTGGTGGAACTGCGCGGGACCCAGCGCGTCACCGATCCCAACCCGGAGGACAAATACCAGGCCCTCCAGCGCTACTCGCGGGACCTCACCGACCTGGCCCGCAAGGGAAAACTCGATCCGGTCATCGGCCGCGACGAGGAGATCCGCCGGGTCATCCAGGTGCTTTCGCGCCGGACCAAGAACAACCCGGTGCTGATCGGGGAGCCCGGCGTCGGCAAGACGGCGATCGTGGAGGGACTGGCGCAGCGGATCGTGGCCGGCGACGTGCCGGAGGGACTCAAGGGGAAGCGGCTGGTTGGCCTCGACATCGGCGCGCTCGTGGCCGGCTCCAAGTACCGGGGAGAATTCGAGGACCGCCTGAAGGCCGTGCTTCGGGAGATCACCGAGTCCGACGGACAGATCATCTGCTTCATCGACGAGCTGCACACCCTCGTCGGCGCGGGCGCCGCCGAGGGGGCCGTGGACGCCGCCAACATGCTGAAGCCCGCCCTGGCCCGCGGCGAGCTCCGCTGCGTCGGGGCCACGACGCTGGACGAATACCGAAAACACGTGGAGAAGGACCCGGCCTTCGAGCGGCGCTTCCAGCCGGTGATGGTGCGCGAGCCCTCCGTCGAGGACACGATCGCGATCCTCCGGGGGCTCAAGGAAAAGTACGAGGTGCACCATAAGGTGAAGATCAAGGACTCGGCCCTGGTGGCGGCGGCGGTGCTTTCACACCGCTACATCTCCGACCGCTTCCTGCCCGACAAAGCCATCGACCTGATCGACGAGGCGGCCGCGCGGCTCCGGATCGAGGTGGACTCGATGCCGGCGGAAATCGACGAGATCGAGCGCCGCCGGATGCAGCTTCAGATCGAGCGCGTGTCCGTGGCGCGGGAGACGGACGAGGTGTCGAGGGAGCGCCTGGCCAGGATCGACGCGGAGCTCGGTGAGCTGGACGAAAAATCGGCCGGGCTCAAGGCGCAGTGGCAGGCCGAGAAGAGCGCCATCACCCAGATCGGCCGGATCAAGGAGGAGATCGAGGCCGCCCGCCAGGCCATGGCCGACGCCGAGCGCAAGGGCGACTTGAACCGCGCCGCGGAGCTCCGCTTCGGCACGCTGCTCCTGCTGGACAAGCGACTCGGGGCCGAAAACGCGCGGCTCGCCGGGATCCAGACGGCGGGCAAGATGCTCAAAGAAGAGGTGGACGAGGAAGATATCGCCGAGACAGTGGCCAAGTGGACCGGCATTCCGATCACGCGCCTCCTGGAGGGCGAAGTCCAGAAGCTCGTCAGCATGGAGGAGCGGCTGGCCCGCAGGGTAGTCGGGCAGGAGGAGGCGATCCGCGCGGTCTCCAACGCCGTCCGCCGCGCCCGCTCGGGCCTCTCCGACCCCAACCGCCCCATCGGCTCGTTCCTCTTCCTCGGCCCCACCGGCGTGGGGAAGACCGAGCTGGCCCGCGCCCTGGCCGAATTCCTCTTCGACGACGAGCGCGCCATGGTTCGGCTCGATATGTCCGAGTACATGGAGAAACACACCGTGGCCCGCCTCATCGGCGCCCCGCCCGGGTACGTCGGATACGAGGAGGGGGGGCAGCTCACCGAGGCGGTGCGGCGCCGGCCGTACACGGTGGTCCTCTTCGACGAGGTCGAAAAGGCCCACGGCGACGTCTTCAACGTGCTGCTCCAGCTTCTCGACGACGGACGCCTCACCGACGGGCACGGCCGCACCGTGGACTTCAGAAACACTGTGGTCATCATGACCTCGAACCTTGGGAGCCACATCTTCCGGGAGTACGAGAAGCCGGAGAAGGTCCGCCCGCTCATCATGCAGGAGCTCACGGCCACGCTTCGCCCCGAGTTCCTGAACCGCATCGACGAGGTCGTGATCTTTCACCCGCTGGGGCAGGCCCAGATCGCGAAGATCGTGGAGATCCAAGCCGAGCACCTGAAGCGCCGGCTCGCCGAAAAGCGGATCCAGCTGGAGATGACCCACGCCGCCAAAGCGTTCCTCGCCAGGGAGGGGTACGACCCGACGTTCGGCGCCCGGCCGCTGAAGCGCGCGATCCAGCGGCTGGTCCAGGACCCGTTGGCCCTCCGCCTCCTCGAGGGGGAGTTCGCCGAAGGAGAGACCGTGGTCGTGGACGCTGACGGAGACGCGATCACCTTCAGAAAGCGCGTGGAAGCCATGGTCTCTTGACAACCGTTCCCGGTCAGCCGGATCATGGCGCTAGTCTCGTTCCCGCTGGTCTCGTCCCTTTTGATGGCCTGATTCCCACCTAACAGGGAGGCGCGTATGGTTATCCGGAAAAGTGAGGAATCCGATCTCCCCCCGGTTCCCCCGATTCCGACCCGGGTCGTCAGCAACGGCGAGTACAATCCCCTCCCCAAGACCGAGAGGCAGCGAGCGGTGGATTATCATCTTCTGGAGTACGCCGACCGCTACGGAAAGCCGCGCGGCCTCTCACGACGGAACTTTCTCAAGACGGCGAGCGGCATGGCCGCCGTGATGCTGGCCATGAACAGTGTCTACGGCAGGCGCTTCTTCGACGTGGAGGAGGTCGAGGCGGCCGACGAGGCAGCGGCGCTCTCGAAGCGGAAGGGGAACCAGTTCATCTTCGACGTCCAGACCCACTACCTTCAGGCCGATGTGCTCGCCAACGCGAAGACCCCGCGGGGCAAGCTGGCGGCCCAGCTCCTCGGCGGGCTCCGTTCCATGGCCGTCCCCGGATCGGGGCTGAAGGACCTCACCCACGCCACCTATGTAAAAGAGATCTTCCTCGACAGCGAGACCACCATGGCCATCATCAGCGGGGTGCCGGCGGAGCCCGGCTTCAAAGAGGCGATCCTTCCGGTGGAGCAGATGGTGCGGACTCGGAACGAGGTCAACGCCAAAGCCGGCACCCGGCGGATGCTCTCCCACGGCCTCCCCGCGCCGCTCCTCGGGAAGAAGAACCTCGACGACATGGATCGCCAGGTGAAGGACCTCAAGGTGGACGCCTGGAAGCTCTACACGGCAGACGGCGTGGGCGGAAAGGGGTGGTGGCTGGACGATCCGAAGATCGCCTACCCCGTCTGGGAGAAGGCCCGGAAGCTCAAGATGCCGAACATCTGCGTCCACAAGGGGCTGGCGGCCCAGTGGTTCGCCGAGAAGTACTGGGTCCACGACATCGAGCAGGCGGCGCTGGACTGGCCCGACCTGAACCTCATCATCTACCACTCGGGCTACCCCTACATCGACGATATGGTGGCCTTCAAATGGTTCAAGCCCCAGATCCAGAACGTCTACTGCGAGATCGGCTCGGCCTTCGCCGCAACGGTGGTGGGAGCGCCGGTCGAGTGCGCGCATGTCCTGGGAAAACTGCTCCGCGCCTACGGGGCCGATCACATCATCTGGGGGACCGATTCCCTCTGGTGGGGCTCCCCCCAGTGGCAGATCGAGGCCTTCCGGCGCTTCCAGATCCCCGAGGAGCTGCAGAAGGGTTGGGGATACAAGCCCATCACCGACGAGGAGAAAACCAAGATCTTCGGGTTGAACGCGGCGAAGCTTTTCGGGATCAACGTCGACGAGACGATGAAGAGGCTGGCGCTGGACGACGTTTCCACCTTGCGCCGGTGGGCCCGTCAGGAGGCAGGGGCGGCGAGCTGACTCTCACGTCCCGCTGAATCCCCGGCCCTCCGGGATGGATCATAAAGGCGGGCGCGGCGAAGCCCGGGAGCCCGTGCTCAGATAGCGAGAAAGGAAGCCCGTTGATGGCCAGGCAGGGTCGCATCCACTACGCGTGGGTAGTCCTGGGGGCGATCGCGCTGGTACTGGTCGCGGCGTCCGGGCTCCGCTCGGTCTTCGGGGTCTTCATCATCCCGCTGGAGGCCGAGTTCAAGTGGGACCGGACCTCGCTCTCCCTTGCCGCCGCGCTCTCCCTCCTCCTTTATGGAGCGGTAGCCCCTCTCACGGGCCGGATGGCCGACCTCTGGGGGCCCCGAGTGGTTCTGGCAGGGGCCCTGGCGATGCTCGGGATCGGCACCCTGGCCTCGGCTTTCGTCACCCAGCTCTGGCACATCTACATCGCCTCCGGGATCCTGATGGCGCTGGGAGCCGGGGGCGCTTCGATGCCCACGGCCGCCACGCTGGCGGCCAGGTGGTTCGACAAGCGGCGGGGGCTGGCCATCGGGATCTTCGGCGCCGGGATGTCGGCGGGGCAGCTCATCGTGGTGCCGTTGGCCATGCGGCTCACCCTGAACTTGGGCTGGCGAGGGAGCTACTTCTGGCTCGGGGTGGCGCTCTTCGTCCTCATCCTCCCCCTGGCCTTTGCCCTGGTGAGGAACGACCCGAAGGACAAGGGGCTCCTGCCCTACGGGGCGATCCCGATCTCGTCTCCGGCCGGTGCCATCTCCCGGCCCTCCGAGACGCGGGTCTCGATCACCGAAGCCGTTCAGTTTCCGGCATTCTGGCTCCTCGCGGCGACCTTCTTCGTCTGCGGCTACACTTCCACCGGCCTCGTGCTCACCCACCTGATTCCGCACACCACGCACCAGGGCTTCTCGCAGATGGATGCGGCCAACGCGCTGGGTGTGATGGGGGCCATGAACATCCTCGGGACTATCGCCTCGGGATGGATCTGCGATCGTTACGGCCGGAAAGGACCGCTGGCCTTCTACTACTTCTTCCGGGGTCTTTCACTCCTCTTCCTCCTCTTTGTCTGGAACGTCCCCTCCCTCCATCTCTTCGCCGCCATTTTCGGGCTCAACTATATCTCCACGGTGCCGCCGACCACCGCGCTCACCGCCAACATCTTCGGCCGCTATTCCGTGGGGGAGCTCTCCGGCTGGATCTTCTTCTCCCATCAGGTGGGATCTGCGCTGGCCGCCGCGCTCGGGGGGTGGATCTTCGACACGACCGGCAGCTACTCCTGGGCCTTCATCTCGGCGGCGATCCTGGCGCTCATCGCCGCCGGACTGGCGCTGGCCATCAAAGAAGAACCGGTGACGACGAAACTGAGTCCGGTGCCGGGAATCCCCGTCCCCTCCCGGACCTGATCACGATCGAGCACCCGCCTGGTATCCTGTAACGCGAGTCCTTACCCTCTGAGAGGAGAACTGTTGATGCCCAAAAACGAAGGCCGGATCCACTACGCGTGGGTCGTTCTGGGAGTCATGGTGGTGGTCATGATCGCGGCCAACGGGCTCAGGTCCGTCTTCGGAGTGTTCATCAAACCGATGGAGGCCGAGTTTGGCTGGAGCCGCACCTCGCTGTCCGTCGCCGCGGCGCTCTCTCTCCTCCTATTCGGAGCTGTGTCGCCCTTTGCCGGGCGGCTGGCCGACCTCTGGGGCGGCCGGGTGGTTTTCACCGTGGCGCTCGGCGTGATGGGGATCGGCACGGTGGCCTCGGCCTTCGTCTCGCAACTCTGGCATATCTACCTGGCCTCGGGGGTCGCGATGGCGCTCGGGGCTGGGGGCGCGACGCTGACGGCCGCGATTCCCCTCGCGGCCCGCTGGTTCGACAAACGGCGGGGGCTGGTTATTGGCATTGCCGGCGCTGCCATGTCCGCGGGCCAGCTCGTCGTGATTCCGCTCGCCATGTGGCTCACCCTCCATCTGGGCTGGCGGCAGAGCTACCTCTGGCTCGGGATCGGGCTCCTCGCGCTGATCCTCCCCTTGAGCGCGATTCTTCTCAGGAGCGACCCCAAGGACAAGGGGACGGAGCCCTACGGGGCTGACACGACCCATGGCTCGGCAGGTTCCTCCCTTTTGAATGAGGCGCGCGTGTCGGTCACTGAAGCGGCGCAGGTCCCCGCCTTCTGGCTCCTGGTGGGAAGTTACTTCGTCTGTGGCTATACCTCGGGCGGGCTCGTGGGCACCCATCTGATCCCCCACACCGTGGAGCACGGCTTCTCGGAAATGGAAGGCGCCCAGGCGCTGGGCGTGATGGGGGCTGTGAGCGTCATCGGAACCATTCTGGCGGGCTGGATCTGCGACCGCTTCGGCCGGAAGGGGCCGCTGGCCTGGTACTACTTCTTCCGAGGCGTAGCGCTGCTCTTCCTCCTCGTCGTCTGGAACGTCCCCTCGCTCTACCTCTTCGCCGCCATCCTCGGGCTCAACTGGTTCTCCACGGTCCCCCCGACCACCACCCTGACCGCCAACATCTTCGGCCGGAGCTCGGTGGGCGAGCTCTCCGGCTGGATCTTCCTCTCGCACCAGGTGGGCGCGGCCCTGGCGGCGACCCTCGGCGGATGGATTCACGACGTGACGGGGAGCTACACCTGGGCCTTCATCTCGGCGGCGTTCCTGGCATTCATCGCCGCCGGCATGACGCTCGCGATCAGAGAAGAGCCGGTGACGCGGCCGAGCCCCATGACGGGAATCCCGGTTCCCAGCCAGACCTGACCATCGATGGCCAGCCAGAATCGCATCCATTACGCGTGGGTAGTCCTGGGGGCGCTGGTGGTGGTGATGATCGCGGCCTCCGGGCTCCGGTCGGTCTTCGGCGTCTTCATCAAGCCCATGGAGGCGGAGTTCGGGTGGAGCCGGACCTCGCTTTCCGTGGCCGCGGCCCTCTCTCTGCTCCTCGTGGGAGCGGTGGCGCCGTTCACCGGGCGGCTGGCCGACCTGTGGGGAGGGCGCGCCGTCGTCACAACTTCGGTCGCAGTCATTGGAGTCGGAACCCTGGCCTCGGCCTTTGTGACCCAACTCTGGCACGTCTATATCGCCTCGGGAGTCCTGATGGCGCTGGGCGCCGGCGGCGCAGGTTTGACCACGGCCGTCCCCGTGGCGGCCCGATGGTTCGACAAGCAGCGGGGGCTGGTGATCGGCATCGCCGGCGCGGCAATGTCGGCAGGCCAGCTCGTCGTGGTGCCGCTGGCCATGTGGCTTACCCTGAGGCTCGGCTGGCGGCAGAGCTACCTCTGGCTCGGTGCGGCTCTCTTCGCCCTGATCCTCCCCCTGGCCTTCGCCCTCCTGAAGAACGACCCCAAAGATAAAGGCCTGGAACCGTACGGGGCCAACCCGTTCAAGCGTTCAACCGGCCCGGCCTCCGGGCGTGCGGAAGCGCGTGTCTCGGTGACCGAAGCGATGCAGTTCCCCGCCTTCTGGCTGCTCGCGGGAAGCTACTTCATCTGCGGCTACACCTCGGGCGGCCTGGTGGGCACTCATCTGATTCCGCATACCGTGGAGCACGGCTTCTCGGAGATGGCCGGCGCCCAGGCCCTGGGAATGACTGGGGCCGTGAGCATCCTGGGGACCATCGCGGCGGGCTGGATCTGCGACCGCTTCGGGCGGAAGGGACCGCTGGCCTGGTACTATTTCATCCGCGGGCTTTCCCTTCTCTTCCTCACCGTCGTCTGGAACGTCCCCTCGCTCTTCCTCTTCGCTGTCGTGTTCGGGCTCAACTATTTCTCGACGGTGCCTCCCACCACCACGCTCACCGCCAACATCTTCGGCCGCCACTCGGTGGGGGAGCTCTCAGGCTGGATCTTCTTCTCCCATCAGGTGGGATCCGCCGTGGCCGCAATCATCGGAGGATGGCTCTTCGACCTGACCGGGAGCTACTTCTGGGCGTTCGTCTCGGCGGCGTTCCTGGCGTTCATCGCCGCCGGCCTCTCACTGATGGTCAGGGAAGAGCCGGTGCCGAAGCTCTCCGCCCTCGCCGAGCTCCCCTCCCCTTCCACTCTCTAATGTTGCGAGTAGGCGGTCCCCAAGTCGAGCAGCCTCGGGGCCAACTTGATCCGCGTGTTAGCATGTCATGCTGTCATGGTTCGTCACGGCCGGCGCCAAGTATTTCAACAGTGTCCGGCCTCCTATTTCAGTCGAGGACGGACAAAGGTCTCAACTGCACCAACAGCGTCCATGACCTTTCCGGAGAAGGGATCCTCCTCGGGATCCAATCCGGAAAACGATTTTTAAGACGGATTCGTACAACTTTCCGTCGCGCCGAAGACGGTCAGACTTTTCCCGGAGAAAAGTGCTAATAGCCCAGTTCAACTCACTGACGCACTTTTGAAGCGGGCCCAGCAGTTCAACGGGTTTACGTCCCCACAAAACTTCAGCCTCTTGGGATACCACTTGGAGATCAGACATCGCCTCCATTATCGACTTCCATCTTAGCTCGTACGCGGCTGCGATATCATCCGCTGGCTGTTCCTCGGAACTGCCCGTCTCCCCAGCACCGGCTGTCTCCCTCAGGGCATGGGCCATCTCTCCAACGCCCATGAAAGGAGATCGAACAAGAGCGATACTATCCCTGAGTCGGTAGACAGCGCGGAGGAACCGAAGAGCGACGTCGTACTCAGTCTTCCCAGAGAGCTGGCGCTTCCAGGCGTTAAGCCCTTTCCAAGCAACGATCGCCCCGGTCGCCGCAGCGGCTGTAACTACAATTTCCTTCAGGCCAGTGAGGAGTCCTTCCATCGAATAGGCTGGTCAGTCTAATCCAGGCTTTGCTGGCCTATCACCTGATGGGAACCTCTCCCGAGGGCGGAGTTTGAAAGGACGGATCGGGTCGAGGGTCATCAGCGGATGACGTGACTGGAACATTCCGAAGAGCGCCACGTCGAAAAAAAGTCGCAACATGAGGCGGCCATCTTTACCCGGGCCTATTTCCTCACGGCCTTTCGGACCTCCAGCCATTTCTTTAAGGATTCGGGACTCTCGCCCGAGCGCCGACCGGCAAGAAGACCAGCGACCGTCAAATCCTCGTCCAGATCTGGCCAATGGATATACACCCCGCCCCCAAAGATCTCCAAATGCTTACGCTCCTCGGGTGTGCCGTGCCACAGACGAGGGTACCAGACCAGAGGCACGATGATGGTCCGACCATCCACGAGATCGACGGTTAAGGCGTCTTCGCTAACCGCCACAGATTGAGCCCGAGCCTCCTGAATCTCAATGGCCGAAGAATTCATCGGATAGATCGGGCCCGGCGCTACCAGCCGATGGCGTGACTCGACCGGCGCGGATCGGCGCCGGCCCGCTTGATTCCGTCCTCGCCGGCCACGATCGCGCAGACCGCTCCAGCCCGCCACTCCCAGTCCGGCCAGGCGCGCACATTGTGGCCCAACTCTGCCAGCGTCTCTCCTACCGAGGGCGGGATTCGCCCCTCGACGGTCACGAGCCCCGGGGAAGAGGGGTGGGGCCAGAACGAATCCGGGAAGCTTCGCGTGGCGACTCGCGGCGCCTCCACCGCGTCCTGGGGAGACATGCCGAAGAGCGCGACGTTGAAGAAGACCTGCAGCATAGCCTGGACCTGAACATCTCCGCCCGGCGTCCCGAAGGGCATGAAGAGACGGCCGTCTTTGAAGATCATGGCCGGGTTGGGAGTCAACCGGGGCCGCCGGCCGGGGGCCACTGCGCACGGGTGCGCAGGATCGAGCCACGACTGAGAGCCTCGCGGCGAGATCACGCATCCCACCCCGGGGATCACGGGAGAGTCGACCGAGGGATCGCTGGGAGTGGCGGAAAAACCGTTTCCTTCCGCGTCCACCACGGCAACGTAGCTGGTGTCCAAGGCACGGAGTTCGCCAGTCGGCCGATCGGCGGAACGGTCGGCGCCGTTCCTGAGAGCCGAGAGACCGAACGGATCTCCGGCAGGCGGAAGATCGGGCCAGGCGCGCTCCCCGATCAGCGCCCGGCGGGCGCCTGCATAGCTCTCTGAGAGAAGCCCGTCGGCGGGAACTTTCACCTGAGCCGGGTCACCATAGTAGGCGTCGCGGTCCGCGAAGGTGAGCTTGATCGCCTCGATCAGGAGATGGAGATAGCCTGGCGAGTTGTGGCCGAGAGAGGCCAGATCGAACGACTTCAGCAGATTCAGAACCTGGAGCAGCGCCGGTCCCTGGCACCAGAAGCCGCAGGCCGCCACCTCGAACGGCCCGAAGCGAGTGGTGAGGGGAGGTCCCACCTCGACGCGAAACTCCGCCAGATCTTCGCGCGTCAGGAGCCCGCCCTCCCGGCGGTGATAGGCCAGGATCGCCTCCGCGATGGCCCCGGTATAGAAGGCGTCGCGCGCGGCGCGAATGGCGCGCGCCCGCCCGCGCCTCCGGGCCCGGCGCTCCTGATGGGCCATCTCCTTGAACGTTTGGGCCAACTCGGCCTGCACCAATCGCTCCCCGGCGGCGAGCGGCCGGCCTTCCGGAAGATAGATGGCGGTATTGGAGGGCCAGCGCCGGTGTTTGGCTTCGCTCTGCCGGATCATCATGGCCGAGAAGGGCGAGACCGGGAAGCCGCGCTCCGCGCACTCGATGGCGGGGGCCGCGACTTCGGCGAAGCTCATC
>Ga0184633_10000232_pt1 | contig 18466 bp, 22 predicted proteins | sample PLM31_170_b1_FD_133156 | JGI IMG/M metagenome (GOLD analysis project Ga0184633, IMG submission 133156) | Groundwater sediment microbial communities from an aquifer in East River, Colorado, USA - PLM3-1_170_b1 | ecosystem: Environmental > Terrestrial > Soil > Riparian zone | place: USA: East...
GAGGGCCCGGACGATCTCCAGCGTTAGAGGCCACAGATGAACGTTGGCCAGAAACCGGTCGATCTCCGGATCGCCGAGATCCAGCTCGATCCTCCCGAGTTGGGCAAGCTTGGCAAGCTCCCAGAGCACAATGGCGGAGATTCCCCAGCGTTCCGCGCGCAGAAGCTTGCGCTCGTGTGGGGTGATCTCCCCCGTCATCGCGTGAATGAGCACGTGCGTGTCAAGATTGAGCATGCCACTTGAGCCCGGTCGAGAAGACATCCCCCTTGACCTTGAGACGGCCCTTGAGCTTGCCGATGAGCGCGGACGACTCCGTTCGGATCGGAATCAGCTTGGCCACGGGCTTCCCCCGCTTCGTAATCACGATACCGTCTTCGCCCACGCGGTCGAGGAGCGAGAGGCACTGTTCCTTGAATTTCGAGGCGGTAATCTGCTTCATGGTCAGATGATAGCACTGGTCATCACAAATGACTGTTTGTGAAACTTGAAATGACGCTTGCCGCGGAGACGCGCCTCGGACCCTACGAGATCCTCGCGCCACCGCGGAGCTTCCGAAGTGAGCCTCGCCGCTGGCTACGATCGGGCCGCGGGTCGAGAGGTGTCTGGTCGTGTGGCCAAAAGGACTCCAGACTGAGGGAGAATCGGAGAGTGATCGCCGTCCGCCGGTTGCCCTTGCTTCTTATGATCGCGCTCTCTTGGGCCGTCTCCGCGCGCCTCCTGGCGCAACCGGACGACCTCGGCTCGATCGACTTTCCGACTTCGGGCGCTGCGGAGGCTCAGAAGCGTTTCCTGCGCGGTGTGCTCCTCCTCCACAGCTTCGAGTACAACGACGCCGCGGAGGAGTTCCGGGAAGCGCAGAAGCTCGAGCCCTCCTTCGCGATGGCCTATTGGGGCGAGGCGATGACGAAGAGCCACCCGATCTGGGTGGAGCGGGACGCGGAGGCCGCGCGCGCGATTCTCGCCAAGCTCGGCGCAACGCGCGAGGCGCGTGCCGCCAAGGCTCCTACCGAAAGGGAGAAGGGTTACCTCGACGCCGTCGAGGTCCTCTTCGCCGACGGCCCGAAAGAGGAGCGGGACCGCGCGTACGCCGCGGCGATGCGAAAGCTCCGGGAGCGCCACCCGAAGGACCTGGAAGCGGCGAGCTTCTACTCCTTGTCTCTCCTCGGAACCTGCCAGCGGGAGCGGGACATCCCGATGTACATGAAGGCCGCCGCCGTGGCTGAGGAGGTCTTCGCGAAGAACCCGAAGCACCCCGGCGCGGCGCACTATCTCATCCACTCCTATGACGACGCGGTGCACGCGCCGCTGGGACTGCGGCCGGCACGCGTCTACGCAAAGATCGCCCCCGCGGCCGCGCACGCGCTCCACATGCCCTCGCATATCTTTCTCGCCTCCGGCATGTGGGAGGACGTTGTCTCCTCCAACGAGGCCTCCTTCAAAGCGGCCGACGCCCGCGTGAAACGCAAAGGGCTTAACGTGGACGAGCGCAACTTCCACGCCCTTTTCTGGCTCGAGTACGCTTATCTCCAGGAGGGGCGGTACCGCGAGGCGCGGCGGCTGCTCGAGATGATGAAGGAAGACACGAAAAAAAGCGGATCGCATCGCGCGCGCAGACACCTCTCCTCCATGCGCGCCGCGTACCTGATCGAGGCAGAACGGTGCGGAGAGGATCTCGCGCAGTTCCCGCCGGGCGAGTCGCGCGAGCCACGCGACGTCTTCACCACCGGCTATTGCGCGTGGAAGCGCGGCGATGAGAAGGGCCTCGAGAGGGCGATTGCGGAATTTCCCTCCTCGGGAAAGGATTCCCATGTAGAGATGCACGCGCACGGGCTTTCAGGCTCCGCGATGCCCCGTCCGGAACGCGCCACGGTCGGCGGCGTCCTCGGCAAGGAGCTCGACGCGCTGGCGCGCCTGCAGAAAGGGGACAGGGAGGGCGCCGTGCGGCTCGCCCGCGAAGCGGCCGGAGGCGAAGACCAGATGAGCTTCGAGTTCGGGCCTCCGGATGTCGTCAAGCCCGCCCACGAGCTCGCTGGCGAGATCCTGTTCCTCCTCGGCCGCCCCGCCGAGGCGAAGGCGGAGTTCGAAGCCTCGCTCGCCCGCGCGCCGGGCCGCGCCCGGTCGCTCCTGGGCCTCGCCCGCGCGGCGGCGAAAGCCGGCGACGAGGCCGCGTCCCGGTCGGCCTATCGGACGCTCTCAGAGAACTTCCGCCGCGCCGACAAGGAGCTTCCAGAGCGCGTCGAGGTTTCGGAGGCGAAGCGGTGATCGCGCGCGCCCGGACCGTGAGTTCCTTGCTCGAGGGGATCGGACGTTTCGAGGCGCTCCCGAAGGCAGACTTGCAATGCGGCGATTACGTGCTCGTCGTAACCGAGAACTCCGTTTACTGCATTCGTGTCCTCGAAGGCTCGACGTATTCCATCTCTGGGGGGTGGTTCGACCGCCAGGGCCTCTCTCCCATCACGACCTCGATCGCAGGATGCACCTGGGGCGGCAGCGCGATCAAGCGCGACATCGTCGCCGCCCTCGGCCTGCGCCTGGAGTTCGGCAACCGCGTCGTGACCTCGCGGATCCGGGAGGTTCAGGTCATTCGAAGAGGAGACCGGGAGCTTCGCCGTTTCCGCCTCGTGAGCGGTCGCGAGCTCTTTCACGCCTGTTATGGGCGTCGGGGAGGCGACTCGTAGGTCCGCGATGCTACGCGGCGGCCTTCGCCGGCGCGATGGCCCGCAAGGCGGCCAGGAAGGCCCGCATCTCCTCCCGAGTCCCGATCGAGACGCGCAGCCAGTTCGGCAACGACGGAAACTTCCGCCCGACTAAGAGCTTCCGGTTGCGGAACTCCCGGATCACGGGCGCGACGTCGCCTCCGACGTCGGTCATGAGGAAGTTGGTCTCCGAAGGAATGGTGCGCCGGCCGTCCCTTTCCAGCTCCGCACAGAGCCATTTCTTCGTGTCGTTGACGAGACGCCTTTGCTTTGGAACGAGGTCGGGGTCGGCGAGGCTCGCCACGGCCGCCGCGAGGGCGGTGCTGTTGACGTTGTTCCAGGAGGAGTGCTTCGCCATCGCTGCGCTATTGGACTCGGAGGCCACGGCGTAGCCCAGGCGCAGGCCGGCCATGCCATAGATCTTCGAGAAGGTCCGCGCGACGACGACGTTGTCGTGCCGGGCGGCGAGCTCCAGGGAGCTCTTGTAGCGAGAGTCTTCGACGAAGTGGTGGTAGGCCTCGTCCACGAGTACCACGGCTGAAGGCGGAACCCGCTCGAGAAACGCGCCGAGCTCGTCGCTCCCGACGACCGTTCCTGTCGGGTTGTTGGGATTGCAGACATACACGATTCCCGTCCGCTCGTCGCACGCCGCGGCCATGCGGGAGAGGTCGTGCCGGAAGTCCTCGGTCAGAGGGACCTTCACCGCTTCCGCCTGCGTGACGCGGGCGTAGCCCAGAACGGCCTCGAAGGTGGGCTCCGCGGCGACGACGGTCTTTCCCGTTTTTGCGAACGCGGCGGCGGCCATCCGCAGAACCTCGCTCGAGCCGTTTCCCAGAGTCACGCGATCGGGCTTCACGCCATGATGCCGCGCGATCGCCTCCCGCGCCTCTTCCTCGACGGCGTCCGGATACCGGGAGGCGATCTTCTGCGAGCGGGCGACGGCTTCGAGCGCCCGGACGGAAGGGCCGTAGGGATTCTCGTTGGAGTTCAACTGGATCAGGTCTCCCGGCTCCCCCCGGGCGAGGCTCGCCTCTGCGGTTCTCAAGAACCGCGGCGAAAGAAGGGCGGCGCCGACCGTGGCCCCGACTGTTCCGGCGAAAAAGCGGCGGGAGATCGGAGAAGAGCTCATAAAGCGGCTCCTTTCGGTATAGCTTAGATGTATCACCTGCGCCTCTCCAGCGGCTCTATGATTCGCGCAACCACGGAGCGTACAAAATGACGTCCTATACGAATCTCCTGGAAGAGGCCCTGGAAGCGTGGGAGCTGACGCGCCTAGGGTCCATCGAGGAGCTCAAGAACATTCCGGAGAAGGACTTCGGGTTCAAGCCGGCGGAGAAGGCTCGCTCGGTGATCGAGCTCGCGCAGCACATCTCCGAGTCGGGCCTCATGATGGCGGGCGAATTGGCGCGCGAGGACGGTAACTTCCTGCGCAAGTCCTACGAAGGCTTCCTCCACGAGTACGCCCATGGTGTATCCGGCAAGCGCTCGAGAGCACAACTCCTAGCTCTCTTGCACGCCTCGCACGCGGACGGCGAGAAGCGGCTCCGCCGCGCCGGCGAGCTCCACATGCTGCAACTCATCAACCGCTTCGACGGCAAGAAGGGAACCCGTCTCGCCTGGATGCACCACGGCATCGCCCACGAGGAGTACCACCGGGGGCAGCTCGCGCTTTACGCCCGGCTCCTTGGGCGCGTGCCGGCGCTGACGAAGAGGATCCGAGGAGGCTGACTTAACGGAAACGGAGCCTCACACCTCGGCCGGTCCGGCCGGGTCGGGCACGCGCACCGCGGTTTCGGCATGCGTGTGGCGCGGCTCGGGGAGTCTCACGAGAAGGGCCGCCGCCAGGAGCCCCAGGAGAAACGTCGTGCCCCAGACGGTCTTACTGCCGAAGCGGTCCAGGATCGCGGTCCCCCCCCAGGGGCCCAGCATGAAGGCGAGGCCGAAGGTCATCTGCGAGAGCCCCATGTACTCGCCACGCCGGCGCTCCGGCGCGACATCGGCGATATAGGCGGAGACCGCCGGGAAGAAGAGCATCTCCCCGACGGTCCAGACCACGACGGTCGCGGCGACGGCCCAGATGTCGTGTGTCAGCGCCATCGCGCCGAAGCCCGCGCCGGAAAGGAGCGCCCCGAGCGCAAGCGTTCGCTTGTGCGGCCAGTGCGACGTCGCGGAGTTCAAGGGCACTTCGAAGAAGACGATCAGGAGCGTGTTCAGCGAGAAGAGGAGCCCGTAGCTCTTCACCGGCACGGAGAGCTCACGCACAAGGAAGAGAGGCATCGTCGAGAGGTGCTGGAAGAAGACGAGGATCACCGGAAAGATGGCGGCAAGGAAAAAGAGGAATCGGGGGTCCGCGTGCGCGCGCAGGGCGGCAAGCGTCGAATCGGCGCCGGGATCGTGCGCCGCGCGATGATGGCTTCGGAACACCGCCGCGACGAGGATCAGTCCGGCGAGGATAGAAGTTGCGCCGTCCACCCAGAATATCGAGCGGAAAGACGCCGCCGCGAGAAAGCCTCCGGCGGCGGGGCCCACGCTCATGCCGAGGTTGATCGCGAGACGGTTGACGGCGAACGCGGTCTTCCGCTGGGGCGCAGGAACTAGCTCTCCCACGAGCGACATGCTCGCGGGTCGGAAGGCCTCCGTGACGAAAGCGAGCAGAAGCGTCGCCGCGATCACGGCGGCCAGACTCCTGGCCAGGGGAAAGGCGAGGAGGATCGTGCCGGAAAGGAGGAGCGACGTCCGCAGGATCGGGACCGGTCCGTATCGGTCGGCGAGCCATCCCGCCACGGGCGCCGCGACGAGCGCGCCGACCCCGTAGAGAAGCAGCGTGAAGCCCGCCGTCGCGGCCGAAAAGCCGAGTTCTTTGGTGAGATAGAGCACCAGGAAAGGGAGCACCATCGAGCCCGCGCGGTTCACGAGCGTCGCGCCGAAGAGGACCCAGGCTTCGCGCGGAAGGGCGCGAAGATCCCGCCAGAGCTTGGACTTTCTTTCCTTCATGCGGCGCGCCCGGCTCCTGATATTATGGGCAGTCGCGGGGGAGGGTTGCGGCTTCTCAGAAAGTCCGGATCATCCATACCGCCGCGAAGGCCAGGAGCGCGATCGCTCCCAGGAAACCCAGGACGTAGAGGAGCAGCTCCCAGAATGAGGTCTCGCGGGAGGGATCCTCGCCTTCCCGCAGCCTCACCGGCGTTCTCCTCCTATCCGTGCAGCCCCTTGGCCGCGAGCCAGCGCTCGGCATCCATCGCAGCCTTGCACCCTTCGCCCGCGGCCGAGACGGCTTGTCGGTACGTGGGGTCCGCGACGTCCCCCGCCGCGAAGACTCCTTCGACGGAGGTGCGCGTCGAGGGGGACTCGACTCTGAGGTATCCCACGTCGTTCATCTCGAGCTTTCCCTTGAAGATCGCCGTGTTGGGCATGTGCCCGATCGCGATGAAGACCCCCTGTGTCAGAAATTTGGAGGTCTCTCCCGTTCGCGTGTCGCGCAGCTTCACGCCGGTTACGTTCTGGGCTTCGCTCAGGATCTCCTCGACGACCGCGTTCAGCTTCCATTCGATCTTCGGATTCGTGCGGGCCCGATCGAGCATGATCTTCGAGGCGCGGAACTCCTCCCGTCGGTGCACGACCGTGACCCTCGTCGCGAACTTGGTCAGGAAGGTCGCCTCCTCCATGGCCGTGTCGCCGCCGCCGACTACGACGACTTCCTTCCCCTTGAAGAAGAACCCGTCGCAGGTGGCGCAGGCGGAGACCCCGTGGCCCATCAGCCTCTTCTCGGACTCGATGTCCAGGAGCTTCGCAGAGGCGCCGGAGGAGACGATCACGGCGTCCGCCGTGATGGCCCCCCCGCCGTCGAGCGTCAGGCGGAAGGGGCGCGCAGCGACGTCGAGGTCCGTGACGGTGTCGAGCCCGACTTCCGTTCCGAAGCGCTTCGCCTGCTCCTTGAAGATCTCCATCATCTCCGGACCTTGGATGCCGTCCGCGAAGCCCGGGTAGTTCTCGACCTCGGTCGTGATGGTCAACTGCCCTCCGGGCTGGGGGCCTTCGAAGATGACGGGGGAGAGGTCCGCCCGAGAGGCGTAGAGCGCAGCGGTCCAGCCGGCGGGGCCGGAGCCGATGATGGCGACGCGGTAGTGAGACTTCTTGGGGAGCATGCGCGGCGGAGAATATTCGAGTTCCCGGCCATCCGGAAGTACGCCGGGTTGGTCCACGGGGTTTCGCCCGGATATGATCGCGAGCGTGCGGACCCTTCTTCCGCGCCGGCTCGAGGGCCTCAAGCCCACGATCTTCGCCGAGATGACCCGGCTCGCGATCGAGCACCGCGCGGTCAACCTGGCCCAGGGCTTTCCCGACTTCGACGGCCCGGAGTTCGTCAAGGAGGCCGCGATCGCGGCGATCCACGCGGGGCACGGGCAATACGCGCGCACGAGCGGGATTCCGGAGCTCACAGCCTCGCTCGCCGCGAAGTACCGGCGCGACTATGGGCTCGAATACCACCCGGACCGGGAGATCACCGTCACCTCGGGCGCGACCGAGGCCATCTTCGCGACGATCCAGGGACTCTGCGAGGAAGGGGACGAGGTCGTCCTCTTCGAGCCCTTCTACGACTCCTATCCGGCCTGCGTGCGCATGGCTGGCGCGGCGATGAAGACCGTCACACTCCGGGCCCCCGACTGGGAGTTCGACCGCGAGGAGCTCCGGCGCGCGTTCACCAGCCGGACCCGGGTCCTCCTGCTCAATTCGCCCAACAACCCAACGGGCAAGGTCTTCTCCCGCGAGGAGCTCGAGGTCATCGCCGCGCTCTGCCGGGAGCGGGACGTTCTCTGCGTGACCGATGAGGTCTATGAGCATCTGGTCTTCGACGGCGAGCACATTCCCATGGCGGCGCTTCCCGGAATGCGCGAGCGGACCGTTACCATCTCGAGCTTCGGAAAGACCTTCTCCTTGACGGGGTGGAAGATCGGCTGGGCCGCGGCGGCACCCGAGTGGTCGGACGCGGTCCGCGCCGCGCACCAGTTCATCACGTTCGCGACCGCGACCCCTCTCCAGCACGGGGCCGCGGCGGCGCTGGCCGCCGGCCCGGAGTACTACGAGGAGCTCCGCGCCGGATACCGCGCCAAGCGCGACTATTTCGTCTCCGAGCTCTCACGCATCGGCTTCGCCGTGAGGCCGCCCGCGGGCACTTATTTCGTCTGTGCCGGCATCCGCCCTCTCGGGTTCGACGACGACGTCGCGTTCTGCAGGCGGCTGGTTGAAGAGATCGGCGTCGCCGCCATCCCGCCCAGCTCTTTCTACGAGCACCCCGAGCACGGCAAGAGCTACGTCCGCTTCGCCTTCTGCAAGAAGGAGGAGACCCTGCGCGAGGCGGTCCGGCGCCTGGAGAAGCTTTGCGAGTAGCCCTGGTCCAGATGGACCTAGCCTGGGAGGACGTGACGGAGAACCACCGGCGCGCGCTCGGGCTCCTGACGCGGGCCAGGGAGGAGGGCGCGCGTTTTGCGGTTCTCCCCGAGATGTTCTCGACCGGCTTCTCGATGGAAGCGCAGCGCATCGCGCAGCCAGTGGGCGGCCCATCAGAGACCTTCCTCTCAGAGACCGCCCAGAGGCTCTCCCTCTGGGTCTTGGCGAGCGTTCCCGAGACCGGCGGCCCTGCCCCCCGAAACATGGCCCTTCTCGCGGGACCCGACGGGACGGTCGCCCGCTACGCCAAGATTCACCCCTTCTCCTTCGCGGGGGAGGATCGGATCTATGCTCCCGGCGATAGAGTAGTGACTGTGCCGATCGAGGGTCTTCGTGTGACGCCGTTCGTCTGCTACGACCTGCGCTTCCCCGAGCCCTTCCGCCTCGCCGCGGAGGAGACGGACCTGTTTGTCGTCGTCGCCAACTGGCCCGACGCACGCCGCGAGCACTGGCGCACGCTCCTGCGCGCCCGCGCGATCGAGAACCTCTCCTACGTCATCGGCGTCAACCGCGTCGGCGAGGGAGGGCGGCTCCACTACTCCGGCGACTCCGCCGCCATCTCCCCTTGGGGCGAAACCCTCGTGGAGGGAGGGAAGGAGGAGGCCGTCCTCGTTTGCGACGTGGACGCCGAAGTCGTGAAGGACGCCCGGAGGCGCTTCCCGGCGCTCGCCGACCGCCGGCCAGACGCTTACCGCCGATGAGCCGTCTCACGCCCGATTCCGGCGTCATCCGGAACTGCTCGAACGGGCCGCTGCCCCGGTGGCTCGAGCCCCGGGCCACATTCTCCCGTGACAAGCACGAGTTCGCCTTGAAGAAGGATGACGCGCTGGAATACCTCGACTGGTGCCAGAAACAGGGCCTGCGTGTCCTGGGCTTCGACCTCTGGGCCGCGGCTGACCCGCGTCCCGCGGTCCTCGGCGGAGCGGACGAAGGCTTCGAGGGAAATGCCGCCGAGTGCCTTACCGCCATCTCCACGCGCGACTTCCCCGGGGAGCCCCTCTTCAACATCTGGGTGGACCTCGACGACGCCGCCGGCTCCGCCTGAGAAGGAGCTGGGGTCAGCGCTGAAATCGTGTATTATTTTTCAGCCGCTGCGGCTGTCGCGAACGCGCGCAGCGCTTCGACCCCGCCCGCGATCATTTCCTCAGCCACGGAGAAGGAGAAGCGCAGGTGCCCCTCGCCTTCTTCGCCGAAGACGAGGCCGGGCACGGTCGCGACGCGGGCCGAATCCAAGAGCATCCGCGCGGCGGCGCGGGAGTCCGGGCCGAGAACGGCCGGGACCTTCGGGAAGAGGTAGAGCGCAGCCCGGGGCGGCTCGATCGTAAAACCCGCCTCCTTCAAGCCGGCCACCAACGCGTCGCGGCGCTTCCGGTAGCCAGTCTTCGCCTCACCGAGGAAGCTCTCGGGCAGCGAGAGCGCCGCGAGCGCCGCCCACTGTGTCGGGGTCGAGACGCCGTTGGTCGAGTAGAGGACGACAGTCTGCATTGCGGTGCGCCAGCGCTTCGGCACGAGGACGTAGCCCGCGCGCCAGCCGGTCATGGAGTAGGTCTTCGAGAACGTGAAGACGGAGATCGTCCGTTCGAAGACACCGGGGAAGGAAGCGGGCGAGACGTGCCCCTCTCCCTCGTAGATCAGGTCCTCGTAGGCCTCGTCGGAGATCAGGGCGAGGCCGGTCTCGCGCACGAAGGCAGCCACTTCTTCCACCTCGGCGCGTGAGAAGACCTCCCCAGTGGGGTTGGTCGGGGAGTTCCAATAGAGGAGCTTGGTCTTACCGGTTTTTCGTTTCGAAAAAGCCGCCGCCATCCCGTCGCGCCGCGCTTCGGAGACGGGCACGAGGACGGGTTTCGCCCCGTGGTACGTGATCACGTCCACGATCGGCGTCCAGTAGGGGGAGAGCAGGAGCGCTTCGTCTCCCGGATCGAGCAGTGTCGCGAAGGCTGCGAAGAGCCCCTGCATGCCGCCGTTGACGATGATGGGACTCTCCTCGTCGGCCGGGATGCCGTTCCGATCGCGGACTTTCTCCAGGATCGCGCGGCGCAGCTCCGGGATCCCCGAGGAAGGCGCGTAGCGGGTCTGGTTTCGGTCGAGGGCCCGGGCCATCGCCTCCTTGATCGGTTCGGGAGTCGGCATGAACGGCTCGCCCCCCTCGAAGCGCCAGACCTTCTCGCCGGCGGCGAGAAGCTCCATCACGCGGTTGCGGACCCGGACGATCTCCGAGAAACCGACCGACTCGAATCGCTTCGCGGCCGCGGGAAAGGGGCCGTCGCCTCCCATCCCGGTCAGATCACCTTGCGGCGGCCCGGCCCCATCAGGAAGTAGAGGATCATGCCGATGACGGGAAGAAAAATAATCAGCAACGCCCAGAGGACTTTCGTCCCGGTGTCGGCGCCGCTCTGAATCAGGGAGACCAGGGCGATGATGTCGAGGACCAGGATGATCAAGCCAAAAATCGAATACATGCGTCCTCCTGTTGCTCTAGACCTTCTCCGAGATCGCCTTCGCTTGCAAGAAAAGATTCAGGTAGTCGCGCCCGCCGGCCTTTGAGTCCGTGCCGGACATGTTGAACCCGCCGAATGGATGGACTCCCACGAGCGCCCCGGTGCACTTGCGGTTCAAATACAGGTTGCCGCAGAAGAGCTCGTGCTTGCCGCGCTCGAGCCGCTCGCGGTCCTTCGAGTACAGAGAGCCTGTCAGGCCGTACTCGGTGTCGTTGGCGACCGCGATTCCTTCGTCGAAATCCTTCACCGAAAGGACCGCCAGCACGGGCCCGAAAATCTCTTCGCGAGCGAGCCGGTCCGTGCGCTCGATCCCGTCCACCACCGTCGGCATCACGAAGAAGCCGTCCCCGGGGCCGGGCTCCCCGCCGGCGACGACCTTCCCTTCCTCCCTGCCGATCTCTACGTACTCGAGGATCTTCTTCTGCGCCTTCTCGTTGATGACCGCCCCGACGCTGTGCTTCGGGTCCCGCACGTCGCCCACGGAGAGGGCCTTCGTCTTCTCGACCACCTTTGCGAGAAGCTCGTCGTGCACCTTTTCATGCACGATCAGCCGCGAGCAGGCGGAGCACTTCTGTCCCTGGAAGCCGAAGGCAGCTGCGACGACTCCCTTGGCCGCTTCCTCCAGGTCCGCCGTCTCGTCCACGAGGATGAAGTCTTTTCCTCCCATCTCGAGGATGGCACGCTTGATCCAGATCTGCCCGTTCGCGACCTTGCCCGCCTTCTCGCTGATCTGGAGGCCCACGTCGCGCGAGCCGGTGAAAGCGATCATGCGCGTCTTGGAGTGCTCCACGATCGCGTTGCCCACCGTCGAGCCCCCTCCGGTGACGAAGTTCAGGACACCCGGAGGTACGCCCGCCTCTTGCGCCGCCTCCACGAACATCGTCGCGATCGCCGGAGCGTCTGAGGAGGGCTTCAAGACGACCGTGTTCCCCGTGACGAGCGCGGCCGTCGTCATGCCGGTCAGGATCGCCAGCGGGAAGTTCCAGGGCGGGATGACCGCGCAGACTCCCAGGGGGATGTACTCGAGGTGATTCGCTTCCCCCGGATAGGGCGTCAATGGCTGCGGCTGCGAGAGCCGCTCCATCTCCCGCGCATAGAACTCGCAGAAGTCGATCGCCTCGGCCGTGTCGCCATCTGCCTCGGCCCAGGACTTGGACTCCTCGAGGACCATCATGGCGGAAAACTCGTGCTTGCGCTGGCGCAGGAGCTTCGCGATACGCAGAAGCAGGCCCCACCGCTCCCTGGGAGAGGTCCGGCTCCAGGAGGAGAAGGCCTTCGCCGCCGCTTCGACCGCTCGCTCCCCGTCCTCGCGCGTTCCTTCCGGGAAACGTCCGATGACCTGGCTCTTACGGGAAGGGTTGAACGACTCGAAGCTCTTCGCCGCGCCGACCTTCTCGCCGCCGATGCGGTTGAGGCCCTGGATGGGAAGCCGTTTCTCGACCTCCGTGAGCGCCGCGGCAAAAGCCTTGCGGTTCTCCTCGATGGAGAAGTCGGTCAGCGGCTCGTTCTGGAATTCTGGAAGCAATCGGGCGTCTCCGGCGCGGGGAATCTATCAAAGACGGGCACTGCCGTCGTTTCGTGAGGAGGCGCCCCTTCGAGGCCCCGCCGCCTTTCCGCCTTATGATTTCCCGGTGAACCTCAAGGGCGTTCCCCCGGAGTGCTTCGGGAGGGTCACCTCTTTCTTCTACCGGCTCTGGGCGGAGCCGGCGCTCGCTCCGCTCCATCGCCGTGTCGGCGCGGAGGTCCCGATCGAAGAGGGCAGGCTCTTGGACATCGGCTGCGGGCCCGGCCGCCTCGACCGGCTGCTCGCCGCGGCGTGCCCGGAGCTTACGGTCGTGGGGCTCGATGAGTCGCCGGGAATGCTCCAGCAGGCGGCGAAGGGCCCCAATCCTTCCAACCTGGAATTCCGCCTCGGCAAGCTCGAGGAGGTCGAATTCGCGGAGAGCTTCGACTTCGCCCTGTCGGTCCTCTCCTTCCACCACTGGGAGGAGCCGATCGCGGGACTAGAAGCGGCGTACCGGGCGCTGCGGCCGGGGGGACGCTTCTGGATCTACGAGCCGAACCCGGAAGCCGCCGACAGGGAGATCCGCCAGGACTACGCCCCGTTCTGGGGGTTCTTGCGTCTTCCCCTCTGGCTTGCCCGGGCCTCTTTCCGAGGCCACGGCTTTACGCGAAAGGAGGTGGAACAGGTCGTGCGCCCCGCGATCGCGCGGAGCCCTTTCCGGGAATGCGAGGTTACCGACGCTGGCTCCACGCTCCGGCTGTCTCTCACCAAAAACAGCTCGCTGTGAAGCTCGCCGAAGCGGTCGGCGGGACACCGCTTCTGGAGCTCTCGCGCATCGCCCGCCACATTCCGGGCTTGACGCTCTTTGCCAAAGCGGAGCATTTGAATCCGGGCGGGAGCGTGAAGGACCGCCCGGCCCTCGCGATGCTTCGACAGGGCATGAAAGAGGGCTCGCTCCGTCCGGGAAAGACGATTCTGGAGGCGACCTCGGGAAACACCGGGATCGCCGACGCCATGCTGGGCCGCGCGCTAGGCTTTCCGGTCACGCTCTGCCTTCCCGAGAACGCGTCGGCCGAGCGCAAGGCGACCCTGCACGCCTTTGGGGCGGACCTCGTCTTGACCGATCCCCTCGAGGGGACCGACGGCGCAATCCGCCGAGCGCGCGAGATGGCGTTGGCGGAGCCGGGGAAGTACTTCTATCCGGACCAGTACTCGAACCCTGCCAATTGGCGCGCACACTTTGAGGGCACCGGGCCCGAGATCTGGGAGGAGGCGGGGGGGAGACTCACCCATTTCGTCGCTGGTCTCGGGACCTCGGGAACCTTTGTCGGCGTGACACGCTATTTGAAGACGATGAGCCAGTCGGTCGCATACATCTCGGTTGAGCCGGACGGCCCCCTCCACGGGCTCGAGGGGTTGAAGCACATGTCGAGCGCCCTGGTGCCGCCGATCTACGATCCGACGCTCGCCGGCGCGCGCCTGGAAGTGGCGACGGAAGAAGCGTATGCGATGTGCCGCCGGCTCGCGGCGGAGGAGGGCCTCTTCGTCGGGCCTTCCTCCGGCGCCAATGTCGCGGCTTCTCTGCGCGTGGCGCGCGATTACGCGGAAGGTCCGGCGACGCTTGTAACGATCCTGTGCGACGGCGGAAGCCGATCCCTCTCCGAGCGTTTCTGGAACGAGACGTGATCGCGCTCTCCGAAGGGGCGCTGGCGGAGATCCGCGCGCACGGGATGGAAACATATCCGGAGGAATGCTGCGGGGCCCTCCTCGGGGCGGTCGAGGGCTCTCGCCCGAAGGTCATCCGTGTCGAACGGCTCGAGAACTCCCGCGGCTCGGAGCGCCAGCGCCGCTTCTGGATTGCGCCGGAGGAATACCAGCGGGTCGAGAAGCTCGCGGAGGGGGAAGGCCTGGCGCTTCTGGGCTTCTACCACTCGCATCCCGACCACCCGGCCGTTCCCTCGGAGTATGACCGGGAACAGGCGCTCCCCTTTTTTCATTATCTTATTATGACGGTTCTCTCCGGCTGCCCCGGAGACGTGACCGCGTGGGTTCTTTCAGAGGATCGCGGGTCCTTCGACCTGGAAGAGAGCCTGGTCGAAGCGCCAGGGGAGTAAGAAGCATGCCGAAGATTCACCTGCCTACACCCCTCCGGCCCTACGCGGATGGGGCGTCGAGCGTGGACGTTCACGGTTCAACGGTCGCCGAAGCGCTCGGGGGGCTCGTCACGCGCTACGGCGGCCTGCGCAGGCATCTCTACGACGAGGCGGGGAAGCTGCGCTCCTTCGTCAACGTCTATAGGAACGAGGAGGACGTCCGGTACCTTCAGAGGGAGGCGACGCCTCTCTCCCCATCAGACAGCCTCTCGATCATTCCCTCGATCGCGGGAGGGAAGGCGGCGCCTCCCGCCCCGGCCGATGCGGTGACGCTCTCCAACGAGGAGGTCCGCCGCTACTCCCGGCACCTGATCATGCCGGAGGTGGGGCTCGAAGGGCAGAAGAAGCTGAAGGCGGCGCGTGTGCTCGCGATCGGCACGGGGGGTCTCGGCTCACCCCTCTCCCTCTATCTCGCCGCGGCTGGCGTGGGGACGATCGGCCTCGTGGATTTCGACGTGGTGGACGACTCGAATCTCCAGCGCCAGATCCTCTTCGGCACCGAGGACGTTGGGCGCTCGAAGCTCCAGGCCGCTTCCGAGCGGCTGCGCGGCGTAAACCCGAACATCCACATCGTGCCTTTCGACACCCGCTTGACCTCGGAGAACGCGCTCGATATTCTTCAGGGCTTCGACATCGTGGCGGACGGCACCGACAACTTTCCGACCCGCTACCTCGTCAACGACGCCTGCGTGCTGACGGGAAAACCGAACGTCTACGCCTCGATCTTCCGTTTCGAGGGGCAGGCCTCGGTCTTTTGGGCAGAAAAGGGGCCGTGTTACCGATGCCTCTATTCGGAGCCCCCTCCGCCGGGGCTCGTCCCTTCCTGCGCCGAGGGAGGGGTCCTCGGCATCCTGCCGGGGCTCCTCGGCGTGGTGCAGGCGACCGAGACGATCAAGCTGATCCTCGGAGAGGGTGAGCCGCTCGTCGGCCGACTCCTTCTCGTGGACGCCCTCTCCATGCGGTTTCGGGAGCTGAAGCTCCACAAGAACCCGGAGTGCGTAATCTGCGGGCCAAATCCGACCGTCACTAAGTTGATCGACTACGAGGCTTTTTGCGGTGTCGCGGCGGAAGCACCGGCGGCCGCGGTTCCCGAGGTTACGGTCGAAGAGCTGAAGGCGATTCGGGAACGGGAGGAAGATTTCGTTCTCCTGGACGTGCGCGAGCCGCACGAGATCTCCATCTGCGCTTTTCCGGAATCCGTCAAGATCCCGCTCGGAAAGCTGACCGAGAACCTCCACCGCCTCTCGACGGCGGACGAGATCGTCGTGCACTGCAAGCTCGGGGGAAGAAGCGCGAAAGCGGTGGAGCTGCTGCGCCAGTCGGGCTTCCGAAAGGTCCGTAACTTAGCCGGCGGCATTGACCGCTGGGCCGAGCGCATCGACCGTTCCATGCCGCGCTACTGAGGTATTCTTTCTCGGAATGGTTTCCCCCGTTCCCGAGATGAGCGTCGAAGAATTGAAGGCCCGCCGCGACCGGGGCGAGGCCTTAGTCCTCCTCGACGTGCGGGAGCCGCACGAGACCGCGATCAGCGACTTAACCGGATCGATCAAGATTCCGCTCGGCACGCTGCCGCAAAGCCTCGATCGTCTCACCAGGGAAGACGAGATCGTCGTCTACTGCCGCGTCGGCGGCCGGAGCGCGAACGCCGTCCAGTTTCTGCGCCAGATGGGTTACGGGAAGGCCGTCAACCTTGCCGGAGGGATCAACCGATGGGCCGAGCGGATCGACCCCTCGATGGCAAAGTACTGACAGAGTACTAACGGAGGGCAGCATGCGCCGAATCGGGATCGTTCTCCTGGTCCTGGGTCTGATCGGCTTCGTTGTCGCGTCGAGCCAGCGGGGGGGCTACGACACTCTGGAGGGCGCGATCAAGACCGCCGTTTCGAGCGAAGAAAAGAGCAAGAAGGACGCCTGGGAGACGGGCCGCTGGGTGGCGCTCGGCGTCGGTGTGGTCGGACTCGTGCTCGTGTTGATGCCGGGAAAGAAGCAGTAGCAGCCCTTTTGGGGATTCGCCCGAGCGAGTCGTCCTACGGGCAGCGCCCTCGAAAAGTCAGACCTGGCCTCATCTCTGCCGGGGTCCTGTTGATCCTGGCGGCCATGGCCGCGATTCTCCCCAGAATCGGCCATGCCCGCGTCAAGGGCTCGGATCGCTCGCTCACGATTCTCGCCGGCAGCACGGGGATATCGAGGGGAACCGGATATCCGGTCCTCCAGCGACCCCCGCTCTACAGTGCCTTCCTGGCGCTCTTGGGCGGCGCCGCCGGAACGCCACCGAGTCCCACGGTCGATGCCGCGCGGGAGTTCGGGAACATCCGACGGCTGCCGGTGGCGAAGGCGTACTTGGAACCGTCCTTTCTGCGCGTGGTCCTGATCGGCCAGACGATCCTGTTTCTCGGCACGATCGCGCTCGTCGTTGCGTCCCTGCGGGTCGCCGGATGCTCTCCGCGTCTGAGGACATTTGCGGCGGTGCTTCTCCTCGCGATCCCCAACACGTGGCTGGGAGTTGGGGAGGTCTGGGATTCCTCGCTCACGCAGTTCCTGCTCGCGGCATCGGTCGCGGCTCTCTCCTTCGTCGTGAACCGCCGAGCAGGGATCCTGTCGGTCGTCGCGGCGGGCACCTGCCTCTCGCTGGCCGGCTTGAGTCACGCGACGTTTCAGTTGCTCGCGCCGACGGTCGCGGTCGGACTTCTGCTGCTTTCGAGATTCCGGGGAGATACGAAGGGATTCCTCCGCGCGGCCGCCGTGATCGCGGGAATCTGGATCCTCCTCGTCGGCGGCTGGAGCGTGCGCAATCTGCGGTATTGCGGTTTCGTCGGTGTGAGCGCGGTGGCGGGCTCCACACTCGGGACTCGAACGGCCACGTATCTCGAGGAGGCTCTTCCCGCGTATCCGGAAGAAGTCTCCATGTTCCTCCGTCTCAGGCAGGAGACGATCGCGGCCTCCCCGGAGCACAGCGGCCTGCTGTGGGCTGGACCGGCCGTGAGCTGGCTGATGGAGACGCGTGGGCTCGACTACGTGCAGGCCAACGCGCTGCTGCTCCGGGTCAACCTGGCAGCGATCCGGCGCGCGCCGTTGAACTACCTGCTGACGGTCTCCGAGTCCGTAGTGAGCTTCCTCTGGACGATCACAACGGCTTCGCTCGGGCCTCTGCGGCCTCTGTTCGCCGCCGCGGATCTCTCCCTCCTGGCGCTGTTCCTCGGCGTGACCGCACTCTGGCTCTCGTATCACTTCCTGCCGCGTCTGACGGGAGAATCACCGCGCCGTTTCGAGGCGATGGACGGTCTTATCGTTCTGCTGTTAATCGTCTTCTGGTACGCGGCGGCGGTTTTTTGCGGTGTGGACGTGGGAAAGCCGCAGCAGCGGGCCTCGGTTCAGTTCGTGATGCCGGCGCTGGTGGCGCTGGGCCTCTCCCGGTTGAGCGGCCGAACGGCTCACGGGGGCGCGGGCCCGGCACCCTCCCACGACGGAGGGACAGAAGGAACGGTCAGCCGCCCGGCTGCCCCGTCCCGGGCGGCTCCTCGAGCAGCCGGTCCACCTTGGCCGCCAGGATGAAGTCGTTCTCGTGGAGGCCGCCGATCTTGTGGGTCCAGAGGACGAGGTCCACTTTGTTCCAGTGAATCGCGATGTCCGGGTGGTGCCCCTCGGCCTCGGCGATGTCCGCAACGCGGTTGACGAACTCCATCGCGGCGCGAAAGTCCTGGAACTCGAACCGCCGCCGGAGTCGGGTCCCCGCCTCTTCGAGCGACCACCCCGGCGTTGCGCTCAAGAGCTCGCGGGCCTTCCCCTCCGGAAGCGGCGGAATGCCGCCGCGGCAGGGAACGCAACTCTTGCCGGCCAGACCTTCCGAGTCCACGGGAACCTCCTGGCGTCCGATTGACCAACCCCTCCCGGTTCGAGAATAATCCGCCTCTCTCCGAGCGACTGGGAGGTCGTTCAATGGTAGGACAACTGGCTCTGGACCAGTGAATCGGGGTTCGAGTCCCTGCCTCCCAGCCAACACGTCGGCGGAGCTGGCGCGCCGCCTCCCGCGGCGCGCGCCTCCTCCCTCGGTGACCTCGGGAGACTTCGCGCGCCGCGAACGGGAGCAGGGCCCCCCGAGTACGCACTAACTACCCGGGGGGGTGCGGATCCAGGTGGCCGCTAACGGCGGCATGCCCTTGGCGGGGC
>Ga0184633_10000233_pt1 | contig 18460 bp, 23 predicted proteins | sample PLM31_170_b1_FD_133156 | JGI IMG/M metagenome (GOLD analysis project Ga0184633, IMG submission 133156) | Groundwater sediment microbial communities from an aquifer in East River, Colorado, USA - PLM3-1_170_b1 | ecosystem: Environmental > Terrestrial > Soil > Riparian zone | place: USA: East...
CAAGTGCTGCGCCACGGAGCGGACATGTGTATGGTTGGCGGATGCCAGCGAGGTCCTGCACCGGTTCGCGTGCTGGTGTGCTGAGCGGGTGCTCATGCGCGAGAGGCAAGCAGGCAGGGAGCCGGCCGCGGCAAGCTGGGCAGCTGTCCAAGCCAAGCGCGATTGGCAAGCGGGGAAGATCACCGGGCAGGAGCTTGCAGCTGCCGAGACCGCCGCCTGGGCCGGTGCTCTGGGTCTCGCTAGTGTCGATGCCGGGAGAAATCTCAGGAGCGGCGCCTGGGATTTTGCCTGGGACGCCGCCGTGAGCGCCGCCAAGTGCGCCGCCTGGAGCGCCGCCAGGGGCGCCGCCTGGAGGATTGCCTGGAGTGCCGCCGAGTTCGCTGCCGCCTGCACTGTCCTAAACGCCACTAAGGGCGATATTCCAAACACCATTGGGCGCGATGCTCTGATCGGCATTGAGTGTGGTCCCCTGATCACTGCTGAGCGCGATGCCCTGAGGGGCGCCGAGAGTATCCAGAACGAGGAATTGACCCGTGTTCTGCTTTTACTAGAAGGAGGCGCATAATGCTGCAACGCGATGGCGAATGGCTGTACAAGCAGTGGCGCGACGGGAAAGGTGCCAAGGTGGAGGATGAAGCTGTCCGGAAAATCTACGAATGGCTTTTACCAAAAAACATAGACATACATTTTGGTATTGTGGGCGCTATTCGAGACGCCCTGTTGGAGGGTTGGGATGCTGGTTGGGAGGCTGCTGGTGGTGACAAAGAGGCGTCCGATAGCCAGGAGTTCGGCATACGTCCCCATGAACCCGACGACGAGGTGTTTCGATGAATCCGACATGCATTGACCTCTGGCGAACGTTTGGGCGCGATTACCGTGTCGGGACCGATCCAGCTTGCGATCCGGCTAGCATTAACATAGACAAGTTAGACCCGTGGTGCTTTATTATGACTGGCAAGGCCGGCACCATCTGGTCGTATGGCGGTGATCTCCTGGCGGTGGACATTGACTATCATAACTCGATAGCCAAGAAGGTACGGGCTGTCAGTGGCGTTAGCGTTCTCATAGATGGCGACAGGGAGAAAACGTTCCTGTTCCCACTCCGGCTATTCCAGGAGGTTGCTGTCCTGGTGCAGCCAAGGAGACGCCGGAAGCTATCGCCAGAGCGAAGAAAGGCCGCCGCCGCGAGGCTGGTTCCATACCATTTCGTTAAAACGTAACGCGTGACACGGCATTGTCGGAGAGACCAGCCGTGGTCCGAATGGCTGTACAGCTTCCCCGGCTCAAGAACTCGCGGGTGCCTGGTCGCTTTCCTTGCGAGCGTCCCGCAGCCCAGTGGCCTCCTGACGGCGCCAAACGCTTCCGGGAGGTCTTGGGTGTATTTAGGGTGGCTTGGGCGGCCTGCGGGGCCGTTTGCCGCTCAGGAGGCCACTGGACTGCGGGCCGCTCCCTTCCTGAGGTTTTGTCCTCTCAAAGGAGAATTGATGTGCTGCCTGAATCAACTAGACTAAACGAGCAGATGATCGACGAGGCCAAAGATTTTCTTTACTGGCTAGGCATGTTAGGAGTACAGGCATCGAATGACACTACTGCGGGGGAGATAATTTTCACTCCGGGGAATCGGATGACCAGGGACATGGTAGCCGAGGCTCTGAGGTTGAGGAAATACTTGGCACCCTTGATTGGGTCAGATGTACAGGATCGTGCCCGCTGCGACGTCCCGTTGCCAAACGGCGATTTTATGTTCCCTGATTTTGCTGATCCGGAGAACAATTCTCAAGTGAAAGGAAAGACGCGCAGGCCAAGGCCATGGGACCAGTTACTTAATGCTATAGCCAAGGTCACTGTAGCGGACAACAGGAGGTCTACGTGGACGCACATGGCCAAGGTTGCTCTCGACCTCTACCGTTGCAGCCCGCCTTACACACCCGAGGAAGTATTCAGGCTGCCGGAAGTGCTGAAGAGGCAATCGTGGTGGAGGATAGACATGGTCGTCAGTGCGCAGATAATCCAAAAGCATATAGGCCTCGTTCGGGCCGTCCGCGAATGCCCGCTCCCAGTCAGCGAGACAATAAAAAGTTTGGATCGGCTGCGACACGAGGCTGTAATTTCAAGGAGACAGAAGCAATTTACCAAAAGAGACCTGCCGCATGTTTAAGGCAACACCTGGAGAGTTTCAATCCTGGGCCACCCAACATGCCACAATCTTCGGGATGTTTCGGCAAGAGGAACGTGATATGATCAATTTGTGGCTGCCGATTTTTGCGAGTCGCGGCTACACACTGGCAGAATTACGATACGCTACCGGGGCGATCGCCGGAAACCCGCCGAAGTACCGCAGTGAACACTTGGACCAAATTCACGTAACCATCGGGGCACTTCGCAAGAAGAGCATGGATGAGGAGTCATCCGCCTTTGATGAAATTGACGGGTTTGAGGCATGCAAGGATTGTCGTGGCGTTGGCTGGGTGTCAGTGCCCCACCAGCGATTTGTGGTCAACGAAGAGTGGGTAACGTTCCCTGGGACTGCGTATAAACCTTTAGTCAATGTTACCTGTTCGTGCAATGTTGGCACCAGGGTGTCCAGCGCACACACGAGGCATCGACCAATGGGATTGGAGCAGTATGAGCAACGTAATCCTGATTGGCGGAGACAGATGGCCGAGTCGGAGATCGCCCGCAAGGCGCAAAAGCATGTTGCGCAGTATGCTGCTGAGATTGATCAGCGGCTTGGCCAATTGGTGGCGAGCATTGCGGCGAACATGGACGCTAAGTCGCAGACATGCCCTGATTCCTCCGAGCGATCGCAGTCAGAGCAAGATGACTTGGCAGCAGCCGCTAAACAGAGCCAGCAACGATCAGCCAATCAGCAACTCAGGCTATTCGATGAGGACCCGGCGCCTTCCGGGAGAGACGACCGAGTAACCGAGGGATTAAAGTTGTGAAAAAAGACACTCAGCCAGCGTTTCAGGCGATGGGCAGCACCCGGATTTGCCTGCATTGTGGCCGGTACCATGGCAACCGGCTGCGCGGACTATGCCGGACGTGCTATTATTCGCCAGGCATAAAAGAGGGCTACGCCACGCGGAAAGGCTACTATCCGGCACATGCCATTCTTCCCATGGACGGGTATAGATATGAACCAACCGCATGTCCCTCGGGGAGCGAGGATAAAATCGAAGTTATGCGTGAGCGTTCCGCGTATGGTTTGCCGCTGTGCCATCCGCAAGATGCTGGATACCGCGAATGAGCCATTGTAGCAAGATCTTGCCATTTATGAGGATGCGACATGTTTCCAAGCCCATCTGCTGTGTACGAAGAAGAGTTTGATCGTGTTGAGCAAGCCGGCGGCGGCCCAAAGGAGGGTCCCGATGATCGAGATAGCCGGTCTTTGGTTGTCAGTGACGGCAGCATCGGTGATGTATCGTTTAGCCTTGACGCGCCCAAGGAAATGACAGATACTGTATGGTGTGCTGATCATTTGGCACACATTGACAATCTGGCCGAGATGTGCCGCCAGGAATGTGAATCAGCGTACAGAAGACTCATGTTGCAATGCAGGTCTTATATCCGTGGGTTGTTGATTCCAGTACCGCTATTAGAGAAGTCTCCAAATGATTCACCAGTTGGCGAGAATGCTTCTGGCGATGGAGGTGCTGTGCCATCGGTCGGCGATGTATCTTTTGAGCAATACCGTGGCGCAGAGAGTGGATCAGCTCCTGGCGGCGGAGAGAAAAAGGAAGATGTTGGAGGCGGCGAGTCATCCGTTGACGCGGATGACGACGAGGGGTGGAAGGACGCTTACCTCGCAGGAATCTTCCCACCAGCAATTACTAAGAAGTTCACGAATGCAGGAATATGGAAGCTTGGGGCGCTGGTAGACTACCTGAACTCGGGTAGAACCTTTGCAGGCATTAAAGGAATTGGCCCGTCCAAGCAGGGAAAGATAGAAGACTACTTGGCGGCATACTGGCAGCAATGGACGTATAGAGAACGACACCATGTTTAGGGTGAACTCACCCGATGGTGGCAGCGGCGACCGGCTGATGCGATGGTCTCCGTTACACAAAGCATCAAAGGTGTTTTGGTATGGCTAATGCAACTGCGCGTAAGGGTTCCGGTGTTGGTACTCGTCGTGGGAATGGACAGCAAGCGACGGCAGCGGCCGCCCCAGCTCGGAATATGGGCCGGGCTAGCAAATTCGACACGTTGATCAGTCGTGGCCTCTTGAAGGAGCTTGGCAACTTCGGCCAGTATATCTCGGTCGTGGACGCGGCAGCGATTTTCGGCATTGCCAAACAAACTGCCAGACAATGGACAAAGAACGGCAAGCTTCCTCTCGCGTTTACGGTAGATGAGTACGGTAAGCACGCGCTGTATATGGATACTGCGTCTGTTATTCAGACCATCAGCGTCGCGCTGGACCGGTTGGCTGTGTAGCCGGAGTGCCCGAGATGCTCGTCAAAAATTGCAAAGTCTGTAGCATGCCTACGCCATCATCACGTGCTCGCTACTGTGATGTGTGCCGACCGGCTAAGCATAAAGCCCGAAGTACGGGCGCGTTCGGCAAACGTTTTGCGTCAGGCAAAGAGGCTATGAGATATGGCGAGCTTCTTGGGTTGGCCGAGGCGGGGAAGATTACGAGGCTGAATCTTCAGCCTCGCTTCCCCATCTCGGTCAACGGCCAATTGGTGTGTACCTACGTCGCTGATTTCTCGTATGTCAATAAAACTAGCGAGTTCATTGTGGAGGACGTCAAAAGCAAATGGACTGCTAAGCTGCCTGTCTATCGGCTAAAGATCAAGCTGATGAAAGCAGTTAACCGAATCACGGTGTCCGAGGTTTTTATGTGAGGCTGTTACATGACGAAGGAAGAGAAGTACGATGCGATTCAAGCGATCGCCGCCAAGTTTATGTTGTACCAGGAGAAGGCGAGGAACAGGGGTCGCCCATTTGCTACCGACATAGCGTTCAAGCAGGTGATGCAGGTGGTCACCGGTAGCCGGGAGTGGGAAAAATGCTTGCAGCTTCGAGGGGTGAACAGCAGTGAAAGATAAGGAGATTTCGTAATATGACGAGGCCGGGAGAGAAGCAGGAGCAGGAGCTGACGATTAACAAGATGGTCAGCGATTCATATCGTATTGCCGAGGTGCATGGGTGGCATGAACGCTCTACCTCGGTGGCAGAGAGGTTATGCCTGATACACTCCGAGGTGTCGGAAGCGTTGGAGGACTATCGCTGCGGCCGGGAGGTGAATGTCATCTATTACGAGGACCTTAAGGTGAATCATTCAAAGCCGTGCGGTATTCCGATCGAGTTGGCTGACGTGATCATTCGGATCGCTGACTTTTGCGGCGTCTACAAGGTTGATCTTGAGGAGGCTATCCGTGTTAAGCAGAAGTATAATGAGAATCGCCCACGCTTGCACGGAGGGAAGAAGCTGTGATGTTTCGCCGCGCTAATTCCGTCGATGACTGCTTGACTTCCAGTGATCTTTCCTGGTATATTCACTGTGGTGACGTGCTAGAGTTATTGGAGTCTTTGCCTGCGCAGTCTCTTGACCTTGTGTTTGGTTCTCCCCCCATATGAGGCACGCAGGACGTACGGCATTGGGTTCTCCTTGAAGGGAGAAGCCTGGGTATCCTGGATGGTAGAGGTGTACCTGGCGGCGCTGCGTGCGTGCCGCGGGTTGGTGGCTTTCGTGGTCGAGGGATCGACCGAAAGGTTCAGGTACTCAGCGGTGCCAGCGCTGCTGATGGCCGACCTTCATCGCAATGGAGTATGTCTGAGAAAGCCGCCCATCTTTCACCGGAGAGGTATCCCTGGTAGTGGCGGACCGGATTGGTGGTGCAATACCACGGAATGGATCATCTGCGCCACTAATGGCGGCCGTTTGCCGTGGTCGGATAACACGGCGTGCGGATCGCCGCCAAGGTGGGCGCCTGGTGGAAAACCTAGTTACCGAACTAAGGATGGCTCTCGCGTTAACAGGGCCATCATGGAGGTTGGTTGTGACCAGGAACGTCGCCGCCCCAAGCCGTATGTTCCTCCTGAGTTGGCCAATCCTGGCAATATCATCTCCTGCAATGTCGGCGGAGGGCATATGGGGAGCAAGCTGGCTCACCAAAATGAAGCTCCTTTTCCCGAATCCCTTGCCTCCAGGTTTGTTCTTTCTTTTTGCCCTCCTGGCGGCGTGTGTTGTGATGTTTTTTCGGGAAGTGCAACGACGGGGGCTGTGGCCATAATGAACGGTCGCAAATACCTTGGCTGTGACATTAGTCTGGATCAGGTTGAACTTGGTGCTTTCCGCATGGCGGAGGCTGAAGAAAGGATGGCAAACAAGTGACGATATCGAAGTGTGGGCTGGAGGTCGAATCTGGCGGTGAGAGTCTGCACGTGTATGACTACGGAGATGTTCTTGTAGTAGTTAGCTAGGTGGTGAGTTGTGTTGCATCCGAAGGATTCGGACGAGACTCGCCAGCTGGCGAAATGGAAACCATTGGTTGATCAGGCCGTCAAGAGAGTGCAGTCTCGGCCGCGGCTAAAGTGGTCCATGGGCGACAGCGACGATGCCAGACAAATAGGCATGATTGCTTTGCTTGAGGCGATGCGATCTCCCATGTTTTCTGAAGTGCGCAACAAAGGCGCCTATCTCTTCAAGTGCATTCGCTACGCCATGGCTGACGCGGCAAGCAAATCCTCATTGATTCACCTTGGGCTACAGCAAGCGGCTAAACTAATTGCCTCTGAGGGAGTCTCGTGTGTGGAGGGAAAAGGATCAGACAGTGTTCGGCGAGCCATGAAGATTAGTCAAATGGAGAATATGGATAGATTGCAATTGCCATCCAGCACACTGGATAGTGCGGAGCTGAGCGAAAGGGCCATGTTGACCCGCGATGATGTTGCCAAAGCCATGCTTCAGCTTCCGCCGAAAATGCGGCAGATAGTTGGCTGTCTGTACGGAGTGGCTGGATACAGCAAACTTGACGTCCAAGAAATTGCTGCGCGGAGGGGAATAGCTGTGGCTAGTGTTAGACGGAAAGCCTGCGACGGGCGTCGCTTGCTTCGCGCAATCTTGAAAAATAGCGGCTATGGGACTGATACCGCAGCGGAGGTGGATTCTGATGGCACCGTTCAAAGCAACCGTGGTTGAAGGCGTTGGCCCCGATGCTGCGGTCGTAACTGATCCCGATACCGGGGCCAAGCAGAGCCAGGTTAGTCGCAGATGCGACCTCTTGCCGCCGCTCGCCATGTTGCAAGTGGCTGCGGTGCTCCATGATGGTGCATCCAAATATGGAGATTGGAATTGGGTTCATATACCAACGAGAGATCACCTTAACCATGCTCTCATCCATATCTTTGCCTTTTTGGCTGGCGACGCCTCGGATGATCACATTGGCAACGCGGCTTGCCGTATGATGATGGCGCTGGAGAGACAGCTGATTTATCAGCAAAGTGAATAAACTTCGATGTGTAAAACATGACTGCCCCGCCAGAATACTCTATTCCGGCGGGGCCTTTTCAATGACCGAGGCTGCCATGTCTCATGAATTCGTCCGGAAATTCACCGAAGGAATCCACGGTGAGGCGTACCGCATTGGGTTGAAAGACAACGTTGTCATTTTGTGCCGCGATGGTTTTCGCTGCGAGGGGGAGTTGCTGGGCCACTGCCTGGAAGGAATAGTGATCGGGTGTAACGGCGCAATCATCTGGCTGAATTCTGATTGGATAGGTGGCGTTGTCAAGGTTGCTCCAAATGGAGGCCGTGGTTACGACACAGAACAGTCCGTTCCCCAGCAGCCGACTGGCGGGAAAGCAAAGCCTTCTGATAGTGGCGATACGGTTATGAAAAATGTGTTCTCCAATGGGACGCGACAATGAGGAAGATCCCGACCTTGTTCATCAGGAATGCGGCTGATCCGCTTCGCGTTGTCAGCGAAGTGAACGCCCAGTGCCAATGGGTTGCCAAAGGCGAAGGCGTGGCCACGAGAAAATGGGATGGGCGGCCACTGCTGTTTAACGATGGGCTGTGGTATAAGAGATATACGGGCGACCTCCGCGGATACCATGGCAGCGCCATTGGCGCCATCCATTGCGGCGAAGAGGATGACACGACCACGATATGGTGGGTACTTATTACCTACACCAGGGAGGACCAACATATTCGTGCCGCAATCGAGACGGCACGGTTGTGGAGCCGCAACAACAACGGCACCTACGAGATCTGTGGGCCTAATTTTTGCCATAATCGTGAGCGCCTTAGCAGTGATTGCCTCATCAAGCACGGCTCCAATGGGATATTTGCCGACGCCCCAGTCGTTTTTGATGACTTGCGCACATGGATATTCAACATGGACGTAGAGGGCGTCGTGTGGCATCATCCGGACGGCCGCATGGCAAAAATCAAGAAATCCGACTTCGGTTTCCGTCGCGATCCAAGTCCGTTAGCGAGGCCGCTGTGGCCCAGCACTGGATTGCTTGCCGACCGGAGTTTAGTTGTGGATAGAGACAGCAAGGGCGAATTGCGCGGTGTGATTGCCGCGTCCTCAATGGCCCAGACGGAAATGCAAGAGTCGGCTGGCGAGCTGCCAACGCACGACATTGGTGGAGAAGGGTAGGAGATCAAATCAGAAGGGAGATGTGATTTGTGAGATTGCTTAACGAGGCGACGATAGAGCTTGACTTCTGGGAAATTTGCGCAGCAGTTACGGAATACATAAACCAGAGGATTGGCGACACCGAGGTGGCGTGGGTTGTGCCCAGCAGTGCAGCCCCCGTGGACTGCATTCCGTATCAGGGGCCATACAGGGTAAAATTGAAGGGACGGTTGCTGCCATTGCCATGATCAACTCAGTCACCTGGGAGATTGATATGCCATGCGAATGCAGAGGACTGTTGGAGCAGCTAGAGTATCAGTCAAGGTTGTAAGGCAGTACAGGCTGCGCTTCGCTCGATCTCTTCTTGACGCCAATCCTCTTCTTGTCCTGCGCAGCCTGTTGTTGTTGCGAATAGACGCGCAATAGCAGGAGCTGCTCTGGCGTCAGTCTTTGCAGGTTCTCTGGCTTAACGTAGAACCTCTCCACATTGCCAACATCCGCAGAGCCTCGGAGCTTATCCTCGATGACCTCCCTGATAGCCCGCTGTCTCTGTTGAGCCATATTCACGTCAGTGATACTGACCGGGGCTATCGCATTGACACCGAACTTTAGAAGATCGTCCGGGGAGAATTCCCTCTTATCTGTGAATGGCATGAGCAGCGGCCTCGCTGTGGTGTAGGCGCGGCCAGGCAGGCCGCTGTTAGACAGAATTTCATCAAAAATCCTGTTGCCAGTAATAGGATTTACGTCCGCAAGTGGCCTGCCAGTATGCAGTTGCGTTCCGGTGGCAAACTCAAGCGGCACCTTGAGTAGTGGCGTCAGCTGGCCCAGTGTCTTGATATTCCCAATGTCGCCTAGCACTTTCAGGGCGTCTTCAAACTGAAGGCCAGACCTGGAAAGGAATCGCTGAACTCCAGCATCCTCCGCACTCAGAGGGATAGCGAGTCCCTCACCAACGTGCTCTGGAATAAACTCTTCTGCCCGCTGCGAAGCAAACGCTTTGGCAGTTAGCGCCTCTGCCCCACCCGGCTGGTCTATTAGCCTCTTCAGCGTATTAGGGACATTTTGCCTCATCCAGCTGTAGAAAGGAAAAATTCGCCGCATTACCGAATGCTCAAACCCTGCCAGGTTGGTGTAGTCATAGTGTCGCTTAATTACATCTTCCCAGGCTGCTCCTGTGGAATAGCCGCTCATGCGCCTTTGCAGGAACAAGGCGAATTTGTTCGTGTCATCGATCAGTTCGCTAAGCTTACCGCCAGCAACGACCGGGGCGAACTTAGTTTCCTCGCGTCCCCATATGCCAGCTATATCTTTCCAATTCCAGGTAGTGGGGCGTTCTGCGTCTGGCGTGAATATCTCTTTTATTCCCTCCCGACCTTTCCCTGGTAGCACTTTGGGTACGAAGCCAGCACCGCCGATTTCTTCAGCGAAACGCGATTTGCGCCCAGTATAGAAGCCATCAAGAGATGCGAACTCGTCAGCAAGCTTAATTGTTGCCTGTTCAGGAGTGAAGTGTTCGAAGCCTGGCACCTGATTGGCAAACTCGATTACTCCTCCCTTCTTCACATGCATGGCGGCTGCGGTCTGATACCGTGCGAACTCGGCCGGATTCATGGCCGAGAAGTTCATGTAGCCGCCCTGGACAGCATCACGGATGTACTTCTTCGGCCAGACAGCGGTAACGCCAGCCTTGAAGATAGTCTGGACCGTGTCTATGATTTTAATGAACGGGTCGAGCGCCGTGGGCCGCGTGAACGGGGTGATGTAATTTTCGAGGTCCTTGGCGAGTGGCCTGCTGATCTTTAGGTTTGGCAAGGTTTCGCCAGTGAAGGTTTTTAGCCCACTCATCATCTTAGCCAGGGTGCCCTCGGCCCCGCTGCCAGTCATGCCGATCTTCTTAAATACCTCGTCAACCGATATCCAGTCCAGCGGCGCGTCGGCCGCGTTTTTGGCGTCCTTGCCTACGGCATACATAATGCCCTCGGCGCGCAGCTTGACCTGTTCGGCCCTGGTTTTGTACTGAGCGGCTCCCTTCACAACATCTGGATTATAGAACGGGAGTGTTGCCTCGCCAGTTGGCCCGGTAGCAGACAGGGCTGGGTACTTCGGGTCGGCCCGAGCCAAGATAGGCGCCCATTGATCCGCCTCCTTCCATAGCTTGTCTAGCTCCTTGAACCTCAGCTCTTCCAGATCAGTCAGCCTGTATGGCCCGTACACCTCTGTTGCTTTTCGGCCGCCCGCGGCGAGCGCAGTGATTTCATCTGGCGTCAACTGGAACGGGCCTTCTTGGCCAGTCGTCTTTCGCATCAGCAGGTTGCCATACTCCCGAGTCTGCTGCGGCGTCCATTTGAGAAACTCAGTACGGATAATGCCGGTTTCTCTCGCCAAGTCTGTTTGGCCAGGCTCAGCAAGAGTTCGGAATGGGCTTGTGATGCGCGGGTCCTGGAACATTAAGTCAACAGCTTCGCCAGTTCCCCTTCGGCTAGCGAATGGTTCGACCCGGCCCTGGAGGTGAGGGGAGAAGGGTGATATCCCTTGCAGCCCTCGGGCCAGACCGCCGCCTGCTTCAAAGCCCGGTGTTGGTTCAAACTGGTACTTGGAACGAGATAGGTATTGCTCAAGCTCTCCAACACCAATGCCAACAGCGTCCATGGCGGCACGCTCGGCGGCCTGGTCGGCACGGACACGGGCAGCGACTTGTCCGAGGATCATGCTTGGCTGTTCCTCGGTGATCGCCTTGCCAAGCGCGGCGTGCCCCACTGGCGTAGACATGCCAAACTCATCCAGCTGCCGCTCCAGGTTCAAGCCATAGCGATTGCCAGCTTCCTCGGCCGCTGCCATCCTGGGAGCAACTCGCAGGAATCCTTCCTGAAGCGGCTTGGATAGGCGGCTCTCCACGTCTTTATTGAACATAGCGCGGAGTGCCAGTGCCGGCGGCGTCATTCCGAGCCAATCAGTGCCTTTCCCCAGCCAGTTCGCCAGCTGGCTGGCATATTCTCCTGTGCCGGCTACCGCAAGTGGCGCCTTCGTGAGCGGCAGCCCGAAGCCGATCAGACCGCCCAGTGGATCAGGGAGCGCCTCGGCCAAATCCAGGCCCAGTCCCTTAGCAGCTTCGCTAGCACGCGCCAGCTTGGTTCTAGGGATGGCGGATAACGTCCCGCCTAGTTCGCCTAGAAGCTCGTGCAGAGCGGGCGATTGTCTGCCTGCCAGACCAAGCGGCGAGGCCCGGCCAGAAGCCACAGCTTGAGCCATTTCAATGCCAGCCTTACCGGCGCCAGGGATCAGCTCTCCAGCCAACGTGCCGGCCTGACGCGCTCGCACAGTGCGTGGCAGCATTCCAGCCGCTTTGGCAATTTGCCCGGCTTTCCCTAATGCTGCTCCTGGCCCAAACATATAGGTGCTCGGGTCAAACAGCGCATCAATGCCGATGCCGGTAGCCATGTCTCCCCAGCGGTCGCCACCGGCAATCCCCCACTGCTTGGCCAAATCCTGGCCAGACACCTTTTGTGTTTCATCAGTGATACCAGCCCAATCGGAAAAAGGTAGGACGCTGAGCAGTTCTCGTGGCTTTCCGCCAAGGATGCCGCCCCTGATAGCACGACCGCCAAACGTGTCCATTATGTCGCTAAACAGCTCCATCCCTGAGGAGACAGTCCCCTTGGCCATCTCCAGCGCAGTCAATTCATCTTGCGGGCTGTACTCGCCATACGGTTGCTGTCGCTGGTCACGCTTATTGCGGCTGTAAGGGTCGTCGTAAGGGCTGGCAACGGTGTCAAACGGAGACACGAAATAGCTTGGCATTGGTTACTCTCTTCCGAGGATTTCATTAAGCAGCAATCCACCGCCGGCCCCAGCTCCAAAAGCGGTGACTGCCTGCCCAGGGAAGTGGCCTGTGGCCTTGAAAATATCCGCCGCGGTCTTGTTGAATGGAGAAAACACTTCATTGATATATTTGTTGCGGATGGTTGGCGATGTTGACCCGCCAGTGAACATATCGGTTACGGTTGCTCGCGGGTTGCGAACAATGTCTGCCGGATCGCCAAACATGTACTTGAGGAAATTTCCCGTCTGGCCAAGAGCTGACTGGCCCTCTCTTGTGTGCTGCGCAAGCTCATCTGTGATCTGCGAGCCGCCGCCGGCAAGCTCGCCCCAAAAGTTCCCCGGATTAGATTTCTGGTAGAACCGCTGCGACCGGGCTGGGATTTGCTCTAGATATGGCAGCTCATTGATTCGGTTAAGCTTCACTGCCTGAGAGATAGTGCCGTGGCCCATCTCGTGCTCTAGAACCTCTCTGGGATTCTTGGTGCCCTTGAATACGCCGGCCACGTTGGAACCTTCATCGTACTGTCCACCTATGTCCCTGCCAAGACGTTGCCAGTCAGACTCCGTAGAGGCGCGATTTATAAAATCTTCCAATGCCTGATTAGGCGTACCTTTAGAAGATGGATCAAATTGCAACTTTTTCCCAAGCCAGCCTGCTGGGCCAGACGAGCCTGGTTGTGATTCAATCAATTCCCAACTAGGCGAGATTCCTTTGCCACGACTCTCCATTGCCAAAATCTTGGACATTTGATCTTGGTTCAAAGGCTGAATGTCACCAAAGGCGTTGATGGTATTGGATAACGACTGAGAGCGCGGGAGTCCTAGATTTGACACCTCTGAAGTTGCCGCTGATGCTGGCAATGATACGGATGGCGAAGCTAAAGATTGCCTTGTCGGTAGCCGGGCCTGGTAGGCCTGATTTGACATTGATGGCGCCATCGGGCGCAGCCTAGCGGCGGCGGCCTCTCTCCCAGCTTGACTGCCCACATTCGGCGCTTTAGCGCCAGCACCCAGCGCCCTTGACGCCGGGCCGATGCCAAGACTGAGTGGGTTCAGTGCTATCTCGGCGCCAATCCCGGCCGCGTCACCCCATCCAAAGCCAGCATTTGGATCGCGCTCGCCAAGTACACTATTCAGAAGCTGCCTTCCAGAGACTGATTTGGCCGGGTCGGTCAATCCAAAGGTATCGGAAAACGGAACGAGATTTTTGGCTGCGCCAAGACCCTGACCTCCTAGCATGCCACGGATGGCTCGGCCAGGTTTGTCTGCGGTCTCGCCAGCCCATTGCAATGCGCCAAGGCCCGTATTGGTCAGTGCATCAAGAAAATGGCCCATAAGTCACCTGTTTGCTAGAATGCACCTAAGCGCGTGCGGGACAGCAATTGTTCGAGGGGGCTGAGGTTTTTGGTTCCTGTCAGTTCGATCAATGCCCGACGCAGTTCAGTAGCACGTTGGTTGGCAGCGCCGAAGCCTTCAGCCAGCGGCAGGTCCATCAGATGCCTTAGCCCTCCTGGCGTCTCAATCATTGCGCCAGGCATGGCGTTGTACGCATTTAGCTGGTCTAGCCCTTTCGGGCGACCAACCAGTTCGCCCATTGTTGGCAAGGGCATGTCTCCGGTTACCCTTGGCGGTGGCTGGAAGCGCATGCCAGCCTGCATCTCTTCCAATCCAGCAAGTGGGCCTGGGCCGCCACCTATGCTTTCCAAAGCGGGACCACCGGGCATGTCGCCAAATGGCTGCATGACACCGCCAGAGCCGCGAGCAAATGTTGGCTTTTGGTACATAAACGTGCCTTCAGCAGTCGGATATCCTAACCCTAGTCGATCAACAGTCTCAGATAGCTCGGGAGTCACCCGTTTGTATGTTGGCATCATGCCTCTAGAACCAAGCTCGGTGGCTTCAGGAAGCTCCCGAAGCACGTCCTGAGAGTAGGTGGAGCCGAGGTGTGATGGAACATTGAGGTTTTCGAGCATGCGGCCAGGCTGACTAGCAAGCCCCAGCGCTGCATCCTCTGCGGCTGACGCTGTCCCCATGAACCCCTTGGCCGCGGCCCCAAGCTTGTTGACGGCTCCAAGCTCCTGCATCACCGCTTGCTTCGCGGCCTCTCGCGCTGCCAGGTTGCTTCCGGCTCGACCGACTATGCTGCCAGCCTTTCCCAAAAGCCCGGCCCCAAGCAGATTCATTGGATCAAGGATAGATTCCAGTATGCCGCCGCCCAGCTGTGTACCCGTACTGTCTGGATCGGCACCGAATAATTCATTTAGCAGCTGCGAGCCAGAAGTGGTTCCGGACCCGCCTAGGCCTCGTCCGATACTCTCCCACAGTCCGCGACGAGGAGCGTCGATGGCAGAGAATATCTGGCCACCAAGCTCTCCGCCAGCGAACCCAGCAACGGCTCCGGCCGGGCCAATCCAATCGTACCATGCCATGGCTTATTCCGATCCAAGGTATCCGCCAAGTGCTCCCGCGGCGCCAGCTGAGCCAATCCCAGCGAGTTCGCCAGGCGACAGTGCTTGCCGCTGAATGCTCGCCCGCATCGCTAGCTTCTGGGCCAGCTCGCGTTGAACAGCCTCTAACACCGTGGAGGCTGGCATCCCTTGCATGTACTCCATACCTGGAGCCAAGGACGAGAGTTCGCCCATCATGGCTGGATCAATTTGGAGCGATCTCCCACCGAGCCTACCTAGCATGTCAGGGGATTGTGCGGCATTCAGCGGGCCGCCAGTTGCCTGCTCCTGCATAATCAGGTATCTCTCGTATGGAGTCAGCCCCTCGCTCGGAACGCTGGCCCCAGGTCGCAGGCCAATGCGTGTTCCACCGCCGGCTCCGCCACGCATGACTCCAATCTGGGGAGGCAGCCTTGATTGCAGCAATTGCATGCCGCCACCTTCAGTGGCTTGGCCAAGTCCAAGATTGGTCATCGCCTCAACGGCTTCAGGGGCGGCCGTCTGGTATGTTTTTGACGCACCGCTGGCAATGCCGGGAATGTCGGCAACGCCACGTAATCCCTCCATCCGGGCGGCGTTCGCGGCGGCGGCACCCTCGGCTTCCAGCGAGTTAAGTATCATCGCTTTTTGCGCTGCCTGGCGGATCGCAGCGAGTTCGCCAATTTCGCCGCCAACACTGGCAAGCTGAGAGGTTCGCCCAGCCATCCTGGCCAGCGCCGGAATGCCTTTAGCAGCCGCCCCAATTCCCATCGGCATAGCATAGGTCATCGGGTCCATGAGCAGATCAAGAAGTACACCGCCTCCCTGAGTGAGCGCACTTCCCGGATCAGCTCCGAACGCTTTGCCCAACACATCGGCGCCAGTGGTATCTCCCCACACAGCCCGACGCGGGGCGGCCATCAGATTCTGAATATCTTCAAGGAATGGCATAACTTCTCCTATTTATACATGCCGATGCCTATGCGGCCGCCAGGCGCGGTTCCTGAGGAACCTCCGGCAGGCCGCGTGACGGGTGCTGCGGTCGCTGGCGTCAATCGACGATTATAGATTGAGCGAAGGAAATCGCGAGCGGGCACGGTGTCGGTGCCAAACTGTCGCGCCCAGCCCTCCACTACCGGAAGGTCACGCATGCGCCGGATATTTTCTTGGCCAGCTTCAGTGTACAGATTAGCTTGTGACCATGGCGAAAGTGCCGAAATGCCAGCCCCTGGGATCGAGAGGAATTTGCCAAAACCGTGAGGCTCTAATTCTTCTTTCAACCCGAGGGAACCGCCTGGGAGCAAACCCTCAATAACTGGCCAGTTCAAGCGGGTCCACTCCTCACCTTTCACGGCAAGGAGTCGCTTAAGACTGTCTAGCCCTCCTACTGAATTACCGATAGCTCGCAGAACCGCCTCCTCGACAGCAGTTTTCTCATCGTTGATAAACTTGCTAGCTATCCCTTTATCTTCGACTTGGCTAATTGGCCTGTCGATAGAACTTTGCGCCTGTAGCCACGGCAGCTGCCCGCCGGCTGCGGCTTCGTATGTCTTAGCAGCGGCCTTAAAAGCTGGTTCTTGAGACTTGGCGATTTGCAAGAGCCTAATCTGAGCTGGCGTCTTTCCGGTCTTCGCTCCTTCGTCCGCGATCGCATTCAGCACACCCTGGCTTTGCTGAAAAGCCTGCGCAGCAGTTTTTGTTGCCTGCTCACCACGTCTAACGTCAATTTCGCCACGGCGAAACTCAGCTTCGGAATCAAGAGTTTGCTTGCGAGCGGCGCCTTCCATATACCCGGCGTGAAGCTCCATCGCCTTCAGTTTGCCCTCTCGACCGAGCGCGCCGGTGTATGGGTCTCTGAGCATTTGTTCAAGCGACTCAAGTGACGGCACATCTCGGCGCCAGTCGGTGCCGGCCGGGCCTTGGCTGCTCGATCGTCCTTGCGTACTGATTGGTTCACCAGTCTGGCCGGTCAGCTCCTTGCGGAACATGCTGGGCGATGACATTGCCAGCTCCGCAGTTGCCAGTCGCCGCCCGACCTGCTGATCAGCAGACGGCTCAGGCTCGTTCATTGGTCTGTTGAATGCAATTCCTTGCCCAGGCTCAGTCATGCCAATGACGCGGCGGCCACCTCCCTCTTCCTGCGCGCCCCCCCGCGTCGGCCAGGCGGCCTGCGTTAATGCCCCCATCGGGTCCAAGAGATCACTATTGCTTGCGACACCCTGGCTCTCGCTATCGCCCCAGCCGGCAATCTTGCCTCTTTTAATCGCCTCCAGGAGTGACTGCGGAGACTCGCCAAATGCCAAACCAGTTTGTGAATTGTAAGGATCGTAGTGCGCCATATAGTCACCTTAAGAAGCGTTCAGCAATGAACTGAACAGACTGAACTGTCCGGACCGAGCATTGGCACGATTCCGGTCAATGTCGGTTCGACGTTGCGCGGTTAATGCCTCCCGACTTCCCTCCAGACCCGCTCGGCCAGTGTTGTACCGGTCACCTATGTCGAGCTTCTGGGTCTGGACGGCTGCGCGGTTGGCCTGGTTAGCCAGCGATTGCTGCGCCATGACTTGAGGCGACGATGCGGCCATGCCGCGTGCGGCGGCTTTAGCCAATATGTCCCTTTGCTGAGTCGCCAGCTGGCGTTCACTGGAGCCGCGAGACGCTGACACGGCCTGGCGTTCGCGCGACCGAGAGAATGGGTCGGCGCTAAACTTGGGTAGCGTGCGGTCCACATCGAAGTCACCGCCAAATCCGCCACCAAACCCCGCTCCGCCTCCAGCACCGCCTCCAGCACCGCCTCCGCCACCAATAATGTTTCCGCCGCCCCCGCCTGGTGCGCCGCCGCCTCCAGTAAGCATCCCGAGAAGAGTGTCGAATCGCTGATCCTTTAACGTCGCGGGATACTTGGATGCTTCCGCTGCGATTCTTGCACGTTCCAGATCACCGGCATTCTGAAGCCTGCTGGCTTCATATTGCCGTTGGGAAGCCAATCCGCTTGCATCAGCACTAAACGAAGCTGCGGCGCCGCCCCCGCTGGGCTGCACGCTCGCAGCGCGACTACCTGTCACGCCAGGGCCTCCGCCACCGCCTCCACCGCTGCCGCCTCCACCGCTGGCGCCTCCACCGCTGCCGCCTCCACCGGACGGAAAACGGGCGCCGCCAAACCCAGCACCGCCGCCATCTATGCGGCCGCCTCCACCAAAACGGCCGCCGCCGAACCCTCCACGGCCGGCACCGCGACCGGCACCGCCAAATAAGCCGCCGCCACCGCCACTTGGGCCAGTGGTAGTCGAGCTTATCATCCTGGGGCCGCTCGGCCCTGGAACGAGGCCACTGAGAGGCGGTATTCCTGCGGCGGGTATCCCCGCTCCGGCCCCCATCGCTCCCCCACCAAAGCCGCCAACAGCGGCTGCCGCAGCAGCATAATCTTCAGGTCTTACCCCTCCGGCGTAGCGATCATAAACGCCGCCGCCGAGCCTGCCGCCTCTGCCTTTTTCGCCAGCAGCCTTTGCGGCCAGATCAGCCCCAGTGGCAGTTGTGGGTCCAACACCTATGAACATTGTGTCTACCTTTCATTTGTGAGCGTTGCCCGCGACGGCGTATACGACCAATCAGCGG
>Ga0184633_10000234_pt1 | contig 18386 bp, 19 predicted proteins | sample PLM31_170_b1_FD_133156 | JGI IMG/M metagenome (GOLD analysis project Ga0184633, IMG submission 133156) | Groundwater sediment microbial communities from an aquifer in East River, Colorado, USA - PLM3-1_170_b1 | ecosystem: Environmental > Terrestrial > Soil > Riparian zone | place: USA: East...
CTAACGCCCATCCGGCCGTCGCCGTCCCCGCGCCGCCGCTTCCGTCCCAGCCAAGCACCCCCACGTCCGCCCACGCTGCCGATCCTTCGCCGGATCCAATCCGAGCACCCACCCGCAAAACGCTTGCTGCCCCGCAGCCCACAGCCCCCTTTGCTGGACCGAACCGCGCTGGTCGCCCGGCACGCACGCCACACCAAACCCCGCGGTGTTCCAACCACCGCGAACCTCGCTACTCGCGCCCTTGCCGTCCGCCTTGAAACTTCACACTTCAAAAGCACCGCCTCTCTGAAATCTCAGGCTTCAAATTTGGGATTCTCCCGCCGATGGCCGCCTCGTTTCGCTTCTGCGCGCATGGTCGTCTGTCTGAAATTTGCGACGTGGAATCTCTGGCCCTCATGCTCCATGCGTTGAACGCCAGTTCCAAGAGCGGCCACTCGTGTTTCGCTTTCCTTGTGTCCTTCGGCCGGCACCTCTTGCCTTCTGCTTGCTGCCTCTTCCCCCGCCGATGCGGGCAATCTTCTTTGCCCCGCCGTTTCGCTATCCTCGGCTCCGGCGACCTCCTCGACTACCCAGTCAACCCGCCACTTCGTGCCCGCTCACTGCGGATTCCTTGCGGGGCGCCAATTGGTCACGCATGGGCCATTCGCCAGCCTCGTTTCCTGCGGGATACATGGCCCAACCACCGCTCTCCTGCTCCCTCGCCCTTGTGCTGGTTTTATCCCTCGTTCCTTCCCGCGCCCCCTTTCCCAGTCCTTTGGCACTCAGAGCGTTCTGCCGCTCCCGGCCGCTCGCCCAGCCCACCAATATTCCCCCTTTCCCTACCGCGACCCTTTGAGCATCCTGCAATGGTCTTCCGCTCTTCTCGCATTCCTCTGCCTCTACTGTCCCGCCAACCACCTATGGCTTAGCCGACGCTGTACCCGCCACATCCTACCCCTCCCCCAAGCACGGAGAGCGGGCGCGGTCCGGAAGTTAAAGGGAGACGGAACTTCGTGATGTGAAACACAACACAAGCCGAGCAAATTCGCAAAATGAAACACAATCACACGCCAACCAACTCGGAGCCATCAGCTGCGCACGACAGAGAAAAGAAAGAAAGGGGGAACCGAGACACGGGGGTATGCAGACAGGAACAAATCAAACCACGGGGGGGCCCTGCAATGGAGGGGATTGGGATCCGCGGGAAAGAGTCCCAATAGGAGGAAAGGAAAAAGCAAGGAACGGGCGAGGGTCTTCGGAGAACAGTAATTTGATTTCAGGCCAAGGGAATTCCACAGCAGGATCATGCCGAAAGGGGCAAGGCCACCGCGTGCTGGCCCAGAGGTGCAGCGTCCGCGGTGGTGCGGTGTGGTGTGATATCCTGCGCTTGTACTTCCCAGCTGGCGTTGCCAGACGGAGCACGCGACATGAAGATGCGAGTTGAAAAGGATTCGCTCGGCGAGAAGCAGGTTCCAGCCGACGTCTACTACGGGAGCCAGACGCAGCGGGCCATGGAGAACTATCCCATCAGCGGGTACCGGGCCCACCCACACCTGATTCGCGCCGTAGGGATGATCAAGAAAGCGGCGGCGCTCGCGAACCGCGAACTCAAGCTCATCGATGCGAAACGCGCAGGGGCAATCATTCAGGCGGCGGAAGAGGTGGTCGCGGGCAAGCTGAACGATCAGTTCGTCGTGGACGTCTACCAAGCGGGCGCGGGCGTTTCCTTTCACATGAACACGAATGAGGTGATCGCCAACCGCGCCATCGAAATCCTCGGCGGGCGACGAGGCGATTACGAAGTCTGCCACCCGAACGATCACGTGAACTTCGGGCAGTCCACGAACGACGTGTTCCCCACGGCGATGCGCCTGGCCGCAGTTCTTTTGTTCGACGAAGTGCTGCAGGCACTGGCCGCGCTCGAGCGGTCCTTCGCGCGCAAGGGAAAGGAATTCGACCACGTCTTGAAGTCGGGACGCACGCACATGATGGATGCGGTACCGATCCGGCTGGGCCAGGAATTCGCCGCGTATGCAACAACGCTCAGCCGGGCGGCGGATGTCCTGCGCTTCGCGCAGGGCCAGCTCCGCGAGCTTGGCCTGGGAGGCTCCGCCGTGGGGACAGGCGTCAACACGCACCCGAAATATCAAAAGCTCGTTGTGCAGCACCTGAGCAAGATTTCGGCGCAAAAGTTCGTGGCCACGGACGATCTGCGCTACACGATGCAATCGAACCTTGCGATGTCGGTTGCTTCCTCCGCGCTGCGCGGGGTGGCGCTGGAGCTGATTCGCATCACCAATGACTTGCGGTTACTAGCCAGCGGCCCGAACACAGGTTTCGCAGAAATCGTCCTTCCAGCGCTGCAGCCGGGTTCATCCATCATGCCCGGGAAGATCAACCCGGTGATGGCAGAGCTCACGGCCATGGTGAGTTTTCAGGTTGTGGGCGCCGATCTGGCAACCGCGATGGCGGTGCAAGCGGGGCAACTCGAGCTCAACGTGATGATGCCGGCTATGGCGTGGAACGTGCTCCACGCCGCGGAGATCCTGAAGAACACGATGCGCGTGCTGGCGGAAAAATGCGTGGACGGAATTACGGTCAACCAGGAGCGCTGCCACTACTACGCGAATGCGACGATTTCAGTGGCCGCAGCATTGAATCCGTATATCGGCTATGCGGCGGCGGCAGAAATCGCCAAGGAAAGCGTGAAGACGGGGCGCACCGTGACGGAAATTGCGCTGGAGCGAAAACTCCTGGACGATAAACTCATGCGCGAGATCCTGGACCCCTACCGCATGACCGAGCCCGCGCCACCCATCGAAGAAGCCCGCAAGAAGAACAAGAGCTAGCCTACAGCTTGGAGCTGTGAGCGAGTGCAGCCCCAGCGAAATCAGGAAGCAACAGCTTTCTTGGGCGGCCAAGACTCCAGGAGCTGTTCTTTGCGGTAGATCAGCGAGTTGATGTCGTAGGTAGCCAGCTCGAAGCCGTGGCCGTGCGTAATCGCGTCGGTCGGGCACGCCTCCACGCAATACCCGCAGAAAATGCAACGCGAATAATCGCTGTTATTGATCTTCGCGTAGCGCTCCCCCGCGGAGATGCGTTGTGCATCGGTGTTTTCCGCAAGTTCGATGTAGATGCAATTCGCAGGGCACGCGGCCGCGCACAGGAAGCAGCCCACGCATTTCTCCAGACCATTCTCATCGCGGTGCAAAACGTGAATGCCTCGGTAGCGCGACTGAAAGTGGACGGGCTCGTCCGGGTAGTTTTCCGTCACCGGCTTCCGCAGCATGTTGCGAAATTCACGCGGAAGCTTTTGGTGAGAACCAGAAACGTCTTGCCGATTTCTCAAAGAATGGACGACGTCGCGTTTCAGTCTAGCAGCAGCCGCGCCACGGTCTAAAAACGGCAGCTCAACGACGCGCAAGGGCGGCGATGATCTGCTTACCGTGGAAGCGGCCGTTCTCGATGAAGATCTCGCCGGTGGCGTTGCCACCGATCACGACGCCGGCAAGGTAGATGCCGGGAACGTTGCTCTCGAGCGTTTCGGCACTCATCGCGGGCTTGTTCGTCTGCGGATCGAGGGTAATCCCCTGCCGACGCAAAAAGTCGAAGTCCGGATGGTAGCCCGTGAGCGCAAAAACCTGCGCGGCAGGCAGCGTGCGCGCGCCGTCACGGTTCTCAATCCAGACTTTTCCGAGCTCGATACGGGTTACGCGCGTTTCAAACAGGGCGCGGACCTCGCCCGCCTTGATGCGGTTCTCGATGTCCGGCCGCACCCAGTACTTGATCGTCGCGCCAAGTTCCGCGCGCCGATGAACGAGCGTGACGCGCGCGCCGGCGCGATACAAATCCAGCGCCGCCTCCGCGGCCGAATTCTTGCCGCCGATGACCACGACGTCTTGTCCCCAGAACGGATGCGCCTCTGTGTAGTAATGCGAGACGTGCGGAAGATCCTCCCCCGGCACGCCCAGCTGATTCGGCAGATCGTAGTAACCCGTGGCGATGGCGATCTTCTTCGCGGCGTAGCCTTGCCGGCCGTCCCCCCACGGATTGGTGGCTACGCGAAAATTGCCGTCACTGCCTTCGATGCGCTCCACGCGCTGATAGAGGCGCAGCTCCAGGCCGTAGTGCTCCGCAGTCTTTCGGTAATACTTCAGCGCCTCAACACGGGTGGGCTTTTCACCGGAGGTCGTGAGCGGGAGGTCGCCAATCTCCAGCAGCTCCGGCGTAGTGAAAAACACCATGTTGGTCGGGTAGTGATAGAGCGAATTGCAGAGGCAGCCCTTGTCGATGACCAGCGGGCGCATGCCCGCGCGCTTCGCTTCAATGGCGCACGCCAAGCCGGTGGGGCCGGCGCCGATACAAATGAGATCGAATGTTTCACTCACGATGGGATTGTGCCCTGACCCGGTGCGGAATCTCAACCCTGCGCGGCCGCGGCCAGGCGCGCGCGCAACGCGCCGCTCATCGCCAGCACATCCGCCGGCCACGGCTGCAACGACTCCAGCTTTTCAAGAGTTTCCCCGAGGCGCTGCACCTCCGCCGGATCCAAGTTCAATGGATGCGACGCTTCTGTCGGAGGACTCTCGAGCGCAACCCGAAACTTCATCATCAGGCGCTCGTCGGCAGTCAGGGCCGACTTCTTGTCGAGCGCCTCGAAGTCCACGCTGAAGCCGTCCGGGCTCGGCCGCAGCATCGAAGGATTCGTTGTCCGGATCAGGCTGATGAGCGCCAGAATCATCTCGTCGGAGCTGAATGCGAATTCCACGCTGCCGGCCAAGATGCTCAGGCCCCGGTGCCCGTTTGCAGCAAGCTTTTCAACTCTTCCGCGAAGGTGGCCAATTCTGCCCGGCGCTCGGGCGTCGCTTCGACCTGCTTCGCTTTCCACACGAACCACTGCTTCCCTTCGCGCTGCAGGCGCACGCTGAGATTGCTGTCCACAAGATAACTCGGTTCGCCCACGAGTTGGAGACTGCCTGCGCCGGTCGGCTGCAAGAGCGCCGCGCAATTCCCTTTGCGCACGCCGATGGCGCGTTCGTGCGGGGCAAACTGCACAAGCTGGAAACCCTGCGTGCGCAGCCGCTCCAGCACGGCGATTTGCTGGGGCGTCAGTTCAGGCATGCGAGGAAGCTTCGGCCAAAAGTTGCGCGCAGAACGCGCTCACGCAGCAGAATCAGCGGCGCCGCGCTCCAGCTCGGCGAGAATATGGCGCAGCGTGGCGATCAGCTCTTCGCGCCCCACGTGGCTTTTGCGGAACTGGATGCGCAGGCGGAAAGCCTCGTTCGCCGGCTGGTAATTGAAGATGAAGGGCTGGGGACGCGGGCCGCCGACTTTCTCATCGCGGCGCGCGCGGCGGGCTTCGTCGCGCGTCAAGCCGCCCTGCAGGATGCGCTGCATCATCTCGGCCATTTTCTTTTCGCCGGGCTGGCGGGCAATCTGGAGCAGCAGCGACTTCGAGGCAATTCCCTTTTCAATGCAGCGCTTGCGCACAGCGTCGGGGATGCTGCGGAGCGAGAGCGTCTCCGTCACCGACGAGCGCGCCTTGCCGATTTTCTTGGCGATATCGTCGTGGGTGTAATCGAACTGCGCGGCCAGGCGGTGCAGGCCTTCGGCTTCCTCGAACGGCGTCAGGTCCTTTCGCTGGAGGTTTTCAATCAGCGCGAGCTCGAGCGTTTCGGCGTCGTCGGCGATTTTCTCGATACACGGCAGCTCGCGAAGTCCCGCGGCGCGCGAGGCATGGTAGCGCCGCTCGCCGGAGATGATGTAGTACGCATCCTCGCGCGCCATAAAGCGCACCAGCAGGGGCTCGAGAACGCCCTTCTCGCGGATCGAATCGGTCAGCTCGTGCAGGTCGCCGAGCGCCTTGCGCGGCTGCTCCGGGTTCGGGCGGATCTTTTCAATCGGAATCATGCGCCCCACCGCCGCGCCGCTGTAACTCGTCAGCGACTCGACGTAGTGGGCGTCATGCCGCATCTTCAGTGTGACGGGCAATCCGATCCTCTTGGACACGTTGAATGACCTCCAGGGCAACCTTGCGGTACTCCAACGCGCCGGGCGATTTGGGCGCGTACGTGAAGATGGTTTCCTTGTACGCCGGGCTTTCCTCCAGGCGCACGTTCTTGGTGATGCGCGTCTTGAACAGCACCGAGCCGAATACGGAGCGGATCTGCTCGTGCGTGTCGCGCGAGATGTTGGTGCGCTTGTCGAACAGCGTGATCAGCACCCCGAGCACTTTCAGGGCGGGATTCGGCCGCGCGCGGATGCGCTCGTAGGTTTCCAGCAGGTCGTCGGTGCCTTCAATGGCGAAGTAGGCCGCCTGGATGGGCACGATCAGGTGCGTCGAAGCCACCATGGCGTTCACGGTCAGGATGCCCAGCGCCGGCGGCGTGTCCACGAGGATGAACTCGTAGTCCTTCAGCACCGGGGCCAGAGCATCCTTCAGCTTGAACGGCGCGTCGAATTGCCCGGCGAGCTGCTGCTCGAGCTTGGCCAGCGCAAGCCGGCCCGGCGCGAGCGAAAGAAAGCGCGTCTTCGTTTCCTTGATGACGCTGGCCATCTCGGCGCGATGGTCGCTCAGCACCTCGAACATCGAGCCCTGCACGTCGGCGGGGTTAAAAAAAGCAATCGTGGAATTGGCTTGCGGGTCGAGATCAATCAGAAGGGTTTTTTTCTTGCGTTGCGCGAGAGCGGCGGCGAGGTTGATGGCTGTGGTGGTCTTACCCACGCCGCCTTTCTGGTTGGCAATCGCAAGGATCGCGGTCAAGCGCTCAGCCTGCTCCCGGGCCGCAACCGGGTGCCTACATATGGCCCCCGAGGCCACGCCCTACGCTACAGGTAGGCCCAAATCTACCCGCCGCCCGGGCCAGATGCAAGCAAAAAATACAGAGAATCGAAGGGTTTAGCCGACGCGCGGTTCCGGAGCACCGCAAACGGCCGGAGCCAGGCGTTGCGCCGTCGCCCCTGGCGTGACCTGTAGCGCCCGCAATTGCTTGCCACAGGTTTCCCGCCACGTTAAGATAGCCAACCTATTATTCCCTTTTCGCGGCGTTCGACATGCGGCTTGCCATTGCCATCTGCGCGACTCTACTCCTAGCGAACGGAAACTCTGCCTCTCCCGTTCCGGTCCAAGAGCAGCAAGCCCCTCCGAACACGGCCGAGCGAAAGCCTTCTTTTGAGTCGCTGGACCAATGGCTACGCGCCATCCGGGAAGCCGACAAGGACGCCTTCACCCAGCTTTACGCAACATCGCCAGCGCCCGAAATTCAAGCGGAAGGCAAGCCCGCCGATGTCCACGCCGAGGCCGGCTTCTGGACGTCGCTGAGGCCGGCGCAGGCCAAACTGGAGCTTCTCGCATCACAATCGCCGCAACCTCACGTCCAGACTTTTGTCTTCCGGCTCGAACTTTTGCGTGTTGGCTCTACACGGCCGTCCACCCAGTATGTCAACGTCTCGCTCGTCTGGGTAGAAACAGGCGGCAACCAATGGCACATCGCCGCCAGCCAGCGAACGGGCTTGACCCGGCTCAAGCAGCCTGTGTCCACATCCGCGAACCTGTATCCCGCCGGCGTGGACGCCAACGCCAGTATCCGGAACGCACTGACGCAAGCCGTCAAGGAGCACAAGCGCATGCTGCTCGTTTTTGGCGCGAACTGGTGCTACGACTGCCACGTTTTGCACGAAGCTTTCGAGCGCGACGACATTGCGCCGCTGCTCCGATCCAACTTCTTGGTTGTGCCGGTGGACATCGGCCGGGGCGACAAGAACCAGGATTTGATGAAGCGGTACGAAGTTCCGATGGAGAAAGGGATTCCGGCCCTGGCCGTCCTAGAGGCCGACGGAAAACTTCTCTATAGCCAGCGTGGAGGAGAATTTGAATCGGCGCGGTCGCTTGCGCCTGACGACATCATCGGTTTCTTGAATCGGTGGAAGCCCTCAAAGACTGCCAGGCAGGAATAAGCGCGCCGCTCTTCTTTCAGATGGCCGCCTACATCTTGTAGCGGCCCAAGTCCTCGTCGTTCAGGTTTTCCAGCCACTTGCGCAGCTCTTCGCTGCTGCTTTTTTCCGAGATGGCGCTCGAGACCTTGGAGTTCTTCAGGACTTCCTCATCCACAAAAATCGGGCAGTCCACGCGCAGCGCCAGCGCGAGCGCGTCGCTGGGGCGCGAATCAATGGACATCACCTGGCCGTCGCGCTCCACCCAGATCAAGGCATAGAAGGTATCTTCGCGGAGGTCGTTGACCACCACTTTGTGCACGCGCACGTTCAGGCCGAGCAGCACGTTCCTCAGCAGGTCGTGCGTCATCGGCCGCGGGGTCTGGACTTTTTCGATTTCGAGCGCGATCGCGTTGGCCTCGTAGATGCCGACCCAGATGGGCAGGACCGCATTCCCGTTGGTGTCCTTGAGCACAACGATGGGCATGTTCGTAACCGGATCCATCATCAGGCCACGAATCTTCATCTCGACTTCCATCGTTGCCTCCCCGGACCGTTAGATGATCTGTTCGCCGACAAGGCTGTTCGGCCCGGCGCTCGTGATGCGAACTTGTACATATTCTCCCAAAAGCTCCGAGCGCAGCGAAGTGAAATTTGCGACACGGTTGCTCGAAGTGCGACCGGCCCACTGGCCAGGCTTGCGCGCCTGCCCGTCCACGAGCACTTCAAACGTCTGTCCGACGAGCGTCTGGTTGCGCGCCGCCTGGATCTGCCGCTGTTTCTCCTGCAGCACCGCGAGCCTTCTGCCCTTCTCTTCCTCCGGGATGGGGTCGGCCATCGAAAGCGCCCGCGTATTGGGCCGCGGGGAATACTTGAACGAAAAGATGCCGTCGTACTGAACAACGTCCAGCAGGCTGAGCGTTTCCTCGAAGTCGGCCTCCGATTCGCCCGGGAAGCCCACGATGATGTCCGAGGTGATGCTGATGGGCCGCCGCGCCGCGCGGATCAGCGCAATCTTCTCGAGATACGTCTCGCGCGTGTACGTGCGCTGCATGGCGCGCAGCACGCGCGTCGAACCCGACTGCACCGGCAGGTGCACATGGTCGCAAAGCGCCGGAGTGGCGTCCAGCGCCTCGACGATGTCGGCGTGAAAGTCGCTCGGATGCGACGTGGTGAAGCGCACGCGGCGAATCCCCGGGATTTCCGCAACCGCCAGCAGCAGCTCTGAAAAACGCAAGCCGCGCGGCGAGGGGTCCCTGTAGGAGTTTACAGTCTGGCCGAGCAATTGGGTTTCGGTGTAGCCGAGGTCGGCGAGCTGCCGCGCCTCGCGGAGCACCGCGGCGCTCGCGCGACTGCGCTCGGGGCCGCGCGTGAACGGCACGACGCAGTATGCGCACGCCTTGTCGCAGCCTTCGATGATGGTGATGTACGCGCGGAACGGGTTGTCGCGGCGGGTGATTTCGGTCTCAAACGTCTCGTCCGTGTCGGTCTCCAGACCGGTGACGCGCCGGTCGCCGGACTCAATCCGCGCGAGCAGCTCCGGCAATTTGCGGTAGCTCGCCGAGCCGCACACCAGGCTGACCCACGGCGCGCGCTCGAAGATCCGTTCGCCTTCCTGCTGCGCGACGCAGCCCAGCACCCCGATGGTTTTCCCTGCCTTCTGCGCAGCCTTCACGTCTCCCAGCCGCCCGAAGACTTTCTGCGCGGCCTTCTCGCGGATGCTGCACGTGTTGTAGAACACGAGCTGCGCGGCGTCGGGTGTTTCCACCTGCTGGTAGCCGCGCCCGAGGAGCACGCCGGCCACTTTCTCTGAGTCGTGCACGTTCATCTGGCAGCCGAACGTCTCGATATAGAACGTGCGGCCAGCCGCGGTCGGTGCGTCGGCGGCACGCGTGGCGTCGTCCGGGGAGACTCTCCCCTCAAGCGCTTCCAAGCGAACGTCAATCAGATTCGACATGGCGGCAAGAAATGATTCTAGCACATCCCTTCCTGCGGGACGGGAAACGCGGCTTGTGCGCAGCTACGCGGCGGCGATAGAGTGGAGTGCAGGGAGTGTGTGGATTGGAGCGAGCGATGAATCCTCTTCGAAAAATATTGGTCCTTCTTCCCCTTTCGACTGTCTTGCTCATTGCACTGGCCTTACCCGCGCGCGCACAGGAAATGCCCGCGGAATACCGGACAGTGCTCGACTATCTGGGCCGCAAGGGCGACTTCGCCGCCGGCGTGCTCAAGGTGAACATCCCCCGCAACGACATCAGTGTGACGATTGCCGGCACGCCCGCGCCCACGCCTTTTGGCTTTGGCGGCTGGGTGGCCATGACGCGCGGCGACGAGGGCACAGACGTCATGATGGGCGACCTCGTCTTGCTTCAGGAAGAGGTGAACCCTGTGATGTCCGCGCTGCTTGAGCACGGCCTGGACGTCACGGCGTTGCACAACCATTTCTTCTGGGAGCAGCCGCGTATGTTCTATATGCACATCCACGGGCACGGCAAGCCGATGGACCTGGCGCAGCGCGTGAAGCCGGCGCTCGACCTGATCGGTCATGTAGCGGCCGCGGGCGGGCAATCAAGCGCGTCCGCAGCCGGCGGCGCAGCGCCTCAGGGAACGCTCGACACAAAAAAGATCGCGGCAATCGTGGGGCGCGAAGGCGAACAAACAGGCGCCGTGTACAAGATCACCGTCGGCCGCGGCGACCTGACCGTGAAGGAAATGGGCGCGGCGATCAACGCGCGCATGGGGCTGAACACCTGGGCGGCGTTCGTGGGCACGAATGAGAAAGCCATGGTCGCCGGCGATGTGGCCATGCTCGAGAGCGAAGTCACGCCGGTGCTCAAAGTGCTGCGCAGCCACGGCATCGATGTCGTCGCCATCCATCACCATATGATCGGCGTCCACCCGATGATCGTGTTCCTCCATTACTGGGGCCAGGGGCCGGCCGATAAACTGGCCGGAGGCTTCCGCGCCGCGCTCGACGAGCTGGGCAAGCGCCCAGGCAAGATGCCGGCGCGCTAGCTCCTCGGCCTCAACAGGCAGCCTGCTGGCCCTGCGCAAGTTGCGCACACGCGCTCGCAACCTCGTTTGACCCGCCCGGAGCGCGTGTGCTACGGTAATTTTCGTAGCCGAAATAATTTCTCTGAGGGAGGCTCCCAATTCGACTGCTGGCTTTTGCGCTTCTCGCTGGCCAGTTGGGCAACCTGATCCAGCAAACCGGTTGGGTTGCGCGTGTCGTCCTTCTCATCCTGCTGATCTTCTCGCTGTTTTCCTGGGCGCTCATTTTCCAGAAGTACAGCCTGTTCGGCCGCGTTCGGCGCCACACGGACCGCTTCCTGCAAAACTTCCGCGCGAGCCGCGGGCTGCCCGAGCCGCGAACGCTTCCCGGCGGCGGCTCGCCGCTCCAGTCCGTCTATGTGGCGGGTTACCGTGAATTCCAGAACCAGCTCGCCGCGGCCAATCCGCACGGCAAGGTGAAAAGCGTGAACGCGATCGCGGTGGAAATGCAGCTCGCCGCCGCCGAAGAAGTCCGCCGCATGGAGAAATACATGCCCTGGCTGGCGACGACGGGCTCGGTGACGCCGTTCATCGGGCTGTTCGGCACGGTGTGGGGCGTGATGGACGCGTTTGCAGGCCTCGGCACCGCGGGCGCGGCCAGCCTGCGGGCCGTGGCGCCGGGCATCGCTGAGGCGCTGGTCACGACGGCCGCAGGCCTCTTCACCGCGATTCCCGCGGTCATCGCCTACAACCACTACTTGCACGACATCCGGGAAATGGCTGCGCGGATGGACAACTTCGCCATGGAAGTGGCCGCGCAGATCGAAAAAAGTTACCAATAGCCGCCCGCGCCGCGGGCAGTGTTTGCCATGCCCACGCTTTCACGACAAACCGGCACCTCGCTCTCCGACATCAACATTGTGCCTTTCGTGGATGTGGTGCTCGTGCTGCTCGTGATCTTCATGATCACGGCGCCCATCCTGCAGTCGGGCATCGAAGTGGATCTGCCCAAGACGAAAACCGTCAAAGAGATTTCCGAAGACCGCCTGGTGATCACGATTGACCGCGCGCAGCGCGTGTACCTCGGCAACGAGCCGGTGAACATCCACGAGATCGGCCAGAAGGTGCTCGCCCAGTTGCGCGATCCGAAAAGCGACGCCGTCTTCCTGCGCTGCGACGAAACGGTTCCCTTCGGCAGCTTTGCCACGGTGGTGGACGAATTGCGTCAATCCGGCATCCAAAATGTTAGCGTGGTCACCGAGCCCATCAGCTCGCGGCCGCGAACCCGCTGAGATGGCCTACGCGTCCAATCCGCCTGCCGCAGACACCTTGAAGCTTCCGCTCGCGTTCTCGCTCACCTTTCATCTGCTGTTGTTCGGCTCGCTCGTGCTCTCCACGGTGCGCTCGCATCGCGGCGATCTCTGGGGCGGCCCGGGCGGCGGCACGATGACGGTCGGGCTGGTGGGCAGCGTCGCGGGCGTTCCGCTGCCGCGGCCCGAAGTGATCACCCCGAGCCCCGTGGTGGACGAAACCAAGGGGATGTACAAGTCCGAGCCCAAGCCGAAGGAGCCGGAAACCACGGCGAAAGAGATCCCCACGTTCGAGCGCAACAAGCCGCAGAAGTACATCACGCGGCCCTCGCGCGTCCTTGAAGACAACACGCCGCCTCCGCCGGGCGCAATCCCCTTCGGCCAAGGCGGCGCGCCCGCCCTTCCCTACACGCAGTTCACCATGGGCGGCAGCACGCAAGGCGCGATGGGCGTCAGCGGGCCTGGCGGGGATTTCAGCGGGCGCTTCCCCGCGTACGTGCTCGGCGTGCGCAACCGCATCAGCAGCAACTGGCTGGTCTCGACGATTGATCCCTTGGTGCGCTGGGCGCCGCGCGCCGTCTTCACGTTTCAGATCCTGCGCGACGGCAGCATCACGCAGATCCAGACGCTGCGCTCGAGCAATATCCCGTCCGTCGATCGCGCCGCGCTGCGCGCGATTCAGGGCTCGAGCCCGCTCGAGCCCCTCCCCCGCGAATACGCGGGCTCGTTCGTGACCGTCGAATTCTGGTTCGATTTCCGGCGCTAGTCGCGATGGCTCTTGCCGAAAGGAGTTTTGAGGATAAGCCGATGAAGCTCACACTTCTCCCTTTGCTTTCCACTGAAGTCCTTGGCCGCCGGTTTCCCCATCTGTGTTCATCTGTGTTCATCTGTGGTTTGACTCTTTTGCTTTTTGCGGTGCGGCCCGCCGTGGCGCAGGATTGGTTCCGCACGGGCACGGGCCTCGGCGTGGAAAAGGCGCGTGTAGCCGTAGCCGACTTCGCGCCGCGCAGTCCCTCGGCGCAGCCGCTCGCCAAGATCTTCACCGAGGTCGTTCGCGGCGACCTGGATTACAGCGGCATCCTGGAAGTCGTCAGCCCGAGCTTTTACCCGTTGCAAGTGCCGGGCGCGCCCGCCGAGCTGAACCCGAAGGCGTGGAGCGATCCGCCCGCCTCGGTGCACCTGCTGGCCTTCGGCAATCTGAGCGCCGGCGGCAACGATCTGGCGATTGAAGCGTGGTGCAACGACGTGGCGAACCCGCTGGTGGCGCCGGTGGTGGCCAAGCGGTATCGCGGCGAAGTGACCGACGCGCAGATCCGCAAGTTCGCGCACGAGTTTGCCGACGCCATCATCGCCGTGCTCTCGGGTGGCGTGCCGGGCATCGCCAGCACGCAGATTGCGCTTGTCAGCGCGCGCAGCGGCAACAAGGAAATCTGGGCCATGGATTACGACGGCTCAAACCAGCGGCAGCTCACGTCGCTGCGCTCCATTTCGCTGACGCCGCGCTGGTCGCCCGACGCCACGCGCATTGCCTTTACCTGCTACGCGTCCGCGGCGGGCTACGTAAGCGCGCAGATCTGCCTCTATTCGATGGACTCGGCGAAGCTGGTTGCGTTTCCGCGCTGGCGCGGCACAAACAGCGCTCCCGCGTGGTCGCCCGACGGCTCGAAGATCATGTTCATGTCCAGCATGTACGGCGATCCGGAGTTGTTCCTCGTGGACGCGAATGGCGGCCACCTGAAGCGCATCACCTATGCCCTGGGCGCGGACACTTCCCCGGCGTGGAACCCGAAAACCGGCGAGCAGGTGGCGTTCGTGAGCGACCGCGGCGGCATCCCGCAGCTCTACCTGATGAACGCCGATGGCTCGAGCGCGGAGAAAGTGGACTTGCCGGACATGGGCTACGTGATTGACCCGGCGTGGTCGCCGAACGGGCAGTTGCTGGCATTCAGCTGGCGGCGGCCGGGCGGCAACTATGACCTCTATGTGATGGACATCGCCTCGCGCAAGCTCGTCGAGCTGACGCGCGACGCCGCGCGCAACGAGCGGCCGGGCTGGGCCCCCGACGGCCGCCACATCGTGTTTGAGTCCACGCGCACGGGCACGCGCCAGATCTGGAGCATGCTGGCGGACGGCACGCAGGCGCGCCAGTTGACGACGCAGGGACAGAGCGAATCCCCCAACTGGTCGCCCAAGTAGCCGGCCTGCCGTGCGCCCGGCCGGCGCCGCCGACTTTCGGGTTTCGCTCCCTCTTTTCTTAGTGATAGGATTGGGGCTCAGTCTTTTTCGCCGACGCAAACGCCGGGGAGATGGACAAGGAGGAATCGCACGATGCGCACTCGCTCATTCGCAAGAAGCACTCTTTGGGCACTTTTCGTACTCGGGTTGCTCGTTGCCGGCTGCGCGAAGCAGACGCCCGCGCCGCCTCCTTCCCTGCCGCCACCGCCCGCTCCGGCGCCGGCGCGGCCCACGGTGACGCTGCAAGCCTCTTCGACATTTATCCAGAAGGGGGAATCGGTCACGCTGAACTGGTCGTCCACGAACGCGACGAAATTGAACTTGGCGAGCGTGGGCCGCGTGGCTCCGGAAGGCTCGACGCGCGTTTCTCCGGCGGACTCCACCACGTACACGATCACGGCTGCGGGCCCGGGCGGCTCGGCCGACGCCAGCGTGCGCATCACCGTGTCGGCGCCTGCTGCGCCGGCAGCGCCGCCGCAACCGACTGCCACGATCGAAGAGCTGTTCCGCCGCGGTGTGGCCGATGGGTATTTCGATCTCGACAAGTCCGATATCCGCCCCGACGCACGCGACGCGCTCGCGAAGACCGCGGAGTTCCTGCGCAGCTACTCGCAGATCAAAGTCATCATCGAAGGCCACTGCGACGAACGCGGCTCCACCGAATACAACCTCGCGCTCGGCGACCGCCGCGCCCAGGCCGCAAAGCAATTCCTGATCTCGCTGGGCGTCGCTGCGGAGCGCATGGAGACGGCCAGCTACGGCAAGGAGAAGCCGTTCTGCAACGAGCATGAAGAGATGTGCTGGCAGCTGAACCGCCGCGCGCACTTCGTCATGGCGAAGTAGGCCTGCGAACAAAGTCCCGGACTCCGGCGGCCGCCGCAATTCGTGGCACGGATGGCGGCGGCCTCCAAACCTTTTCAACCGGAAGGAGGAACGCCCTTGCGAACGCGATGGTTGGTGTTTCTGGCGGCAGCGATGCTGGCCGGTGCTGTGGGCGGAGCGCTGCTGACCCCGGCACCGGTGGGCGCCGTCGCCAGGGAGATTATCCAGCTGCAGCGCGACGTCGCGCTGTTGATTCAAGCGCAGCGCGACCTGCAGCGCTCGGTGGATGAAAAGCACGCCATCCAAAAGACCTTGCTCGAGCAGAACCTCGACGCCGTCAGCAAGCTGAACATCGCGTTGGGCGGGCTGCAGAAGACCGTCCAGGACGTGCAGGCCAATTCCGGCGCGCGCCTGGACACCATGACCACGCAGGTCCAGGGCGTGGCCGACAACCTGGAAGACGTGAAGGCACGCATCGGCAAGCTGAACCAGCAGCTCGCCGAGATGCAGGGCACGCTGCAGAGCCTCGACGCCAAGCTGGCCACGCCCGCTCCGGCACCCGGCGCGACCCCGCCGCCGACGGGACCCGGCGGCGCCGCAGCGCCTTCAGGGCCGCCGCCTTCCGCCGACGTGCTCTATTCGAACGGCCTGCGCGACTTCCAGGGCGGCAAGTACGATCTCTCGCGCCAGGAGTTCTCGGACTACCTGAAGTACTACGCGGACACGGACCTGGCCTCGAACGCGCAGTTCTGGCTGGGCGAGATTGCCTACGCGCAAAAGGATCACAAGACTGCCGTCACCGAGTACGACAAGGTGATCACGAACTACCCCAAGAGCTTCAAGCAGGCTACCGCGCGGCTGAAAAAGGGCATGGCGCTCGTCGAGCTGGGCCAGAAGGCCAGCGCGATTCGGGAGCTGCGCGAAGTCGTGCGGCGTTTTCCCGGCACCGATGAAGACCGCCGCGCTCGCGCGAAGCTGAAGGAGCTAGGCGTACTGGTCAGCGCGCGCTAGGCGGCGGGCTCAGGATTTGGGTTCCCGGCCGGGGATTCTGTGCTATCTTCGCGCCGCGGAGGACAAGCATGTCCGTCAATAAAGCCATCCTGGTGGGCCGGCTGGGCCGCGATCCCGAAGTGCGCTATACCTCGGGCGGCCAGGCCGTGTGTAACTTCACCCTCGCCACCGACGAATCGTTCAAAGACCGCAGCGGCGAGCGCCAGAAGCGCACGGAATGGCACCGCATCGTGCTGTGGAGCAAACTCGCCGAAATCGCGCAGCAGTACTTGAAAAAGGGCATGCTGGTGTACATCGAAGGGCGCATCCAGTCGCGCCAGTGGGACGACCGCGACGGCAACAAGCGCACGACCGTCGAGATCGTCGGCAACGTGATGCGCATGCTGACTTCGCGCGCGGACTCCGCCGCAGCCGCCGCGGCCGGAGCCGGAGCCGCAGTCGAAGCCGAGGTGCCCGCACCCGCGGGCGACGAAGCCGCTCCCAGCCCCGAAATCACCGACGAAGATATCCCCTTCTAAACGAAAGAGGGCGCGAGCGGCGCGCTCTTTCCATTCCTGAATTCTCTCTTGGACTCTTACTCGTAGCGCAGCGCTTCGATGGGGTCGAGCTGCGCGGCCTTCCACGCGGGATAGAAGCCGAAGAAAACTCCCACGACTGCGGAGAAAATGGCGGCGATCACGATTGCCGTTGGCGAGATCAACGTGGGCCAGGATAGGAGATTGGTGATCAATCTGGATCCTACCAGACCAACGACAATTCCCGCGAGGCCTCCCATCATGCTCAGCGTGACGGCTTCAATCAGGAACTGCGATTGCACGTCGGCTTGAGTGGCGCCAACAGCCATGCGCACGCCGATCTCCCGCGTGCGCTCGGTGACGCTGACGAGCATGATGTTCATGATCCCGATGCCGCCAACCACAAGCGAGACGCCAGCCACCGAGCCGAGCAGGAGCGTCATCACCTGTGTAGTGGAAGCGGCCAAGTCGGCCACTTCCGATTGCGTGCGCACGAAGAAGTCGTCGTCATCGCCGGGGCGAATGTGGTGCCGCTCGCGCAGCAGCGCCGTGATCGGCGCCACCGCCGCGACGGACGCTTCCTGGGAAATCGCCGAGGCGTTGATGAATTGCAGCCAGGTGACCCCGGAGATCTTCCGCTGCACGGTCGTATAGGGCGCGAAGATCCTGTCGTCCTGGTCGTCGCCCATCACCGATTGGCCCTTGGACTCCAGCACGCCGATCACGCGGAACGGCAACTGCCCGATGCGGACCTGCTTCCCGATGGGGCTCTCGTCCGCGAAGAGGATGCGCGCAACCGTGGTCCCCATCACGCACACGTTGGCCGCCGAGTCCACTTCTTCTTGTCCAAAGATCGCGCCGGACTGCACCGGCCAGCTCCGGATCTCGAAGTAATTCGGAGTGGTGCCCGTGATGCTCGTGCTCCAGTTCTGGTTCTGGTAGACCACCTGCGCGCGCGCGCCCACTGCGGGCGCTGCCTGCTTGATCAGAGGCACTTCGCGCAGGATGGCCTGCATGTCGTCAATCGTCAGCGTCTTCACCGCGCCGTAGCCCATTCGTGCCCCGCCCGGCTTCGCGCTGCCCGCAGCGATGAAGACGGCGTTTGTGCCCATGCTCTGGATGCCCTGCTGCACCAGATAGTCGGCGCCCTGGCCGATGCTGACCGTCGCAATCACGGCCCCCACGCCGATGATGATGCCCAGCATCGTGAGCGACGACCGCATCTTGTTCCGGGCCAGGGCCCGCAGGGCCAGTCGCAACGTGTTCCAGAAATCCATTCCTGCTCCTCTGCGTCACGCCGCCCGTTCAGGTGGCGTCGGTGGGCCCTTCTCGTCCTTCTCTTGTTCTTCCTCTTCCTCGATCGTGGGCAAGGTGGGCAGAACCTCGCGCGCCGTCAGGCGGTCGCTGATCCTCAAATCGCGACGCAGCTTGCCGTCGCGAAACTCGAGGGCGCGCTTGGCATACGTCGCGATGTCCAGTTCATGTGTGACCAGCACCACCGTCAGCCCTTCCTCCTCGTTCAGGCGCTGCAGGATGTCCATGATCTCGACGGAGGTGCGGCTGTCCAGGTTGCCGGTGGGCTCGTCGGCCA
>Ga0184633_10000235_pt1 | contig 18379 bp, 18 predicted proteins | sample PLM31_170_b1_FD_133156 | JGI IMG/M metagenome (GOLD analysis project Ga0184633, IMG submission 133156) | Groundwater sediment microbial communities from an aquifer in East River, Colorado, USA - PLM3-1_170_b1 | ecosystem: Environmental > Terrestrial > Soil > Riparian zone | place: USA: East...
CCCAGATATTTGTTGATCGTCTTCGCCTTGGCCGGCGATTCGACGATAACCAGCGACTGTGCCATGGCCCCTTTCTAAACCGAAACGCCCCGCTACGCACGCCGTGTGTCCTGAGCGCCACCTCACACGAGCACGCGCACAAATTGTTTCCCGGGCATCTGCCGCACGATGCCCTTCATCTCCAAGTCGAACAGCGTGACGAGCACTTCCGAAGAACTCAGCTCGGAGCGCTCCACGATCTCGTCCACCTGCCGCGGCTCGTCGGTCGAAAGCAGATCGTACAGCTTTTTTTCGATCGGCGTGAGCGCCTGCTCAAACAGCGATGCGCGCTCTTCCACCGACGTTGTCTCCACGGGGAAAAGTTCCGCGCGGATCTCCGTCGGCAGTTCTTCGACCACGTCCTCCCAGCTGGTCACCAGCTTCGCGCCCTGCTTGATCAGTTGGTTCGGCGCGAAGCTCGTCGGCTGCGTCACATTGCCCGGGACGCCGAACACCTCGCGGCTGAACTCCAGCGCCAGCCGCCCGGTGATCAGCGAACCAGAATACTGCGCGCCTTCGACAACAACAACACCCAAGCTCATCCCGGCCACGATGCGGTTGCGCACGGGGAAATTTTCCGGCGCGGGATAGAAGCCCAGCGGGAACTCCGTGATGATCGCGCCGCGCTGCTCGACGATCGCGTAGAGCTTCTTGTTCTCTTTCGGGTACACGATGTCGAGCCCGTTGCCGAGAATACCCACCGTGGCACCGCGCACCGCGGCGCATGCGCCCTTGTGCGCCGAGCTGTCAATCCCGCGCGCCAGCCCGCTGACGATCACCAGGCCCCGGTCGGCCAGGTCGCGCGCCAGCCGCTCCGCCATTTGATTCCCGTAGAGCGTCGGGCGCCGCGTGCCGACCATGGCGATTGCATGCCGCGCGAGCACGGCCGGGTCGCCGCGTACGTAGAGCAGCGGCGGCGGGTCGTAGATCTCGCGCAGCAGCCGCGGGTACTGCTCTTCATTCCAGTTGAGCAGCCGGAAGCCAAGCTCGCGGAGCCGCTGCAGCTCTTTTTCCGCGGGCTTCAGCGCCTGCTGCGAAGCGATGGCCTGCGCCGCTGGCGCGGGCAATTGGCAGGCTTCGAGCTCCGTGAGCGAAGCGCGAAAGACCGCTTCCGGCGTGCGGAATTTGCGCAGCAGCCGGGCGGTCAGCCGTGCGGCGAGTCCCGGGGTGTGCCCAAGCGCGAGCCAATAGAGGGAAGCGTCCAGCTCCATCGCGAGGCGAGCCTACGCAGATGTTAACAAAGCTGTCAAGTACGGCTGTACATCGCCGGTCAACGCCAGCCGCAGCTCCAATCCTCGAGCAGCCACCGCGCGTCGTGTTGATGAGTTTGGGATCGGCCTCGAACCGCTTGATCTGTGCCGCGGCGAAAAAGAAGTGCGCGCGCTCGTTTTCGTCGCGCGTGGCGCTTGGAACACATGCGTCCAGCGGTTGACACCTTACTGGGCATTGCGAATAGGCGAGTTGTGCCGCAAAGTCTCGCTCGCGGGGTGTTATGCTATAGTGTCGGGTTTTTCCACGAGCGTTTGGATGAGCCGTCTACGTATCTCCATTGTTGAATACCTGAACACGGCGCCATTGGTCTGGGGCTTCACCGACGGGCCGCTGCGCGGGCGCTACGACTTGTCGTTTGCGGTGCCCTCGCAATGCGCCGAGGCGCTTCGGCGGGGCGCAGCGGACGTAGGCATCATCCCGGCAATCGAATACCAGCGCATGGAAGGCATGGTGGTGCTGCCGGGCATGGCCGTGGCGGCAAAGGGCGAAGTGCGCAGCATCCTGGTGGTTTCGCGCAAGCCCATCGAGCTGGCGCGGCGCATCGCGCTCGACCGCGGCTCGCGCAGCTCGGTAGCGCTGGTGCGGCTGCTGTGCGCGCGCCACTGGGGCATTCAGCCCGAGTTCGCGGATGCCGACCCGGACCCCGCCGCGATGCTCGCCAACGCCGACGCCGCACTCGTCATCGGCGACCCGGCACTGCGCGTCGCCCTGAAAATGGAAGCGCTGATGAACAAGCCCGTCGTCTCGGGCGAGTTCTGCTGCGGCGGCGACCCGAGCGAGCAGCCCGTGCCCGGCGTCGAAACGCTGTTCCTCTACGACGTGGCGCACCAGTGGCGCGAAATGACCGGGCGGCCTTGCGTGCTGGCCCTCTGGGTGGCGCGACGCGACGCCGCGACGTCGGAGGTCATCGCCGACTTTGTTGCGTCGAAGGAATACGGCCTCGAGCGCATCGGCGAAATCGCCGAAGGCGCGGCGCTCAAGCTCGATTTGCCCGCGCGGCCGCTCGAGCGCTATCTGCGCGAGAATATTGACTTCTCTTTGGACGACGAAAACCAGGCCGGGCTGGAGCTATACTTCCGCCTGTGCGCGGAAGAGAAGCTGATCCCGCGCGCCAAGCCGGTGGAGTTTGCCGCGGCAGAGGCACGAGTGAGCCGATAGCAATGGGAATCACGCACCAGGAAGCGCTCGAACTCTTTCAGTCCGATGACCTGATCGGCATCGGTATGGCCGCGCACGAAGTGCGCAAGAAGAAAAACAACCCGCGCGTCGTCACCTACCAGATCGACCGCAACATCAACTACACGAATTTCTGCACCGAGTATTGCTCGTTCTGCGCGTTCTACCGGCCGATGGGCTCGAAAGAGGGCTACCTGCTTTCGTTCGAGACTATCTGCGAGAAGATCGACGAAATGCTGGCGCTCGGCGGCACGGGCGTGCTGCTGCAAGGCGGGCTCAATCCCGATCTGCCCCTGGACTACTACGAAAACCTGCTGCGCTCGCTCAAGCAGCGTTACCCGCAGGTGCACCTGCACTGCTTTTCCGCGCCGGAAATCATCTGCATCGCGGAAATCTCCGGGCTATCTTTGCGCGATACCATCGCGCGCCTCAAAGACGCCGGGCTCGAGTCCATCCCCGGCGGCGGCGCCGAGATCCTGGACGACGAAATCCGCAAGCGCATCTCGCGGCTGAAGTGCACGAGCGACGAATGGGAGCAGGTGCACCGCACGGCGCACGCGCTCGGCCTGCGCACCACGGCCACGATGATGTTCGGGTGCGGCGAGGAGTTCCGCCACCGCGTGAACCACTTCGAGCGTATCCGGCGTCTGCAGGACGACACCGGCGGGTTCACGGCGTTCATCCCCTGGATGTTTGCCCCGGAAAACACAGCGCTCGGCAAGAGAGTTCCCGAAGCGACGGCAGTGGACTACTTGAAGACGCTGGCCATCAGCCGGCTCTACCTCGACAATATTGACCACATCCAGTCGAGTTGGCTCACGCCGGGCATCAAGGTGTGCCAGGTGGGCTTGCAGTTCGGGGCCGACGACGTGGGCAGCATCCTGATCGAAGAGAACGTCGTTTTTGCGGCGGGCGTGCGCAACCGCACGAATGAGGCCGAGCTGCGCCGCATCATCTTCGACGCCGGCTACATCCCCGCCCAGCGCGACACGCTCTACCGCTCTTACGCCCTCAAATAGCCGCAGAGACACGGAAACGCAGAGAGTGCAGACTTTTCCTGTCTGCACTCAGTCTCTGTGCCCCTGTGTCTCCGTGGCGGATCTTTGGACAGTGATCTCGACCTCCGCGCCATCGGGGAGGTCGAGCGGTTCGACGGGGATGAGCTTTCCAGCGTGGTAGCGCGCACGGACGCGCTTCGGTTCCTCTCGAGCTTCAAACTTCGGTTTTCGCGTTTCGCCCTGCTCGTGCGCGCGCATCGCGCCGGGGCTGCCGGTCCGGTCGAGCGCAGCGTTGGCGAGCGCATCGGCTTCGCGGTTCTGCTCGCGCGGGACGTGCTCGATGGCAAAGTGCGCGAGCGAAGCGGCCAGCTTGCGCGCGCGCTCGTGGAGCGGCTTCAGGTCGGCGCTCTTCACCTTGTAGCGCCCCTGCATCTGGCGGACGAGCAATTCGGAATCGCTCCGCACGCGGAGCTTTTTGATGTGGTGCGCGTGCGCATAATCGAGCGCGGCGATCAACCCATAGTATTCGGCTACGTTGTTTGTCGTGCGGCCGATGTATTTCGCGATGGATTCAACGGCGTGGCCATCGGGCCCGCGCACGAAGACGCCGTAGGACGCCGGGCCGGGGTTGCCGCGCGCAGCGCCGTCGATATTTGCGATGTGTGCCTCGGGGACGCGTTCGGGTGCGCTTTCGGGTTCGGCGAACAAGCGCCCGGGAAGGCGGGGAGAACGCCGCTTATCCTTCACTGGTCTGGGCACTGGCCTGCGCCACCGGCTGCTCGACATAGTAGAGGATGCGCGTGCAGGATTCGCAGTGGAAAACTTCCTGCGAGTCCTCGCGCCGGAGTTCCTGATAGACGTGCGGGCGGACGCGCACGCGGCAGAGCGTGCAGGTTTCGTCGCGGACCTCAGCGAGCGCGACGCCGTTGTGCCGCCGCGCGATCCGCTGGTAGTGGTCGAGCAGGTCATCCGGGACCGCGGCCACCGCCTGCTCCCGCTCCGCCGCATCCTTTTCGACTTCCTTCTGTACGGCGGCTTGCTCGGCCTGCACCGCGCGCCGCTCTGAGTCCGCGGCGGCTTCGACTTCCTTGAGGCTTCGCTCGGCGGCTTTCACCTGCCGCTCGAATTCTTCACCGGCCATCATGCGGTCGAGCAAGCGGTCCTCGGCCTTGGCCATTTCGGCCTCGGCGTTCTGGATTTCGTGCTGCAAGGCCTTATAGGTCTCGTTGGTCTTGACCTCGTAGCTCTGGTCGCGGTACTTGCGCGCCTTCTCTTTCCACTGCTCGACGTCGAGCTCGTACTTCTTGCGGTCTTTGAGGCTTGTGATGAGCGACTCGCGCGACGTAGCCAGTTGCTTCCGCGCGGCTTCCACGCGCGCATCCAGCTCGGCCAGGCGCTTGGGGAAGCCGGCGAGCCGCGCGCGCAGCTCATTCAGCCGGAGATCGACGGTTTGCAGCTCAATCAGGTGTTTGATGTTGGGATGCATTCGCACGTCATTCTATCACAAGCCTTTGGGCCCGCCCCCGGCGCGGCGGCTCGCGGCGGGCGAGTCTTTTTGGCGGGGTCGTCCGTATACACCATGAGTATGATAGGCCACGCAGCAGCTCTCGAATGGGAGGCGCCGGTGACTGTGGAATCCGACGTGTCCCGGTTGCGCCGGGGGGACCCAGAAGCGCTCGCGGCGCTTCTCGAGCGTTACCAGAACCGGCTCTACCGCTATCTTCTCCGGCTGGTCCGCGAGCCCGCCACAGCGGAGGACTTGTTTCAGCAGACGTGGCTGCGCGTTGCGGAAAACATCCGGCGCTACGACCCTGCGCGAAGCTTCGAGGCCTGGTTCTTCTCGGTGGCGCGCAACCTGGCCATTGACCACCTGCGGCGCTACCGGCCGGAGAGCCTCGACGAGACGGATTCTTCCGAAGTGCCGCGCGAATGGCTCCTGGCGGCGCCGGGCCCGAGCGCGCTGGAGCGCGTGCTGGCGGGAGAGCGTGCCGGCCGGCTGGCGGAAGCTGTCGCTGGGCTACCGGTGATTTACCGCGACGTGCTCGCGCTGCGGTTTGAGGAAGAAATGAAGCTCGAAGAGATCGCCGGCGTGCTCGATGTGCCGCTTTCGACCGTGAAGACGCGGCTCGGGCGAGCGCTCGAAGGTTTGCGGCACAAGATCGAAACCGAATGGCGGGGAGGCCGCCGATGACGGCTCGGCGCGGCCACGAAGCGATTCGCTCCCTGCTGGCGCTGGCCGTGGCCGGTGCGCTCGAGGCGGAGGAGCAGCGGCGCGTGGAACAGCACGTTGCTGCGTGTCCCGGGTGCACGGCGGAGCTGGCGGGCTGGCAGGAACTGGCTGGCTCGCTGCGGCGGATGCCCACACCGCAGGCACCCGCGGCGCTGGTCGAGCGCACGCGGGCGCGCATCGAGGCGCAGTGGGTGGCGCAGGCCGAAAGGCGCTGGAACCAGCAACTGATGGCGTTTCTGGTCCTCTTTGCGTGGACGATCACGCTTGCGACCTGGCCCATTGTGCGGCTGGCCAGCCGCGGTGTCGCGAGTTGGCTCGACGTGCCCTACACCCGGACGTGGACGGATTTGGTGTGTTACACGGTGTTGGTTTGGTTGACCGCCGGCGTTGCGGCGGCGCTGCTGGCTGTTCGCCAGCGCCGCGAAAGGAGACTCGCATGAGCTACATTGAAGAAAAGACCCGGCGCATTTTCGAGCGCGGAGCGCGCGATCGCGCAGCGCGCGCCCGGACGGGCGGCCGGCTGAGCGGTCTCAAGGTGATTCCCGTGCCGGCGCGAATCATCGCGGCGCTGGTCTATATCGGCGTGCTCGCCGGAATCTTGATTGCCTTCCGGCTTAACCCTGCCGACTGGAGCAAGTGGACCCTCTTGCAGAAGGTCCCGTTTGCGACGTTCATTCCGCTGCTCCTGACCCTCTGGGTGCTGCTCATCGGCTACGTCAATGGAGATGCGAAGCGGCGCGGGATGCGCTACGTGATGTGGACGCTGCTCGCGATCTTCGTGCCGAACGCTATCGGCGTCATCCTTTATTTTCTGCTGCGAGATCCCCTGCCTGCGCCGTGCCCCGGATGCAGCGCAATGGTCGGCGGCACGTACTCCTTCTGCCCGCACTGCGGCGCGGTGCTCGCGCCCGCGTGTCCGCACTGCCGGCGGCCCGTGGAACGCACATGGACCAACTGTACATACTGCGGCACGCGGCTTCCTGGTTCTGAGAAGGACGCTGCTTGAGCTGAAGGAAACGGAAAACGGGGAACGGAGGCTCATCCTCGGGTCAGGGTGAGCCTCTTCTAATTTCCGATTTCTGTTTTCGGTTTTCTGCCGTTAGAATGCGCGATGCTTTCGATCGAGGAGGCTCAGATGCCGCACGTGCAAGTCACCTGGGTGGGAGGACGCACACCCGAACAGAAAAAGAAGATCGCGCAGCGAATCACGCAGGCGCTCGTGGAAGACGGACGCGCCAAGCTCGAGAACTGCCACGTCGCATTCTTGGACGTGCCTGCAACAGACTACGCCGAAGCGGGCGTGACCGTGGCCGACCAGAAACGCAGCCCGTAGCCGCGCGCTAACCGGACGGGTGCAATTCGCGGCGGACCAGCGTGGCGTCAATGAAATAGCCGATGCCGACAAAAACCGGGATCACGCCGAATGCCGCGGCGACCAGGGCATCACGCTCCACGAGCGAAACGAGTGCGAGCGCGATCGAATAGCCCAGCCCGCCCGCGACCAGCAAAATGCCCGCGCGGCGCGAGCGCGCCGGATGCGGCAACTCCGGCTCCATGGGAACCGCCACTCCCTTGGCAATAGCTGCGAGCCGCTCTTCCGTCTTCAACTTGTGGGAACGGTACCACGCGTAGATGGCCGCGAACGGCAGGCCGAAGATCAGAATCACCGCTGCAAACCCAATCACGTCGCCTGGCATGTCACTCTCCTTGCGTCCCGCGCGTCGCGGGCCGGCTGGCCGCAATTCGGCGGCGCGCAGGAAGGTACGAAGAAGCGGTCCAGGAGGTTCCGTGCCGGCTGACTAGCGGGGCTTCTTGGCGTGGCGTTCGATGTAGTTGTGGGCGAACTCAACCAAAGCGGGATTGCGGAGGCCGATCTTGCGGGCTTCCGCTTCCGCGTCTTCCATTTTCCAGCCGTCCACCAGCACGCGCCGGATCATCCAAAACCCGCCCACGCGGTTCGCGGAGGCGCAGTGGATGAACAAAGGGCGGTTCTGCGGATCGGCCGTGATCTTCAGGAACTCCTCCGCCTGCGCATCTTTGAGGTCGTCCAGGGCGACAGGGATGTTGAAGTAGCGCAGGCCGAGCTCCTTTGCCTTTGCCGCTTCTTCCTCGGCGTTGTATTCGGCAGGCTGGCGCAGATTGATGATGGCCTTGACCCCTTCCACCTTCAGTTTCGCGAGGTCGTCCATCGTGGGCTGCCCGCCGGTGCAGATCTGCTGGTTCACGCGCAAGAAGTTTTTGATGCCGGCATACTCCGGCGGCGGCTGTTGTTGCTGCGCCAAAACCGCTCCCGACGCCACAATGAGGATCGCGATGGGTATGACGAAACGCGTTTTCATGTCCTCACTCCGCGGAATTCAATTCACCTGACGGATCTGCATGTCCTGATCAACCGTCAAAGTGGGGAAATGTGTGCCGGGCGCATCGCCGAGCCGGCCGGTGTAGCGCGCCGTCACGGTGAAGCCCGCGCCCGCCGTGTCCAGCGTGTAGGTGTACCCGAAGCGACCCGGTTGCGGCATCGTCAGGGCGCCGCTCGCGACGAGGTCGCTCAGGCTCGCGTAGAAGCTGTTTTGCGCGTAGTAGAGGCGCTCGGCCTGCGCGATAGAGAGCAGGTCGGTCTGAACGGCCGTGATGCTCACGGCCTGCGCCGGCAAACTTCCTGGACCGCCGGGCTGCAGATGCTTCATGTAGACGTACACGGCGCCCAGGATGATGGCCATCGAAAGAACAAGGAAGAGAATTCCGGCGCGCATTGAGGGCATTATACTCCGATTGGGTCTTTCCGGCGGGCAACACCCGGCTGGCTCTTCTCGATTCGACACGCGGCAACCAGCCGGCGCTTTGCCGGCGAAGCGGCATTGTTATACTGAGTAGGAGTCGTCCTCTGGGACGGCATCGGAAGACTTGCATGGCCCCGGCTGCCCTGGACTCAGAACGCACTGCAATCGAACGGCTCCGCGAATACGAACTCGAGGAAGCGCGGATCCTGCAGCGCGCCATGGTGCCACTCGAGCCGCTGTGCGAGCCGCGGTTTGAGGTCGCGCACCGGTTCCGGCCGGTTGTGGAGGTCGGTGGTGATTTTTTGGACTACTTCCTTCTTTCGGACCATACCGTGGGCCTCTATCTGGGCGACGTTGTGGGAAAAGGGTTGCCCGCCGCCCTCTATGCGGCTCTGGCGCTCGGAACGCTGCGGGGGATCAACAAGACCGGCGAAGCGCCCGATCGCGTGCTTGGCCTGCTAAACAAGCGGTTGCGCATGCGCCTGATGTCGGGACGGTTCTGTTCGCTGCAGTACGCAGTGTTTGATCCGCAGGAGGGCGAGCTGCGGATCTCGAGCGCCGGCATGGCGGGCCCGCTGCATATCTCTGCATCCGGCTGCACGGAGATGCACGCCGAGGGCTTGCCTTCGGGTTTGTTCGATGCCGCGGACTACGAAGCGATTCGCCTGCCGCTCGAGCCTGGCGATGCAGTCTTGTTTGCAACGGACGGCCTGACTGACGCGCTCAACGCCGAAGGCGAAGAGTTCGGTATGCAACGACTCGTCGAGATCTGCTCCGAGCACGGCGAGGAACCGGCGAGCGATTTACTCGAGACAATCTTCTCGGAAGTGGACCGCTTCGCCGGCGGCCACCCTCAGCAGGACGATATGACCGCCGCCGTGCTCAAGCTTCCCCGGTAGGCTGCGGGCCTGCCCTACTCTCGATAGAGCCAGCCGGCCACCAGCGTCGCCAGGATCGCGCCCACCCAGAGCTCCACCATGTGATAGTGCGGGAAAAACGGGCTCAGCGGAAACCACGCGGCGTTGCTGAAGTTCGTCGGGAACCCCGCCGCAAAGCCCACTGCGAACCCCACTTTGAAGGCAGTCTTTGGCCCGGGGCCCAGCGTGGCGCGCGCAGCCGCGTAGAGCCACGCCACGACGAGCGCAAGCACGAACAGCGTCAGGAACCAGATGACAGTGAAGTACGAATAGCGCGGCTGCGAGAGGATGTGACCGACCTGGATGGCTGCATTATAGCGGGCCATGCCGATGAGGCCGGCCTCCACCACGATGCTCCATACGCTCCAGACGACACCGCCGGCGAGCGCGCCGATCAGTACGCGGCGGTAATTGACTGCTGCCATGGTTCACCTCACGCGGAAATCTTTCTCGGGCTGAGTTGGGCGCGGATGCTAGCTGTACCCCCGCGGCGTTGTCAATCGAATCAGCGATTCCCGGGCGCAGGGGTTCCTTTCCGCAACAGCCTCCCCGTTTTGTATTGACACTCCTTCGGGCTTCCAGTAACAAACAGAAAAGCAAATAAGCATTCAGGAGAATGATAATGAGAGTCCGTTCGCCCTTTGGAAGCGCTCTGGTCTTGGTGCTCACGGCCGCGCTCGTGATCCCACCGGAGGTTCCCGCGCAAGGCGGGCAGCGCGCCGGCCAGGTGTCGCGGCTGATCCCGGCAGTGAGCTTGCAGCGCGGCCAGCAGCAAGTGGCCGCGGCGGCGCAGGCGCCTGTGCTTTGGGAAGATGTGGTGAACACGCAGCGCATGGGCCGCGCGCGCATTTCTCTGGACGACGGCTCCCTCTTGAACGTGGGCTCGGAATCGAGCCTGCGCGTAACCAAACACGATGCCGGCGCGCAACAAACGCAACTGGAACTCACCTACGGGCGCATGCGCACCAAAGCCGTTCGCCTGGCACGGCCAGGCAGCAAGTATGAAGTGCGCACTCCGGTGGGCGTGGCCGGCGTCATTGGAACCGATTTCTACCTGGCGCTTTTGAACGGGCTCCTGGTGCTCGTGGTTTTCGAAGGGACCGTGCGGTTCTGCAACCTGAACAATGAGTGCGTGAACGTCGATGCCGGAAATACTTCCACGATCCGCGGTGCGGCGATTATGCCCGATTCGCCGCAGAAGGCGACGCCCGCGCAGCTCACCGAAGCGGCGCAGAGCACCTTAGTCGAAGAGCCGCGCGGACCCGGGTTGAAACCTTTGAAATCGTGGCAGACGCTGATCCTCGTTGGTGTCGTCGTGGGCACGGCCGTGGGCATCGCGGTGGCAACCCGGGGAAATGCGACTCAAGGGCAGAAGCCGTGCCCCCCGGCCCAACCCGTCTGCACGTAGGTCCTGCCAAGCGGCCGCAGCCGAATTGCCTGGGCGCGCGCTCGCGCCAATGGGTTCCCCATACCTCCGATTGCCGTCGCCGTGCATCCAACACATTGTTGTCACACGGAACTTGTTGCGCCAGACGCCGGCAACCTCCCCCTGCGCATGCGCGAAACGCGCACCTGCTTTCCATTTGGGATTTCCGGGCCACCTGGCATAAACTGAAGGACTTTGTTCAACCCTATGAGAACTCATCTGCGTTTGCTTGGCCGTTTGTTTGGACTGCTAGCTTCGATTTCCTTGAGCGTAGCAGGGCTTTCCGCGCCCCACCGCGCGCCGGCTCCCTCTGTGCGCGCCACGCCTGCGCCGCAATCGGGTGCCGCGCCCTCACCGATTCTAGCGGCTATGGAGCAGGAGCTCAGCCGCTCGATCGACACGCTGGGCAAAGCCAACCCACCTGCCTACTTCATCAATTACACCGTCACGGATACGCAGCGCGCCGAGGTGATGGGCTCGAACGGGGCGCTGCTCACGAGCCAGGAGACGCGCACGCGGTGGCTGGAAGCGCAGGTTCGCGTCGGCGGCTACGAACTCGACAATACGCACAAGGTGGGCGAGCGCGGCCCCGCGTTTTCCGGCAGCCCCGGCGCGTCGGTGCCGGTGGAAGACGACGCAGCCGTGCTGCGCCGCACGATTTGGATGGAGACCGATCGGCAGTACCGCTCGGCAGCCGCGGCCTTCATCAAGATCCAGACCGGCAAGGAAGTCAAGGTCCAGACGGCCGAGGGCCAGGCGCCGGATTTCTCGCGCGAGAAGCCGCGCACCTTCTACAGCCTGCGCGCCTCGTTCCAGCTTGATCGCAAGCCGTGGGAAGAAAAGACGCGCCGGTATACGCGGCTGTTCCGCGATTCGGCCCCGATCCTGAACTCCATCGTGACCTTCAGCGCCCTGGCGCAGAACCAGTACCAGGTTTCGAGCGAAGGCACGCGCCTACAATTCGGCCAGTTGCGCTACCGGCTGGAGCTTTTCGTCCAGGGCAAAGCGCCCGACGGGATGGACATCAACCGCTATTACAACTTCGATTGGACCGACCCGAACGGCGCGCCGAGCGACAAGGAAGTGTTCGAAGCCGCGCAGGTAATGCGCAAGGAACTCGAGGCGCTTGTCGCGGCGCCGCTCGTCGAGCCCTACGCGGGCCCCGCGCTGCTGACCGGACGGGCCGCAGCCGTTTTCTTCCACGAAGTGTTTGGCCACCGCGCGGAAGGCCACCGGCAGAAGGACATCACCGAGGGGCAGACGTTTGCGCGCAAGGTGGGCGAGCCGATCCTGCCGGATTTTCTCTCCATCTACGACGACCCCACGATGAAGACCGTCGGATCCAGCGTGCTGCTCGGCTACTACCCGTTCGATGACGAGGGCGTGGCGACGGAGCGCGTCCTGCTGGTGGACCACGGTGTTCTGAAGGGCTTCGAGATGTCGCGCTCGCCGCTCGTCGGCTTTCCGCGGTCGAACGGGCACGGCCGGCGGCAACTGGGTCTTTCACCGGTGTCGCGCCAGGGCAACCTGATCGTGGAGAGCAGCAAGAAGGTCAGCAACGCGCAGCTCCGCCAGATGCTGATTCGGGAGATCAAGCGCCAGGGAAAACCATTTGGCTTGCTGATTGACGACATTGCCGGCGGCTTCACCTTCACCGGCCGCAGCCAGCCGCAGGCGTTCCAGGTGCTGCCGCTGGTTGTCTACAAGGTGTATCCCGATGGCCGGCCGGATGAGCTGGTGCGCGGCGTGGACATCGTGGGCACGCCGCTTGTCTCGCTGACAAAAATTCTGGCCACCGGCGATACGCCGGAGGTCTTCAACGGCTATTGTGGCGCTGAATCGGGCTCCGTGCCCGTTGCGGCGGTGGCCCCGGAGATTCTGATTTCGGAGATGGAGATCCAGAAGAAAGAAACGTCCACCGACAAGCCGCCTATCCTGCCTCCGCCGGCTCATGACCCGAAAGGACCACGCCCGTGATTCCTTGCTCGCTGCTCCCGCTCGCGCCGCGCTTGCATCCGCGCCGGTGGCTGCTTAGCTCGCTGGCGCTGGCGGCACTGGTTTCGTTTGTCCCTGGTTCACTCGCAGGTCAGGTGCAGCCGGGCGATTCGGACAAGACTTTGCTGGCGATGCGCGATGAGTTGCAACGCTCGCGCGACCGTCTGGCCATTTCCGGACTGGAAAAGCCGTTTTACATCGAGTACCGGCTGGTGGACCTCGATGTCCGCACGATCAGCGTTTCATTCGGCGCGCTGCTTTCGAGCACTACTTCGCGCAACCGCTTCATGAGCGTTGAGGTGCGCGTGGGCGACTACAAAGTGGACAGCTCGAACTTTGTTGCCGACGACGCCTTCCGCGGCTTCATCGGCTCCACCGGCCAGGTGGGCATTGACCGCGATTACGATTCGCTGCGGCAGGACCTGTGGCTGGCTACCGACCAGGCGTACAAAGAGGGGCTGGACACGCTCTCGCGCAAGCGCGGCTTCCTGCGCAGCCTGGCCAAGGCCCCCAGTATCGATGATTTCTCCCGTGAGCAGCCCGTGGTGATGGTCGCGCCGCGGCTGGAGCCCGATTGGACGTCGCGCAACTGGGAGGAAGAGGCAAAAGCAGCCTCGGCCGTGTTGCGCGGCTTCCCGCAATTGTACGGCACCCGCGTCACCTATCAATTGGTCTACGCAACCACGTATCTGATGAACACCGAGGACACGCAGGTCCGCACCAGCCGCAGCCTGGCGTCCATCGAAGCGAGCCTGGAAACGCAATCCGATGACGGAATGCTGCTGCATCACTACTACACCGCATACGCCATGAAGCCAGCGGACCTGCCGTCAAGCGACGCGGTGCGCGGTGGCCTCCAGCGCGCGGCGACGGACCTCGTCGCCCTGCGCGCCGCACCGACGGCGCCCGATTACATTGGCCCGGTGCTGTTTGAGGCGCAGGCCGCAGGGCCCCTTCTCGCGCAGATGCTTGGGCCTTCGGTTTCGGGCGCGCGGCCTCCGCTTTCCATGATGCCCATGTACGACCAGATTCTCGAGCGCATGGGCGGGCGCAGCGAATGGTCGGGCCGGCTGGGCACGCGCGTGCTGCCGGCCAGCGTGACCCTTGTGGATGATCCGACCGCAACGAACTTTCACGGCCAGCCGCTCATCGGAGGGTATAACGCGGACGAAGAAGGAGTCCGTGGGCAGCGCGTCACGCTGGTGGAAAACGGCATCCTGCGCGACATGCTGATGTCGCGGCGGCCCGGACCGGACTTTGACCACTCGAACGGGCACGGCCGGGCCGTATTCGGCGCGGTTTCCGGCGACCCGCGGCCGTCGATGAGCAACCTCTTCTTCACCTCCACCGAGGGCGTGGCCCCGGCCGAGCTGCGGAAAAAATTCCTGGACCAGTGCCGCGAGTCGGGCCGAAAGTGGTGCATGGTGGTTAGGCAGATGGATAACCCCGCCGTGGCGCTGCATCACCAGGAAGATTTCAACGAGCTGCTGGCGGGACTGGCCGCAGGAGCCGCGACCGGCGACCGCCTGCCGCTGCTCGTTTACAAGGTCTACGTGGCCGACGGCCACGAAGAGATCACGCGCGGTTCACGCCTGACCGGCCTGAACCTGCGCGCGATCCGCAGCCTCGCCGGCATCGGCAACGACTCTGCGGTGTACCCGTATTTCCAAAGCCAGGCCGGCGGTTTCGGCGGGACGGCGCTTGCCGCATTCGGCTCTGCGCAGAACGGCCTGGCGAGCACCGTGGTGGCGCCTTCGCTGCTGTTTGAAGAAGTGGAAGTGCGCGGCGCGCGCGGCGAGCCGCGGAGCCTGCCGCTGCTGCCTCCGCCGCCCATCCAATAGCCGCGGCTACTGCTTGATATCAGCCAGAATGTCGTCGTTGTCGTTGATGGTGAACTTTTCCGGCTTGAACCCGAGCACGAACTCGAACGGCGTGTCGGTTTTCAGGGCGTTGATGAACCCGATCCGCATAGAACCGTTTCCGCGGTGGAGGTAAAGCGGCAAGATGTCCACCCAGTTGTCCGGCACTCCTTCGCGCCGAACCCACCCGGATACCTTGAATTTCCCCCCGCCCACGTCCTCCACCTGATAGGAAAAATTGTAGCGCGGGATGCCCATGCCATAGACGTACTGGCGGAAGAACCAGTCGAGGCGGTGGTTTTGCTCGACATCCATGGAGGGCGTCATGTATTTCTCTGCGACGGCTTTGAAGTCTTCCGTGGAGGCGGCCTTATTGTCGTAGGTCTTGCAGAACTCCTGCATCATGGCCTGGAAGCGCGCCTCGGGATTCTGGGCGTTGCGCGGGTCGTAGAGCATCCAGCGCAGCATGTGCAGGACGTAGCCACCCTTCGCGTAAACAAGGACCTCGTAGGCACTCCGCGCCTCATTGGTCCGGGGAGACTCAGAAGAGTCCAACCGGGACCCCATCCAAATGGGCCCTACCAAATCATAGACATGATTATGGGCGTCGCGCGCCCAGATCTGTCGGCGGTTCTTCTCGAGCTGCGTGCGGTATTCCTTGATGTTCTGGCGGTACTGGACGTAGAGGTTGCCGGAAAACTCAGCAAAACCTTCCGAGAGCCACTGGTCGTGGTAACTCTTCCAGCCAACGCGGTGTCCCCACCACTGGTGCGAGCTCTCGTGCGCGCGGAAGAAGTCGGTTAGCTCGGTGTGCGCTGTGATGCCCAGCGCGTTGCGCTGCGTCCCGTCAAGGAAGGAAAGCATGGAGAGATAAATCAGGTTCGGCCAGCCCTGTCCGTAGCTGTAGGGTATGTTGGCCACCGCAAGGTGCTTGTACGGGTAGGGCCCGAAGTACGCCTCAAACAGCCGCAGGGTATTGCCCATTTCCGTGGCAATCTGCTTGGCCAGTGACGCGGGGCTCAGCGTGCCCAGCGCCGGCATTCCAAAGCTGCTCTCCCCGGGCAAAGCCCCTTCTGTGATGTGCAGGATGCTGCGCATGAAGTCATCGGGCTCGCGGTTGGCGTAAACTTCCACATCCACGTTGCCGGCCTTCTCCGTGTACACCTTGTAGTCGCCGAAAGCGAACCCCGCCACGGCCAGCGGAATCCCGCTCTTCCAAGAGGTGATGTTCCAATCGCCGTCAATGGTCTGGCTGACCCTGTCGCCTGTCGCCACCAGCGAGTAGCGCTTCGGCACGCGGAAATTCAGCTCGAAGTCCGCGCGAGAGGCGAAGCTGTTCTCTCGTGTGGGATACCAGCCGAAGCTCTGGCAGAAGTAGTTGCCCGGGCCGACCTGGCGCACTACGCGCTTGCCGCTGTAGTGGAACTCGAGCGTGATATTCTTTCCGGTTTGCGTGGGCTCGGCGAGCACGACGGCGATGTATTCGCCATAGGATTGCGAGCGGTCCTTTCTCTCGCGGGCCTGGATGAAGGTCAGCGCGTGTCCCGTTTCATCGGTCACCTTGTCGGCGCGCAGGTTGGAATCCAGCAGGAAGACCAGTACGCGCTCGCCGGCGATCTGCGGCTCAACGGTCACGCGAGCGGTCGCGGTTAGCTCGGCGCCGCCGGTCACCGTCGTATCAACCTTGTAGCTGCGGAAGAGAACGTCATCTTTGGCCTGGGGAGCGTGCCAGGCATCGGCGGCGTTGCGTCCCCCCGCGGGGAAGCTCATCCAGATATCGAATGTCTTTCCGCCGGTCACTTCCGCCCAGCGGCCCACTGTGATCTCTTCCGGCGAGAGCGCGTCGGACTGAAACTCGACCCAGCCCTTCTCTTTGGTCTTCAGGTCGGCCAGGAAGAAAGCTGTGCGCTTGTGGTCGGCAGAGAGAATGCCCTTATACAGCCGGGGGAGGATTTCCGCGCCGAGGTCTTCGCGTTCCTGCTGGCGCTTCGCATAGGACTCGTCTGCGCCCGGTCCCTGCGCCGCCCACTTCACCTGGGCCGCGATCTCATCGAACGTGCTGTCCGAGAAAAGAAACGTGGCGTCACTGAACTGTATGTCGAGCGTGTCCTTGCCGGTGAACAGGCGCAGTTGCTGCGCCTCGAGCGGGTTTGGCGGGTCCACTTGGACGCGGCCCGTGCCGTGAAACGCGGCGCCAAAAACGATTCCGTTCACCGGCTTCGTCAGCTGGATCGTCCCGTTCGTGAGCGTGATGCAGATGCGGTCGCGCGTAATCGTCACGCCCTCGGCGGTGGCGGTGCGGCTGGGATCAAACGCGGGCTGCTGCAGAGCCTTCCAGGCCTCCGCAGGGTCCTGGGCCGCCGCGATGGCGGTCGTTCCAAAAATGAAGAGCAAAGCGAGACACGTGCGAATGGCTTTCATGGGCCGGTACCTCCCCCGGCGCGGGAGAAACACACTACAATATGGCAAAAGAGTTAGCAATCCCTGCAGGTGCCCCATGAGCCGGGCGGTGCGGGCGGACTTTCCCGAGCGCGCCGTGCTAGGCTAGAGTGGCGTGGGCCGTGGCATGTCATGAACGCTTCCGCAAACAACGCAGAGCCTCTTGAGGCCGGAGTGCGCGAGAAAAAATTCGCTGCGCTCGCGTCGGTGGGCACGGCGGTGGTGCTGGTCTCGCTGAAGGTGTTCCTCACCTGGAAGACGGGCAGCCTGGGCATTCTGTCCGAGGCGCTGCATTCAGGCCTCGACCTCGTCGCCGCGGTGATCACCTATCTTTCCGTGTGTGTCTCCGACCAGCCGGCGGACGCCACGCACACCTACGGCCACGGCAAGGTGGAGAGTTTTTCGGCGTTCGTGGAGACGGGGTTGCTCCTGATCACCGGGCTCTACATCATCTGGGAAGCCTTCCGCCGCCTGCTTTTCCGCGAGGTGCACATCGAGCCGAGCCTGCTGGCGATCGGCCTGCTCCTGTTGATGGCTGGCCTCGACGTCGCGCGCTCGCGGGCGCTCGGCCGTGTGGCGCGCCGTTACATGAGTGAAGCGCTCGAAGCCGATGCGCTGCATTTTTCGACCGACGTGTGGAGCACGAGCGTAGTGATCCTGGCTATCGCGTGCGTCTGGGCGGGCCAGCGGTTCGATTTGCCATGGCTCTACCTGGCGGACCCGCTCGCGGCGCTCGGCGTGGCGGCGATGATCATCTGGGTGGGCTCGCGGCTGGGCAAGCGCACGGTTGACGCGCTGCTCGACGCCGCGCCCGCGGGCCTGCAGCAGCGCATCGTCGAAGCGGTGAACGAGCTCGAGGGCGTGCTGGCCACGGAGCGTGTGCGCGTGCGCCGCTCCGGCAACCGCCATTTTGTGGACGTGACCATCAGCGTTCCGCGCACGGCTGGCATCGAGCAGGTGCATGCCACGAGCGACGCCGTCGAGCGGCGCATCGCCGAAATCGTGCCCGCCGACGTGATGGTGCACATGGAGCCGCGCGCGCGCGCCGGCGAGCCGCTCTTTGACGCCATCCGCGCCGCCGCGCAGCGCCGCGGCCTGGCCATCCACGAACTCTGGGCGAACCAGCTCGATGGGCGGCTTTTCATCGAGCTGCACCTCGAAGTGGACGAGCGGCTCAGCCTGCGCGCCGCCCACCGCAGCGCCACCGAGCTCGAAGAGGAAATCCGCCGGTTGCCCGAAGTAGGCGAC
>Ga0184633_10000236_pt1 | contig 18284 bp, 21 predicted proteins | sample PLM31_170_b1_FD_133156 | JGI IMG/M metagenome (GOLD analysis project Ga0184633, IMG submission 133156) | Groundwater sediment microbial communities from an aquifer in East River, Colorado, USA - PLM3-1_170_b1 | ecosystem: Environmental > Terrestrial > Soil > Riparian zone | place: USA: East...
ATCCGGTTCGAGGACCTGCCGCTCGCGCAGGCGTTCAAGATCGTGCGCGGCAAGGGCACGCGCCAGCTCGCCTACTTCTCCGATCCGCGCTGCCCGTACTGCCGCAAGTTCGACCAGGAGCTGACCCAGGTCGACGACGTGACGGTGCACGTGTTCCTGATTCCGATCATCGCGCCCGACTCAGCGGCGATCTCGAAAGCGGTGTGGTGCTCGCCGGACCGCACCAAGGCCTGGCTGGACCTGATGCTGAAGGGCGTCCAGCCGGCCGCGAAGGCGAGCTGCGACACGCCGATCGAAAAGAACCTGGCGCTCAGCCGCAAGTACGGGATCAACGGCACGCCCACCCTGATCTTCGCCGACGGACAGCGCGTCTCCGGCTGGATGCCGGCCGACAAGCTGTCGAAGATGCTCGCCGACGCCGCGAAACGCTAGGGCGCCGGCTCGCAGAGCGCGCAGGGCATCCCCTTCGGCAGCAGCACCCACATCCGCCCCTGCTGTCGCATGCGGCCGGCGAGGAGGCCGGCGTCCGGGCCAGTGCCCCAGAAGAAGTCGGCGCGCACCGGCCCGCGGATCGCGCCGCCGGTGTCCTGCGCGATCATCAGGCGCTCGAGCGGCACGCTCGAGTTCGGGTGCGTCGTCGAGAGATAGACCGGCGCGCCGAGCGGAACGAAGCGCGGATCGATCGCTATCGAGCGCTCGGCGGTGAGCGGCACGCCGAGGGCGCCGATCGGCCCCGTCTCGGCGGGCGGCAGCTCGCGAAAGAAGACGTAGCTCGGGTTCTGGTTCAGGAGCTCCACGACCCGGGCGGGGTTCGCCCGCGCCCACGCCTGGATGCCCTGCATGCTCGCCTCGCCGAGCTTGAGCTCGCCGGTCGCGACGAGGTAGCGTCCGATCGACTGGTACGGATGTCCGTTCTGGTCGGCGTAGCCGACGCGCAGCTCCTCGCCCGACTCGAGGCGCACGCGCCCCGAGCCCTGGATCTGCAGGAAGAACGCCTCGATCGCGTCGTCGATGTAGACGATCTCCTTGCCGGCGACCGGCGCGGCGCCGTTCTCGATCTCGGCGCGCGAGTAGTAGGGGACGACGCGGCGCCCGTCGATCCGTCCACGCAGCCGCAGGTGCTTCGTCTCCGGGGCCACCGAAGTGAGATCGATGACGAGCAGGTCGTCGGGCGGGGCGTAGAGCGGATGCAGATAGGGCGCGCGACGCTCGCGGCTGCCGCGCAGCCGCGGCTCGTAGTAGCCGGTGACCAAGCCCTCCTCGCTCCCGTCGGGGTTCGCCACCCGATAGGGGACGAAGCTTGCCTCGAAGTAGGCGCGGATCGCTTCGGCGTCGGGCGCCTCGAGCGGCTCGGCGTGCTCGCATACGGTGCGCCAGTGCTCGCGGAATCGCAGCGCGCGGCAGCCCGCCCGGAACGCGCTCCATGCGCCTGCGAGATCGTCGTCGCGCCAGCCCGGCAGATCGGCGAAGCTCGCGGGCGCGAGCGCGGGAACCTTCGGCGGCTCCAGGACTCCCGGGCACGCCGGCGTAGCCCCGCCGGGGCACGCCGTCACTGACGTCGGCGGCGTTGGCCTGGTTGCGCACGCGGCGAGCACGCCGCAAAAGATTACTGCGGCTGCAGCGGCGAGGACGCACGTTAGGATGCGGCGAATGGACGGGTTCTGGATCATCCTGGTCGAGATTGCCGTGGTGCTGGCCATCGCCGCGTTCATCGTCTGGTGGACGATGAAGAAGTGAGGCTCGCGAGCTCAATGCAGCGTGCGCGGGATCGAAAGGGTGAACTCGGGGATCGGCGCGTCGAACCGCGTGCCGTCGTCGGCCACCATCTGGTAGGTGCCGCGCATCGTGCCGACCGGCGTCGCGATCGCGGCACCGCTCGTGTACTGGAAGCTCTCGCCCGGGGCGAGCAGCGGCTGCTCGCCGACGACGCCGAGGCCGCGCACTTCCTGCACCTGGCTGTTGGCGTCGGTGATGATCCAGTGGCGGCTGATGAGCTGCGCGGGGACGGTGCCGGTGTTGCGCAGCGTGATGGTGTAGGCGAAGACGAAGCGGCCGGCCGGTTCATCCGACTGGTCGGCGAGGTACTGCGCCTGCGGCGAGACGCTGACCTCGTATCGCTTGTCTTCCGCCATCCGGCTATTGCACCGCAGAACCGCCGGTGGCGCAACCGCGCTCACCGCTATCGCGGCGGACCGATCTTCCAGTCCTCCGCCGCCGGCGGGGGAAAGCCGAACCGCTCGCTGTGCTGCCGCGACAGCGCGAGCAGGGCCTCGACGACCTCGGGCGGGAAGCCGTGGCGGCTGCCGCGATCGTCGATCAGGAGCCGGTCGAGATAGCGATCGAGCTCCGGCTTGCCCCAGAGGTCGCGGATGGTCTCCGCGATGCGTGGGAACCTGGCGTCGAGCGCCGGCCATGGGTCGTACGTCGGCGGGCCGGCGTCGGGCAGGGGTGTGCGGCGCCGCTCGATCTCCTCGTCGGAGAAGAGCGGCGGAAAAGCCGGGTTGGGCTTCGAGCTTGCCATGGTCCACCTCGCTCCATGACTGCGGATGCCGCTAGCATACCGCTGCCCGGGCATGGCGGGGATCCCGCACCTTCCGGGCGGGGATTCCCGCTAGAATGCGCCGGCCTCCCGCGCCCCATGCCGGCACGCCAATATCGCATCGCTGCGTCCATCCTCTCGGCCGACTTCGCGCGGCTCGGCGAGGAGGTGCGCGCGGTCGTCGACGCCGGCGCGGACTTCGTGCACTTCGACGTGATGGACAACCATTACGTGCCGAACCTGACGGTCGGCCCGCTCGTCTGCGAGGCGCTCCGGCCGCTCACGCGGGCGACCATCGACGTGCACCTGATGGTCAAGCCGGTCGACCGCATCGTGCCGGACTTCGCCAAGGCCGGCGCGAACATCATCAGCTTCCATCCCGAGGCGAGCGAGCACGTCGACCGCACCATCGCGCTCATCCGCGACTGCGGCTGCCGGCCCGGGCTCGTCTTCAATCCGGCGACGCCGCTCGGCTGGCTCGACCACACGCTCCAGGCGCTCGACCTGGTGCTCATCATGTCGGTGAACCCCGGCTTCGGCGGCCAGAAGTTCATCCCCGGAACGCTCGAGAAGGTCCGCGAGGCGCGCGCGCGCATCGACGCCGCGGGGCGCGAGGTCCTGCTCGAGGTCGACGGCGGCGTCAGGATCGACAACATCGCCGCGATCGCGCGCGCCGGCGCCGACACGTTCGTCGCGGGCTCGGCGATCTTCGGGACGAAGGACTACGAGGCGACCATCGCGGCGATGCGCGCGGCGCTGGCGGCCGCCGGCGGATGAGCCGGAGCTTCCGCGCCGTCCTCCTCGACCTCGACGGCACGCTGCTCCATACCGCGCCCGATCTCGCCGCCGCGGCGAACCGCATGCTCGGCGAGCTCGGCCTCCCGCCGCGCGCGCCCGAAGAGATCGCGACCTTCATCGGCAAGGGCCTCCCGGTACTCGTCCACCGGGCGCTCGCGGGGAGGCTCGACGGCGTTGCCGAGCAGATGGTCTTTGAGCGGGCGCTGCCGATCTTCGAGCGCTGCTACGCCGAGGAGTCCGGCCGGCGGGCGCGACCTTTCCCGGGTGTCGTCGGAGGGCTCGAGCGCATGCGGGCCTTGCGTCTCCCGCTCGGGTGCGTCACCAGCAAGGCCGGCCGGTTCACGCAGGACCTCCTCGAGCACACCGACCTCGCGCGGTTCTTCGATTGCGTAGTGAGCGGCGACACGGTGGCACGCAGGAAGCCCGATCCGCTGCCGATCCTGCACGCGTGCGAGCGCCTCGGCGCGGACGCTCGCATGACGTTGGTCATCGGCGACTCGCTCAACGACGTCCAGGCCGCGCGTGCGGCCGGCTGCCCGGTGTGGTGCGTGCCCTATGGCTACAACGAAGGCCGGCCGGTGAGCGAGCTGGAGTGCGACGCGGTCGTCGAGTCCCTGCTCGACGCGGCCCGGCTCATCGAGCGGGAGGGACGCCGCTCCGGGGACTGAACCGGCGGGGCCAGCGGACGAAGCTCAGAACAGCTCGGCGGGAAGCGCGAGCGCGATACCGAGCGCGCTCGACTCGCGTTTTCCGTCGGGGCCGAAGAACTCCACTTCGCCCTTGAGACCGACGACGATGACCTCGCGGGCGCCGCCGCGCAGGTAAGCGCCGACCTTCATCGCGATCTCTTCGCGGGTGTTGCTCGGGGACAGCACCTCGACGCAGACATCGGGGACCCGCTGCAGGGGTGACTCGCCCTTGGACTCGTTCCAGCGCTCCGTGCTCATCCAGACGGCATCCGGCACGCGGACGCCGCGGTCGGTCAAGACGGATACCTCGGTCACCGCCTCTCCACCCAATCGGCTCCGGAGTGCCCAGGCGACCGCGGATGCGGCACGTTGGTGCCCCGTGGTCGGCTTCGGGCTCATGATGAGCTCCCCGAACTCGTTGAGCTCGAAGTAGTCGGGGCTCTCCGGGTCGGCGGCGAGCTCGTTCCAGCGCCGGATGAGTTCTTCTCTCCGGACGGCAGGGTCGGCGTGCATGATAGCCTCGGTCGGGCGACGTTGACCGCTCCATGAAGTATAGGTGATGCATGGCGCGCGGTGTCGCACATTGCGACGGGTAGTGTGACGGGGTACCGGCTCACCAAGTGAGCTTCACCCCGGAGGCCGTTGTGCGGGGCGAGGGTCGGGTGCTATAGTCGCGGCCGATTTCCTTTCCGGCACGCACCTACCGCAAGCATGAGCTGCCCGCGCTTCGAAACCTGGGGACTCTGGCGTAGCTGGCGCTTCTGGCGCCGCTAGTCAAACGCTTTCGCGCGCGTCCTCGCGCGCACCCCGCAGGTTCTCGAAGCAGTCGATACGGAGCGGTTCATGACCGAACTCGAATTCAAGCGACTCGCCGCCGAAGGCTTCAACCGGGTACCGCTCGTCCTGGAGACCTTCGCCGACCTCGACACGCCGCTCTCGGTCTATCTCAAGCTCGCCGGCAAGCCCTACTCGTATCTCCTCGAGTCGGTGCAGGGCGGCGAGCGCTTCGGCCGGTATTCGTTCATCGGCTTGCCGGCGCAGACGCGCATCGTGGTGCGCGGCCGCACGGTCCAGGTGCTCCACGGCGAGACCGTCACCGAGGAGGTCGAGTCGCCGGACCCGCTGGAGTTCATTCGCGGCTATCTCAAGCGCTACCGCGCGGCGCCGCTGCCGGGGCTGCCGCGCTTCGCCGGTGGCCTAGTCGGGTTCTTCGGTTACGAGACCGTGCGCCACATCGAGCCCAGGCTCCACCGCCGGCCGGAGAAGCCCGACCCGATCGGCACGCCCGATGTCGTCCTGCTGCAGTCGGAGGAGATCGCGATCGTCGACAACCTCGCGGGCAAGCTCTACCTCGTCGTGTACGCCGACCCCCGGAACCCGCTCGCCTACGCGCACGGCAAGGATCGCCTGCGCCAGCTGCTCGCGGCGCTGCGCGAGCCGGTCGCGATCCCGGCTCACGGGCCGACGGTCGCGCACCAGCCGCAGTCCGGCTTCGGCGAGGCGAGCTTCCTGCAGGCGGTGGCGAAGTCGAAGCGGTACATCTTCGACGGCGACGTCATGCAGGTGCAGATTGCGCAGCGGCTGTCGCGCCGGTTCGCCGCCTCGCCGCTCGCGCTCTACCGCGCGTTGCGCACGCTGAACCCGTCGCCCTACATGTTCCTGTTCGACTTCCGGGACTTCCACGTCGTCGGCGCCTCGCCCGAGATCCTGGTGCGGCTCGAGGGCGACAAGGTGACGCTCAGGCCGATCGCCGGCACCCGGCGGCGCGGTGCGACGCCCGACGAGGATCGGGCGCTCGCCGAAGAGCTCCTGGCCGATCCGAAGGAGCGCGCCGAGCACGTGATGCTCATCGACCTGGGACGCAACGACGTCGGGCGCATCGCGGAGATCGGCTCGGTCCGGGTGACCGAGCAGATGGTGATCGAGCGGTACTCGCACGTGATGCACATCGTCTCGAACGTCGAGGGCCGGCTGAAGCCCGGGCTCGACGCGATCGCCGTGCTGCGCGCGACGTTTCCCGCCGGGACGGTCACCGGCACGCCGAAGGTGCGCGCGATGGAGATCATCGACGACCTCGAGCCGGTGAAGCGCGGCGTCTATTCGGGCGCCGTCGGGTACATCGGCTACCACGGCGACATGGACCTCGCGATCGCGATCCGGACGGCGGTCGTCAAGGACGAGCTCCTCCACGTCCAGGCGGCCGCCGGAATCGTCGCCGATTCGGTGCCCGAGAGCGAGTGGAACGAGACCAACATCAAGGCGCGGGCGCTGCTGCGCGCGGCCGAGATGGCGACGGCCGGATTGGATTCCCGGGTCGAATGAAGCGCGACCGCGAAACCGGCGCGCTAGCGCCTGGCGGACAGGTTGCCTTCCCAGCTGCAGCCGATCGCCACACAGCGATAGCGCCACCGGGGGAAGATCAGGCTGACCACCCGGTCGATCGGCCGGCGCCGAATCCGGATCAGGGCGCCCCGGCAGCGCGGGCAATGCAGATCGCGCTCGGTGGTCTTGCCATAGGCGGTCGGGCGATCATCCATGGTTGTCGTCGTGGGCCGATCGACGCCGCCACGAGTCTAGACCAAGGACCGGGGCGAGCGCCCGAAGTTCTGCCCGGGGGCAGGCCATTTTTTGTCGAATGAGCGTGCGGGGCAACACGGTTCGCCGCTGGGGATTTCCCGCGCCGGTTCCAACCGGTGCTCCATGCTCAGAGTGACCCCTCGGCGAGGCGACGCTCTAGAGTGCGGGCTGAGTGAGCTTACCGGGAGCGCTTGCCGTCAGGCGGGAGCTCCAGGTGTTCCAGCAGGCGTCCGACCTCGAGCGCGGAAGCCGCCTCGGTCGCCCGAGGCTCGCGCATGAACGGTACGTCGCCGATCAGCGGTGCGCCGAGCCGCTCGCAGAGCGCAGCGACGTTCTCCCCCGCGCGCGCCATTCCGGGATCGATCCGATTCGCCACCCAGCCGGCGAGCCGCAGGCCACGCGCGCCGATCGCCTCCGCCGTGAGCAGCGCGTGATTGAGGCAACCGAGCCGCATCCCGACGACCAGAACGACGGGCAGCGCGAGCCTCGCCGCGAGATCCGCCGAGTCCTCGCGATCGGTGAGAGGCACGCGGAAACCGCCGACTCCCTCCACGATGACGATGTCGGCAACGGCGCGCAGTTGCGCGAGGCTCCGCTCGATCCGCCCGAAATCGATCGCGACTCCCTCGGCGGCGGCCGCGAGATGTGGCGCCACCGGCGCCGCCAGCAGATAGGGGTTGATCCACTCGCGGGCAGCCTGGACGTTGCTCGCTTCGGCGAGCGCGGCGACGTCCTCGTTCCGCCAGCCGTCCTCGGCCCCGGTCGCACCGGCAGCGACCGGCTTCATCCCGACCACACGTCGGCCGCGCGCCGCGAATGCACGCAGCAGCGCGCACGCGATGAGGGTCTTCCCCACCCCGGTATCGGTGCCGGTGACGAAGCAGCCTGTACCCACGGCGAACCTGCTCAATCGAGCGCGTCGAGCAGCTCGAGGGTGCGCGCCACGAGGAGCTCGGCTTCGTCGTCGGCGATCACATACGGGGGCATGAAGTACACGGTCCGGCCGAGCGGGCGCAGCAGCAGCTCGCGCGCGAGCGCAGCGGTGAAAAAACGCCGCGTGAAGGCGGGGTCCTCGGTCTCGACGTCGAAGGCCCAGATCATCCCGGTGCGCCGGAAGTGCCGGACGCGGGGGTGGCGGGCGATGGCCTGCGCGCGCCCGGTCAGGCGCTCGGCCTTCGCGCGGTTCGCATCGAGGACGCGTTCCTCATCGAAGATCGCGAGCGTCGCCAGCGCGGCCGCGCAGGCGAGCGTGTTCCCGGTGTACGAGTGCGAGTGCAGAAAGCCCCGGGCGACATCGTCGTCGTAGAACGCCTGGTAGACGCTGTCGCGGGTGAGCACGGTCGAGAGCGGCAGATACCCCCCGGAGAGGCCTTTGGCGAGGCAGAGGAAGTCCGGCACGATCCCGGCCTGCTCGCACGCGAAGAAGGTCCCGGTCCGGCCGCATCCGACCGCGATCTCGTCGGCGATCAGATGGACCTCGTAGCGCTCGCAGAGCGCGCGCGCTCGGCGCAGGTACTCGGGGTCATGCATCGCCATGCCGCCCGCGCACTGGACGAGGGGCTCCAGGATCATCGCTGCCGTCTGGCGATGGTTCGCGTCGAGGTGCGCCTCCAGGCCGCTCGCCGCGCGCAGCGCGCAGTCGGCCGGCGTCTCACCCGGGCCGGCCAGGCGCCAGTCGGGGCTGGGCACCGTGGCGCCTTCGGGGAGGAGCGGCCCGTACGCCGAGCGAAAGAGTGCGATGTCGGTCACCGACAGCGCCCCGAGGGTTTCGCCGTGATAGCCGTTCGCGACGCTCACGAAGCGGCGTTTCTCGGGCCGCCCGCTGTTGCGCCAGTAGTGGACGCTCATCTTGAGCGCGATCTCGACGGCCGAGGCGCCGTCGGATGCGTAGAAGCAGTGGCCCAGCGCGTTCCCGGTGAGAGCCGCCAGACGCTCCGAGAGCTCGATCACGGGCTCGTGCGTGAACCCGGCAAGGATCACGTGCTCGAGCCGATCGAGCTGCGCCCTGATCGCCGCGTTGATGCGCGGATTGGCGTGGCCGAAGAGATTGACCCACCACGAGCTGATTGCATCGAGATAGCGGGCGCCTTCGAAGTCATAGAGCCAGACCCCTTCGGCCCGCGCGACCGGGACGAGCGGGAAGCGCTCGTGGACCTTCATCTGCGTGCACGGGTGCCAGACGGCGCCGAGGCTCCGTTCCAGGTAGCTGCGATTGCTCATGGTCGGGGCGCCGCGCTCGGACGTGCAGGCTCGTCACGGGCCGCCTCATGCAGCGCCTCGACCAGGCGATCCACGTCGGCGAGCGTGTGGGCAGCGGACAGCGAGACGCGCAGTCGGGCGGTCCCCGCCGGCACGGTGGGCGGGCGGATCGCCGGCACCCAGAGGTCGCGCTCGCGCAGGCGCGCCATCAGCGCGACGGCGGCACGATTCTCGCCGACGATGAGAGGCTGGATCGCAGTCTGCGAAGGCAGCAGACGCCACGGCACCCCGCGCACCCCCGCACGGAACCGCGCGATCAGCGCACGCAAGTGCTCCCGGCGCCATTCCTCGCGCTCCACGAGATCAAGGCTCGCGAGGAGCGCGCTCGCCAGCATCGGCGGGCTGCCGGTCGTGAAGATGTAGGTCCGGGCGCGCTGCAACAACCACTCGACGACGTCGCGCGTCCCGGCGACGAACGCGCCGAACACGCCGGCCGCCTTCCCGAGGGTGCCCACGTAGACGATGCGCGGCGATGCAACCCCGAAATGCGCGAGCGTGCCGCGGCCGCCCTCGCCGAGGACACCGAACCCGTGCGCGTCGTCGAGCAGCAGCCAGGCGTCGTACCGATCGCAAAGGCCTGCGAGCTCCGCGACCGGCGCGAGGTCCCCGTCCATGCTGAACACCGCGTCGCTCACCACGAGCTTCGCCGGGCTCCGGCACTCGGCAAGCAGCCGTTCCAGGGCGTCGAGGTCGCAGTGCGGATAGACGCGGATCTCCGCGCGCGAGAGCCGCGCCGCATCGATCAGGGACGCGTGGTTCAGCTCGTCGCAGAAGACTGCATCGCCGCGGCCGGCGAGCGCCGGAACGGCGCCCAGGTTCGCCATGTACCCGGTCGGGAAGTGCAGCGCTCGCGCCAGGCGCACGAAACCCGCGAGCCGCGCTTCGAGCGCCTCGTGGGCCTGCATGTGACCGCAGACCAGCGCCGAGGCGCTCGCGCCGACGCCGTACTCTGCTGCGCCGCGTCTCGCCGCGTCGATCAACGCCGCGTGGCTGGCGAGCCCGAGGTAGTCGTTGCTGCAGAAGGAAAGGAGGCGCCGGCCGTCGACCTCCAGGTGTGGCCCCTGCGGCCCCTGAACGACGCGTCGCTCCCGCATCAGCCCTCGCGCTTCGAGCTCGTGCAGCCTCGCCGCGAGGTCCGGCATGTCTCAGCGCTCTCCTGATCGGTGTTCGGGGTTTCGCGACGGTTGCGACGGTCTCGCGCAGGGTATCAAACGCCGCCCGGTGCTGCTCGCATCCTGCGGCCAGCGCCCCGGCGCGCTCGACCGACCTATCACCACGCAATCGGCGCGACCCTCGGGTATAGTCCGCGACGTGCTCAACCTCGCGGCGCCTGCTGCCATCGAAAGTCTCCGCGTCCGCGCTCGGACGTGGTGGCGGGTCCTCGCCCGCCGATAGCCTTCCCCACCTTTTCCCGCCCCTCGACGGCCGGACGACCCGGCGGTCAGGGCGCGGGACGACCCCGGAGCACCGACCGCCGGAGCGGGTCACCCGACGCGCAAGACCCGCAGATGCAGGTGCGTCAACCGGGCACTAGCGCAATTGGATCAATGCGATAGGTGCGGCCATGCTGCTGATGATCGACAATTACGACTCTTTCACCTACAACCTCGTCCAGTACCTCGGCGAGCTGGGGGCCGACGTGAAAGTGGTCCGGAACGACGAACTCACCGTCGAGCAGGTGGAGGCGATGCACCCTGACCGGATTGTGATCTCGCCGGGCCCGTGCTCGCCGAACGAGGCGGGAATCTCGCTCGGCGTGATCGAGCGGCTCGGGACCCGGGTCCCGATTCTCGGAGTCTGCCTGGGCCATCAGGCGATCGGGCAGGCGTACGGCGGCAAGGTCGTGCATGCGAAGACCCTCATGCACGGCAAGACCTCGCCGATCCGGCACTCGGGCCGCGGCGTGTTCAGCGGCCTGCCGAGTCCCCTCACCGCGACCCGCTATCACTCGCTCGCCGTGGAACGGGAGTCACTACCTGGCGCCCTCGAGGTCACCGCCTGGACCGAGGACGGCGAGATCATGGGATTCGTCCACCGCGAGTTCCGCGTCGAGGGCGTCCAGTTCCACCCCGAGTCGATCCTGACCGAGCACGGGCACGCGATGCTCAAGAACTTCTTGACCTAGGAGGAGACGATGCCCATCACCGCACAAGAGGCGCTGCAGCGGACCATCGAGCACCGCGAGATCTTCCACGACGAGATGCTCGAGCTCATGCGGCAGATCATGAGCGGGCAGATGTCGCCGGTCATGATCGCGGCGATCACTGTCGGCCTGCGCGTCAAGAAGGAGACGATCGGCGAGATCACCGCCGCGGCGCAGGTGATGCGCGAGCTCGCGGCCAAGGTGCTCGTCAAGGACCCGGACAACCTCGTCGATGTCGTCGGCACCGGCGGCGATGCAGCGCACACGTTCAACATCTCGACCGCGGCCACCTTCGTCTGCGCGGCCGCCGGCGCGCGCGTCGCCAAGCACGGCAACCGCGCCGTGTCGTCGAAATCGGGCAGCGCGGACGTCATCGAGGCGCTCGGCGCCAACATCAACCTCACGCCGGAGCAGGTCGCCCGCTGCATCAACGAGGTGGGCGTCGGCTTCATGTTCGCGCCGAACCACCACGCGGCGATGAAGCACGCCGCGCCGGTGCGCCGCGAGCTCGGCGTGCGCACGATCTTCAACATCCTCGGGCCGCTCACCAATCCGGCGATGGCGCCGACCCAGCTCATGGGCGTGTTCCACCCCGATCTCGTCGGCATCCAGATCCGCGTGCTCCAGCGGCTCGGCGCGCGGCACGCGATGACGGTGTATGGCATGGAGGGCATGGACGAGATCTCGATCAGCGGGCAGACGATGGTCGGCGAGCTCAAGGACGGCAAGGTGAGCGAGTACATGATCCACCCGGAGCGCGTCGGCGTGCCCTTGCACGATCCGCACGCGCTCCGCGCGACGAACGTCGAGGAATCGCGCGCGCTCGTGCTCGCCGCGCTCGAGAACAAGGCCGGCGCCGCGCGCGACATCGTCGCGCTCAACGCCGGCGCGGCGATCTATGTCGCCGGCCGCGCCCCGACGTTCGAGGACGGCGTGGAGGCGGCCTTCGAGGCCATCAAGAGCGGCGCTGCGCGGGCGAAGCTGGATGATTTCGTGAAGTGCACCCAGCGGGTCGCCAAGGGGTGAGTCCATTGGTGGCCGGACCGATGCGCAGCGGGGCTCAGTACGAGGCGCTGGTCCAGAACGGCCTCGCTCGGAAGGCGGGTGGCGCGTAGTGCCGCGGGAATTCAATCGCCTTCCGCCCAGTCCGCCCCGCCGTTACGATAGGCCTCCAGAAGACACGAGTCTCACGCATGCCGCAGGACTCTCGCACCCACCCCAGCCCGCGATACCGGCATCTCCTGGCCCAGGACCGCGAGATGCATCCGGCGATGCTCCGCGAGCTCCGGTTCCCGATCATCGAGCGGAAGCCCGGAGGCGCGGACGGGATGGCCGAGAAGCTGCTCACGAAACTCGACCGGCCGCCGTCGGCGCGGGTGCAGGCCGGGGCGTGAGCGACATCCTCGACCGGATCCTCGCCGCGAAAGGGGCGGAGCTTGAGGCGGCGCAGGCGTCGGTCCCCCTCGAGTTGTTGCGCGAGCAAGCGCTTGCCGCACCGCCGCCGCGCGACTTCGTCGGCGCGCTGCGAGCGAAGATCGCCGCCGGCGAGCCGGCCGTGATCGCCGAGATCAAGCGGGCGAGCCCGAGCAAGGGCATGCTGCGCGAGGACTTCGACCCGGCCCGGATCGCAAGCTCCTACGCCGTGCACGGCGCGGCCTGCCTGTCGGTCCTGACCGACCGGCAATTCTTTCAGGGCGCACCGGAGCACCTCGCCGCGGCGCGCGCGGCGTCCGGGCTCCCCGCGCTCCGCAAAGACTTCGTCATCGACCCGTATCAGGTCCACGAAGCGCGCGCGCTCGGCGCCGATGCCATCCTGCTGATCGCCGCGGCTTTGCACGGCGAACGGATGCGCGAGCTGGAAGCCCTGGCGCGCGAACTGGGCATGGCGGTGCTCGTCGAGGTCCACGATGCGGCTGAACTCGAGCGGGCGCTCACTCTCGTCACCCCGCTGGTCGGCATCAACAACCGTAACCTGCGGACGTTCGAGACCCGGCTCGAGACCACGCTGGCACTGCTGCCGAGCATCCCTCGTGAGCGCTTGGTGATCGCCGAGAGCGGCATCCTCGCGCGGGAACATGTCGACCTCCTGCGCCGGCGCGGCGTCCATGCTTTCCTCGTTGGCGAGGCGTTCATGCGCGCCCCCGATCCGGGCGCAGCACTCGCTGGGCTGTTCTCCGCCGTTTGAGTCGCGAAACGAAAGGGTGATCGATCAGCGCCCGAGGGCTTTTTGTGCATCGCACCATGTTGTTGTGAAAACACCACATCGCGTCGCCATGGCGCGCAAAAAGTCACGGTCCTGATTGCCGGCGCCAGAGTCCCTTTGGCAGAATCGCAACAGCCCCTCGGGTCTCTCGAAGGAGCATCGGGCGGAATGCCCCGCCCGAAATTCAAACGGTCAGAGGAGAACTCTTGATGAACAAGAAGGTAATGGCGATTGCCGTCGCGGGGTTGTTCGCGGCGCCTGCTGTCGCCTTGGCGCAGAAGAGCACCGTCGAGATCTACGGGCGCGCCGTCCTTGGCTTCGACAACTATCAGGCCAAGAGCGCGGCAACCGCTGCGAATGACCGCGATGGCCGCTTCCGCGTGTTCGACAACAGCTCGCGCGTCGGCTTCCGCGGCACGGAGGACCTAGGCAACGGGCTCAGGGCGATCTTCCAGATCGAGAGCGGCGTCAACATCGACAGCAGCAGCAACACCGGGCAGGCGGGCACGGTCAACGCGAGCTCCGGCTTCTGGGCGGGGCGCGACTCGTTCGTCGGCATCGACAGCAACTTCGGTCGGCTGACCTTCGGTCGCCAGTCGATCTACTGGGCGAACGGGGTTAATGCGCAGTTCGCGGCGAACTACATCAACACCGAGATTCCCTGGACGAACGGCACGCAACTCGGCCGGATTAGCACGAACGCGGTCGCTCGCATAAGCAACACCGTGCAGTACACGACGCCGACATTCGGCGGCGTCAACGTCACCGCCAGCTACTCGCCGAACGCGCAGGAAGCGGTGCAAAGCGTCGGTGCCGGCATCGAACCGGATGGCACGATCATAGGTCTCACGGCCCGCGGCAGCTGGGGTCCGTTCTACGTTCAGGGCGACTACGCCGAGAACACGTCTAACTCGTTGATCGCTGGTGGTGCCGAAACAAAGCTCAAGTTTTACAAATTAGGCGGCAGCTGGGGTTATATGCCCGGTGCGCGCGTCGGCTTGATCTGGGTCCGCACCGACCATAACAACATAGTGGGCGGTGGATTCCCTGCGCCGGGTGGGGCGGTTCCCGGGGTGACGGCCGGCGACGACGTGGACCAGGACGGCTTCACCATCAACTGGGAACACACCTTCGGCAACTTCCAAGTAATGGCCCAGTACGGCTGGACCGGCGACATGAAGGGGTGCAACGCCGCGGCGGAATGCGCCAACACGAAGTCGACCGGCGTCATGGTCGGTGGCCGCTACTTCCTGTCGAAGCGCACCTGGCTCTACGCCTCGTACAACCAAGTCAGCAATAAGGTGAACCAGTTCGCCGACTACACCGGCGGCAATATCACCTCGACCACCGGTGCGCCGACGCCGTTGGGCGCGGATCCGAGGATCTGGGGGGTCGGTATCTGGCACGGGTTCTAAGCGCGGCAGAAGACCTAGCTTCAGGATGGAAACGGGCGCTTCGGCGCCCGTTTTTTTTCGTCGCCCCCCTGTCAAGGGGGGTGCCGAGCGGCGCGAGGCGGGGGGTTTCTGCTACGCTCGCCTCGATGCTGAATCTCGACGGTACGATCACGCAGTTCGACAAGGGCCTGCGGACCGTGTTCGGCGTCGCGCACGCCGAACGACCGATGCCGGGCGGCGACATCGAGGCGCCGGACCTCTCGGGCGAGGAGCGGCGCGATGCCGCGGCCTTGATGCGAGTCAACCACTGCGGCGAGATCTGCGCCCAGGCCCTCTACCAGGGCCAGGCACTTGCCTCGGACAACGCCGACCTCAAACGCGCCCTTGAGCAAGCCGCGCGGGAAGAGGAGGACCACCTTGCCTGGACCGAGCAGCGCATCGCCGAGCTCGGCGGCCGGACGAGCCTGCTGAACCCGCTCTGGTACGTGGGGTCGCTCGCGATCGGCTTCGCGGCGGGCAAGTTCGGGGACGCCTGGAACCTCGGGTTCCTCAAGGAGACCGAGAAGCAGGTGGAGCTTCACCTCCAGGGGCACCTCGACCGACTGAGCGTGAAAGACGTCCGGACGCGGACCGTGGTGGCGGCGATGCAGCGCGACGAGGCGGGGCACGCCCGCGCGGCCGAGGCGCTCGGCGCGAAAGAGCTTCCCTTGGCCGTCAAGTCGCTCATGCGCGCGACGGCGCGTCTCATGACGGCGTCCTCATACTGGCTCTGATGCGATTCCGCGTCGGCACGGCCTGTTGTGAAAACACAACAGACTTGGCGATTTGAAGGGCCTTCAGAGGCTCATTCGTTGCGGGCGTACACAGAGGCCAAGAAAATACAGCAGGTGCGTCCGGCGGAGCAGCGGGCGCCAGCAGTTTCAATATGGATAACAGGAGGAGGAGCAAGAGTGCGCAAGACACTTTTGAGCCTGGGGATCGCGAGCCTTTTTGCCGCGCCGGCATTCGCCCAGACGCCTGGGGGCATCCAGGTCTACGGGCGCCTCAACTTGGCGTTCGACCAGTACGAGGCGAAGGGCGCAGCGGCCGGCTCCGCCGCCAACTTCCAGGGGCGCCTGCGCGTCGCCGATAGCGCGTCGCGGGTCGGGCTGCGCGGCACCGAAGAGCTCGGGAACGGCATCCGGGCGCTGTTCCAGATCGAGTCCGGCGTCAACGTCGACAGCGGCAACAACCTCGGCCAGAACGGCATCAGCAACCCGAACACGGGCTTCTGGGCGAGCCGCGATTCGTGGGTCGGCATCGAGGGCGACAAGTTCGGGCGCCTCACGTTCGGTCGCCAGAGCGTGTATTGGTTTAACGGCACGATCGAGCAGTTCGGCGCCAACTACATCAATGTCTCCTCCCCGCTCGCGAACTACTCCCAGAGCGGGATCATGTCGGGTCCGGTGGCGCGCGAATCGAACACGGTCCAGTACAGCCTGCGCGTCGGCGGCTTCAGCGCGACGGCGAGCTACGGCCACTCGGCGACGTCGATCGGGAACGTGTCCCAGTACGAGGCCGCACAAGCCGGCGTCACGCCGCGCGACCAGTTCTACGCGATCACCGGGCGGTACAACCACGCGGTGTTCGATCTGCAGGTCGACTACGGGATCCGCAAAGGGATTGTGAACCAGGACGGGCGCGAGGCCGAAGGCATCAAGATCGGCGGCGCTTGGAAGTACATGCCCGGCTCGCAGGTGAGCCTCATCTACCAGAACCTCAAGAACAAGGACAACTTCGGCCTCGGCGTGGCGATCGCGGTCCCGGCTGCGTGCTCGCTGCCGAACGCGACACCGGCGGCGGCGATCATTCCGGGCCTGCCCGGGACGGTCGGAACGGTGTTCCGGACCACCGGCGCCGGCGGGTCGGTGAATGGCTGTGACGACCTCAAGCAGGAGAGCTGGCTCCTCTCGTGGGAGCAGCAGTTCGGGAACTTCCAGCTGCTGGCCCAATACGGCTGGGCAGGAAACGTGAAAGGGTCGACGACGGCGGCCGGCCTCCCGGACTCCGACGTCCAGAGCTACCTGATCGGCGGCCGGTACTTCCTGTCCAAGCGGACCTGGATCTACGCCACCTATAACCAGTTGAACAATGGGCGGAACAACTACACGGACTACTGGGCGGGTTGGGTGAGTTCGGCGAACCAGCTCGGCCTCGCGCCGGGACTGCCCTCAACGTCGTCGGGGGCCGACCCGCGGATCATCGCGGTCGGGGTATTCCACAACTTCTAAGCGCGAGCGCAGCAGTCGCGACGACGGGCACCCACGGGCGCCCGTTTTCATTGGTGCGGCTCGTAAGGGCCGCCGCGCGCCGGGCCGCTCAGGCCGCGACCGAACCGGTTTCCTCGATCAGCTCGAAATCGTGGGTGATCGCCGCCGTCTTGGCGAGCATCGCCGAAGCGGAGCAGTACTTGTTGTGGGAGAGCTTGATCGCGTTCTCGACGATGGAGCGTTTCAGGCTCCGGCCGCGGACGGCGAAGTGCATGTGGATCTTGGTGAACACCTTCGGGTCGGTGTCGGCCCGCTCAGCGGTGAGCTGCACCTGACATCCGGTCACGTCCTGGCCGCTGCGCTTGAGGATCACCACCACATCCGAAGCGGTGCAGGCGCCGGTACCGGCGAGGACGGTCTCCATCGGGCGCGGGCCCGTGTTCCGCCCTCCGACGTCCGGCGCGCCGTCGATGACGATCGCGTGGCCGCTTCCGGTCTCGGCCAGGAACTGCACGCCGTCCACCCACTTGATTGAGCATTCCATTGGCAGCTCCGTCGGGACCCCCGGCACCTAGGGGCAGGGGAGCGGGGGATTCTAGCTCGCGGGCGGCAATTCAATAATTTGATGGGCCCATAGAAACATTGATGCGGCATCGCACAAAAGAGGCCGCCATAATTCCGACCGTAGCGAGCGGATTGGACTGGGTCCATGAAGCTCCAGGATTTGTCTCCTCCACCCTCCTCCTTTGGTGGATTTTGCGCAGCCGCATAGGCTGCGTTTTTTTTTGTGGCGCTCGCCCGAGAGATTTTGCAACCTTCTGATTTGACAGGGCGACCGGCCGGCACCTACAATTCGCGCCTTTCCCCGAAACACCGCCTCTCGGCAGTCCCGAACATGAAGACCTTTGTCGCCAAACCGAGCGAAGTCCGCCGCGACTGGTACGTGATCGACGCGACCGACAAAGTCCTCGGCCGCCTCGCGGTGGAGGTCGCCCGCCGGCTCCGCGGGAAGCACAAGCCCGAGTTCACGCCCCACGTCGATACCGGCGACTACATCGTCGTGGTGAACGCTTCCAAGGTGCGCGTCACGGGCAAGAAGGCGACCAAGAAGACCTACTATCGCCACAGCGGCTACCCGGGTGGCCTTTCTCAAACCAGCTTCGCGAAGCTGCATGCGCGCTTCCCGACTCGCGTCATCGAGCGCGCGGTCAAGGGCATGCTCCCCAAGGGCCCGCTCGGATACGCGATGGCGCGTAAGCTGAAGGTCTACGCTGGCACCGCCCATCCGCACACCGCACAGCAGCCCAAGCCTCTGGAGTTGAACCGATGATCGGCGAGCACCACTACGGCACCGGCCGGCGGAAGAGCGCCGTCGCGCGGGTCTTCATGAAGCCCGGCAAGGGCAACTTCGTCGTCAACGACAAGCCGGTCGA
>Ga0184633_10000237_pt1 | contig 18258 bp, 20 predicted proteins | sample PLM31_170_b1_FD_133156 | JGI IMG/M metagenome (GOLD analysis project Ga0184633, IMG submission 133156) | Groundwater sediment microbial communities from an aquifer in East River, Colorado, USA - PLM3-1_170_b1 | ecosystem: Environmental > Terrestrial > Soil > Riparian zone | place: USA: East...
CGGCGTCAGAACGTACCTTTCCAAGCCTCTTTCTCTCGAGTCCCGCCAGGGCTTGGTCGAGCGCATTGACCACGTGGGGGTGGCGAGCGCTGACAACGGGGCGGCCGTCGAGGCGTTCTCCGCACGCCTCGGCTGCGCGGTCGAGAGCACGCAGACCGACCTGGAGGTGCAGATCGCGGTGGAGAGCTTCACCTCGGACAGGTACGGGGTCGTCTGTCACAGCCGCCCTCCCGAGCCGGTCGGCGGGCTCCGCGTGGCGTTCATCACCGTCGGTGACTGCGAGCTCGAGTTTCTCCAGGAGTTCGACCCGACGACAGGGGTTCGTGTGGCGCCCGATGGACCGGGGAACACCCGGCAGGACCAAGGAGCGATCGGCCGCTTCATCGCTACGCGTGGTGCCGGCCTGCACCACCTGGCCCTCAAGGTCAGTGACATCAACGTCGCGCTGGCCGCCCTGGGGCGAGCGGGGCACGCGCTCATTGATCCGGTCGGTCGCCCCGGATCGCGACGCGCGCTGATCGGGTTCATCCACCCGAAGAGTCTGTATGGAGTGCTGATGCACCTCGTTCAGCGTCACGCAGGCGACCTACGATAAAATCAAGGATCAGATCATCACTAAGCAGGACGGGGCGAAGGAGAAGTAGTCCGGGGCTAGAGGAAGTGGACTTTCATCACGGCCCTGGAGATCGCAAACACTTTCAGGTTGTTGCTCCTGGGATCTGCCGGGATGAAGAAGAAGCCCGGCCTCCGCGGTTCATAGCCCACGGTGGACCCGATCAATACCTCGCCATCCCGAAACGTCACTCGCACCTTCCGACCGGGCGGCCGCTCTCCTTCGGCAAACTGTTTCCGCTCATTGTAGGAGGGGTCCCCCGCGAAATCTCGCACAAAGAACACGGCCTTCAGATCCTCGATCCACACCTCAATGGCATCGTCCGTGAACGAGAACCTGGCGGCGGATGGCAAGAGATGAAAGTGCGGTTTGTTCGGATGGAAATCGTAACAGTACCCTTTGATGATCCGGTCATCGGCGTAGTGGACGACCATCTTGCCGGGCTCGGCCTGATCGGACGGGAGATGGTCGTCTTCGGAGCTCTTAACGGGATCTCCGGTCGCATCACTCGGGGGAAACGCGGAGCTCTCTTGACGGAGGACCGTCGATGCGGCGGGCGGCCTCGCGGGCCATGCGGTCTCAGGGGCCGCGCGTGTCGCCGCTAGACCGGGCACCGGCTCGAAGCGTGACGCCGCAACTGGTTCCGGCCTCATGAACGTCTCAGCAGCAGGAATGTCCTGCGGCGTGAGTGGCTGGGGGGCCGATGGTTCGTCGCCCGGAATCGCCTCTCGGCAACGACGTAACGACTCCACCTCCAACCACTCTTCCGTCATTAATTCGGCCGGTCCGGGACCGTCCAGCTTCCGCCGCCTGGCATTTACGGGTGCTCTGAAGATGTTGATCAGCCCTCCGATGAAGAACAACACCGCGAGGAGGGCTACCCCCACCAGAAGAACGTCCTCTGGGTTCATCATCATGACTCACCCCCCAAAGCCCTTCTACCTCCATACCAAAAGCAATGGGGATGCCACGTCCATGGAGAGGCCAACAAACTGCTTTAATTGAGAAAATTCTTTACGGCTGGTGAACGAACAACGCCTGCTTGGCCCCACAGAGTTGCCAGGATGGCATTAATTAGAAGCTCGGGGGTGCCGCACGGAGCTCGGATCGAGGGTCCTCGGAACACTGCGGGCGCCGGGGGTGCACCTCGGCGCCCGGGGTAGGGGATCGCGCGCTTCTCATTCTAGGGCAAGTTCTTCGGGATGTGGATTCGGGAGACCGTATACCTGGACACATCCTCCTCGGGCTCATCCCCCGTCATTGGGGTCAGGGCCAAGGCAAGGTTCGTCACAAAGACCTCGTCTCCGACGATGACGAGACTTGCCGGGAACAGCGCGGGGCGAAGCGCCCTTTCGGAATCAATGGTGCCGTTGTCCGTCGTCTTTGACCGTAGTAACCGGACAGGGGTCGTGCAGGTGTGAGCATTGTTGATGCGGAAGACGGCGCTGTGGAAGGAATCCGACACGAAGAGGCGGCCGAACGTACGAGCTACGCTGTAATTGCTGGTGAAGAAATGGTGGAGCTGAGGGGATTCGAACCCCTGACCCCAAGACTGCCAGCCTTGTGCTCTCCCAGCTGAGCTACAGCCCCACCGCGTCGGCTACCTTATCGTTCCGGGCTGAAGTTGTCAAGGTTCGCCCGGACTTGCGGTTACTGGATCGCTGGCTGCACTGCCTGGGCTGGGCGCGCCCGTGAGCGCCACAAGGGTGATAGAATGACAGTACTCGCCCATGCCGGGGTGGTGAAACTGGAAAACACGGCGGACTCAAAACCCGCACGGGGAATGGGGAGCCGGGGTGGTGGAACTGGGATACACGCGAGACTCAAAATCTCGTGCCCGCGAGGGCTTGCGGGTTCGACTCCCGCCTCCGGCACCACAAAAGTCCTGGACACCGGAGCTCGCCTACGCCGTCGGCCGAGAGACACAATCTCCAGACTCCTCGATCCCTCTGCTCCGTGTTTGGAGAGGGGAAAGAAAATAGCGGAGAAATTCATCTGAGCAATTGCCTAGGGAGCCAGCACTTACAGGGGGGTTCGACTCCCCCTCCCGGCACCATCACTCCCGGCGCATTCCGCCGCCCGGTGGCCGCCTTCCGGTGGTCGGACCGGTATGGTATAGTGGGATCGCTCGTTCTTCCTCTCAGGGAGGCAACCCTGTGTCCGGTTATCCGGCGGTGCTGATCTACGCAGGCTTCATTCTCGCCTTCGCGGTGATCTCGCTGGGCGTGGCGGCCCTGCTGAGGCCGCGCCGGCCCTACGCCGCGAAGCTCCAGAACTACGAGTGCGGCGCCGAGCCCATCGGGGAAGCGTGGGTGCAGTTCCCGGTGGGGTTCTACCTGGTCGCGCTGGTCTTCCTCCTCTTCGACCTGCTCGCGGTCTTCCTCTTTCCCTGGGCCCTGGTCCTGCGCGGCCTGGGGCTTCCGGCGTTCTGGGCTATGGCGCTTTTCCTCGGTATCCTCTCGCTCGGTTGGCTTTACGCCTACAGGGAGGGGATCCTGGAATGGAAGTGAAGGCACCGATCCCGCAGGTTCCCTCGCCGGTGTGGCGCGAGTTCAAGGACCTCCAGGAGTGGGAGAAGCTCCACCAAGAACGGCCGGAGGGGGACAAGGCGTCGCGGTTTGCCGAAAAGCTCTTCGACACAATCGAGAATTTTCCCGGCGGGTGGCTCGCCGTCACCTCGACGGAGAAGCTCTTCAACTGGGCCCGCAAGTCCTCCATCTGGCCGGTCACCTTCGGCTTGGCCTGCTGCGCCATCGAGATGATGGCCACCTTCGCGTCACGCTTCGACGTGGAGCGCTTCGGCATGGTGACGTGGGCCTCACCCCGCCACTCGGACCTGATGATCGTGTCGGGGACCGTCACGATCAAGATGGCGCCGATGCTCAAGCGCATCTACGATCAGATGCCGGACCCCAAGTGGGTCGTCTCCATGGGTTCCTGCGCGAACTCGGGTGGCCCGTTCCGCTTCGGCTACCACGTGGTGAAAGGGGTGGACCGGGTGGTGCCCGTGGACGTGTACGTGCCGGGCTGCCCTCCGACGCCCGAGTCGCTGATGTTCGGGATCCTCAAGCTCCAGGAGCAGGTCGCCGAGTTCCAGAAGACGGGGCAGCGCGCGCAGCCCTCCCTCAAGACCGACTAGCCTCGTGACTCCTGACCAAGCGATCTCTCTGATCCAGGAGCGGTTTGGCCGTGGGGCCTCGGGGGAAGGACGGTATCTCACCGTGGAGCAACTCCCCCTGGAGCGCTGGGTGGAGTTCTTTACCTTCGCGCGGGACACGCTGGGCTGCCGGTTCTTCTCCTTTCTCACCGCGGTGGACTGGAAGGAGCAGGGGCTCGAGGTGGTCTGCCGCGTTGAAAATCTGGGAGACGGCCCGGGGGTCCTCGCGAAGACCAGGCTCGCGCCGGACGCGCGCTGCCCTTCTCTCACGGGGCTTTATCGGGGCGCGGACTGGATGGAGCGCGAGTGCTACGACATGTTCGGCGTGCGCTTCGACGGACACCCGGACCTCCGGCGGATCCTCCTCTCGCAGGATTGGGAGGGGCACCCGCTCAGGAAGGACTACGCGGTGGACACGCCGCACGCCCCCTACCGATAGGAGCCCGTTATGATCTATGAACTCAGGACCTACACGCTGATCCCCGGCACGCAGGCGGAATATCTGCGACTGTCACGCGACATCGGTCGCAAAATTCGTGGTGACCGATACGGCAAGCTCGAAGGGGCCTGGACAACCGAGTTCGGAACCCTGAACCAGTACGCGCACCTCTGGAGCTTTGCCGACCTCAATGAACGGGAGCGCCTGCGCCAGGCGCTGGCCAAAGACGAGAGGTGGACGAAGGAGTACCTCGCGCAGATTCGCCCACTGATGCTGGCCCAGGAGAACAAGATCCTGTACGCAGTGGACGGCGTTCCGTTTACTCCACCCATCGGCGGCGACCGGCACGTGTACGAGCTCAGGACGTATCGGACGCACGTCGGAAAGGCTCCGGAGTGGCTCGGCCACTTCAAGGTCGGCTTGAAGGCCCGAGAGAAATATTCGAAGATCGTGGGGCTGTGGTTGACGGATGTCGCGCAGCTGAATCAGGTGGTGCATCTCTGGGCGTACAGCGATCTCAATCACCGCGCCGAGGTGCGTGGCAGGGCAACCCAGGACCCGGAGTGGAAGGCTTTCCTGGCGAAGGGGTATCCGCTCCTCGCGGAGATGCAATCGGTCATTTTGGTTCCGGCGGAGTTCTCGCCGCTCCGGTAATCCATGGCTGATCCGGAAGCGCGCAAAGTAATCGAGCTCGGCTACGGGGGCAACGAGCGCCTCGTGATGAACATGGGGCCTCAGCACCCTTCGGCTCACGGCGTTTTTCGCATGATCCTGACGCTCGAAGGGGAAACCATCGTGGCTGTGGACTCAGTGATCGGCTACCTCCACCGCTGCCACGAGAAGCTCGGCGAGACGCTCACGTACGCCCAGTACCCCTCGATCGCGTCCAAGACCGATTACGTGGCGGCGATGACCTCCGAGCTCACCTATGTGCTCGCCGCCGAGAAGATCGGGAAGATTGAGGTTCCCACGCGGGCGCAGTACCTCCGCGTCCTGGTCGCCGAGCTCCAGCGGATCGCCTCCCATTGCCTCTGGCTCGGCACCTGGTGCCTGGACCTGGGGGGAGCGCTCGGCGGTGGGGCCACCGTCTTCCTCTACTGCTTCCGGGAGCGGGAGATGATCCTGGACCTTTTTGAGGCGCTGACGGGCGCCCGCCTCCTCTACGGGTTCCACCAGGTGGGCGGCACGCGGTACGACCTGCCGGAAGGATGGGCCACGCGCTGCCGCGACGCCGTGGTCCACATCGACCAGCGACTCGACGAGTACGAGAGCATGCTGGAGACGAACACGGCCTTTCTGTGGCGGGCTCAGGGCGTCGGCGTGATCTCCAAGGAGTTGGCGCAGAACGTGGGCATCGCCGGGCCGCTCCTCCGCGGGTCGGGCGTTGACTTCGATATCCGGCGAAACGATCCTTACTCTTCGTATCAGGATTTCGACTTCAAGATCCCGATGGAGACGGCGGGCGACTGCTACGCGCGCTATCGCGTTCGGATGCGGGAGTTCCGAGAGTCCATCAAAATCGTCCGGCAGGTTCTCGAGGGGCTGCCGGAGGGGCCGATCTCGTCCCGGCCGGGGCTGAAGTCGGTGGGGCAGGTGAGGATCCCCAAGGGCGAGGCGTACGCCCGGGTCCAGGGGCCTCGGGGCGAGGTGGGATGCTACCTGATCGCGGACGGCGGCCCGAAGCCGTACCGGATGAAGTGGCGCGGGGCGTCGTTCTCGAACCTGTCGATCCTTCCCCACATCGTGCCGGGTCACAAGGTGGCCGACGTGGTGGCCATCATGGGGTCCGTGGATCCTGTCTTCGGCGAAGTGGATCGATGATACGCGACGTCGTCACCGCCTTCGTCCTGCTGAACGCGATCGTGCTGATCGTCACCTACCTCACCTACGTCGAGAGGAAATTCGCGGCTCGCATGCAGTCCCGGATCGGTCCCTATCGGGTCGGGCGCCCCCACGGCTGGCTCCAGCCCATTGCCGACGCGATCAAGCTCCTGATCAAGGAGGACATCATCCCCGCGACGGCCGATCGGCCGGTCTACAACCTGGCCCCCATCGTCTTCTTGATTCCGTCGTTCCTCATCTTCGCCACGGTTCCCTTTGCGCCGGGCCTCGGGGTGGCGGACCTGAACATCGGAATTCTGTTCTTCCTGGCCGTCTCCTCTCTCGAGATCGTGGGGCTGTTCATGGGCGGCTGGGGGTCCAACAACAAGTACGCGCTCCTCTCGTCCATGCGCGCGGTCAACCAGATCATCTCCTACGAGATTCCCTTTGTCCTGGCGGCCCTGATCCCGGTGCTGCTGGCCGGCTCGCTCCGACTCTCGGCGATCGTCCAGGCCCAGGAAGGGCTCTGGTTCGTGGCGTATCCCGTCATCGGCCAACTCGCCTTCGTCGCCTTCATCATCGCCACGATCGCGTCGGAGAATCGGGTACCCTTCGACATCCTCGAGGCGGAGTCTGAGCTGGTCGCGGGCTTTCGCGTCGAGTACAGCGGCATGAAGTTCGCCCTGATCCAGCTGGCGGAGTACACCCATATGTTCGCGGTCTCCTGCCTCGGGGCGCTGCTCTTCCTCGGCGGCTGGCTCGGGCCGGGGCTCCCCGGTCCCGTCTGGTTTCTCCTCAAAGCCCTCTTGATCTTTCTCCTGGTGACCTGGGTGCGCTGGAGCTTCGTGCGGATCCGGGTGGACCAGATCCTGGGCTTTTCCTGGAAAGTCCTGTTGCCGGCCACTCTGATTCTTCTGATGGCCACCGGCTTCTGGGTGGCGCTCAGGAGCGGCAATGTCGCGTAACGGACTTGGGTTCTGGCAGGAGACCTGGCAGACGGCCCGCGCTGTCGCCGCTGCCATGACGATCACCTTGAAGAATCTGTTCAGAAAACCCGTGACGGTCCACTACCCGGACGTCGTCCGCCCGTATCCCGACCGCTTCCGGGGAATCCTGGCGCTCGTCTACGACCCCGAAACTGGGGAGGAGGCCTGCATCGGCTGCCGCCTCTGCGAATACGTCTGCCCGCCGCAGGTCATCCAGGTGGAGATGCTCAAGGGGGAGAAGCGCAATTACGCCAAGACCTTCACCCTCGAGCTCTATGCCTGCGAGTTTTGCGAGCTGTGCGTGCAGGTCTGCCCCACGGACGCCATCATCATGCTGAAGACCTTCGACCTGGCCACTTCCGACCGCCGTGAGCTGCTGTTCGACAAAGACCGGCTCCACGCCCTGGGGCAGCAATTTGAGCCCTCTTGGGCTACCGGCACCAAGCTGAGGGAGACGCAGGCGCCGCCCAAAGCGGCAAAGGGGGAGGCCAAGGAGTGAGCCTCGAGGCGGCGGGGTTCTGGGGGCTGGCCCTGGTGCTCCTGGCCTCCAGTCTCGCCGTCGTCCTCTCCAAGAACCTCTTTCACTCGGTCCTCTACCTGGCCCTGGCGCTGGTCGCCACCGCCGGGGTATTCCTCCTCCTCCAGTCGGAGTTTCTGGCCGCGGTCCAGATCCTCCTCTATGCCGGCGGCGTGATCACCATCGTGGTGTTCGCCATTGTGGTGACCGAACGGCTGGTGGGGGAGCGGCTGACCCAGACCAATCGCGGGATCATCAGCGGCGGTTTGGTTTCGCTGATCATCCTCATCGCTATCCTCTTCTTCGTGACCCGGGCGAAGCTCCCCCGGGCCGCTCCTCCCCTGGCGGGGGACCTGACAGAGACCATCGGCCGCGACCTCTTGACGCGCTTCCTGCTGCCGTTCGAGCTCCTGGCCGTGCTCTTCCTCGCCGCGCTCCTGGGCGCGCTCTACTTCGCGCGGAAGGAGGAGTGATGGGGCTTGAGCCGTACCTGATTCTGGCGGCCTGTCTCTTCACCATCGGCCTCTTCGGCGTCTTGACCCGGCGGAACGCCATCGGGATTCTCCTGGGCATCGAGCTGATGCTGAACGCGGTCAACGTGAACCTGGTGGCATTCGCCCGCTACGGCGCGGACTCGACGGGCCTGGTCTTCACGCTTTTCACCATTTCGATCACCGTGGCCGAGGTCGCGGTGGGGCTCGCCATTGTCATTCTGATCTTCCGGGTCCGGCGCACGGTGGAAGCCGACCACCTCGACTTGCTGAAAGGCTAATCGCACCCTCATGATCGACGCCGTCACGCTGGCCCTGGTGGCCCTCGGGCTTCCCTTTTGCGCCTTCGTCCTGCTCGCCGTGGTGACGCCGCTCCGCCGCGCCGGCCGGGCCGCGGGGGCGCTCTCCATCGCCGCGGTTGGCGGGTCTCTTCTTGCCGCCCTTCGCCTCTGGTGGGCCGGAGCGAGCATGGAGGCGGCCTGGAGCTGGCTCCCCGCCGAGAGTGGGCCCGTCGCCACCGTCGGGATCCTGATGGACCACGTGTCGGCGGTCATGCTTGTCCTCGTCGCCCTGGTCTCGTTCCTCGTCCAGCTCTACTCGCTGGGATACCTGGAGCATGAGACCGCGCCCGCGCTCGGCCGCTACTACGCCTACCACTCGCTCTTCGCCTTCTCGATGATCGGCCTGGTTCTCGCCTCGAACTTCCTCCAGATGTTCATCTTCTGGGAGCTCGTGGGGCTCTGCTCGTACCTCCTGATCGGGTTCTGGTACCAGAAGCCCGAGGCGGCCCGGGCCGCGGTGAAGGCGTTCTGGACGACAAAAGCCGGCGACCTGGGCTTCATCATTGGCATCGTCCTCTTGTGGGGGCAGACCGGGACTTTCAGCTTCACCCAGCTCTTCCAGATGGCCGACGACAAAACCCTCCCGACGGCAGGGCTCTCGCTCATCATGTTCCTCATCTACTTGGGCGCGGTCGGCAAGAGCGCCCAGTTTCCACTTCACGTCTGGCTGCCCGACGCGATGGAGGGGCCGACGCCGGTTTCCGCCCTCATCCACGCGGCGACGATGGTGGCCGCCGGGGTGTACCTGGTCACCCGTACCTATCCTCTCTTTGCCCTCACCCCGGATGTCCTTGCGCTGATCGGCTGGGTCGGCGCCTTCACTGCGCTCCTGGCCGCCGTGCTGGGACTGGTCCAGTCAGACATCAAGCGGGTCCTGGCGTACTCGACGGTCTCCCAGTTGGGATACATGATGGCGGCACTCGGCGCTGGCGCGGCGGGCGCCGGCTTCTTCCACCTCCTGACCCATGGGCTCTTCAAGGCGCTCCTCTTCCTCGGAGCGGGGGCGGTGATCCACGCCGTCGGCACCAACGACATCTGGAAGATGGGGCGCCTCTTCGGGGTGATGCCTCAGACGGGGATCGTTTTCCTCGTGGGAACGCTGGCCCTTGCGGGGATCTGGCCGTTGGCCGGGTTCTTCTCCAAGGATGCGGTCCTCGCCGGAGTGTGGGACGGGGGGCTCACGGTTCCCTTTCTGATGCTGGCGCTGACCGTTTTCTTGACGGCCTTCTATATGTTCCGCGTCGTCTTCGTGGTCTTCTTCGGTGACCGTCACGCAGAGGGACAGCACCCGCACGACCCCCCGTTCGTGATGGGCCTGCCGCTCTGGGCGCCGGCGGGGCTGACCGTGGGAGTGGGGATCCTGCTCGCGGGCGGGGGCGGGGGCGAGGCGTTCCACGGGCCCGACTGGATTCCGTGGCTTTCCTCGGGGCTCGCCGTAACGGGCATCCTCTTCGCCTGGGTGACGTACCAGCGGCAAGGGGTCAGCGCGGCCAGTCTCGCGCGGGCGGTCGGGCCGCTCTACACCGCCGCCCTCCGCCAGTTCTGGCTCGACGACCTCTATGCTGCCATCTACCGCGGCGTCCTCCTCGGCCTCGCGTGGGTCGTGGGGTGGGTGGATCGCTACCTGGTGGACGGCGTCGTGAACCTGGCCAGCGCCTGGACCTTCCGGTGCGGCGACCGCCTCCGACGGATCCAAACGGGTCGGGTCCAGGACTACCTCCGTTGGGTGGCCGTTGGCGTCCTCCTCGTGATCGTTTGGAGCTACTGGCGCTGATGGGCTGGAACGGCATTCCGATCCTGACGCTGATCACCTGGGCGCCCTTCCTGGGGGCGGTGCTCATCATGTTTACCGCCCGTCACCACCCGCTGGCCGTGCGGCTAATCGCCGCGGTCACGACGGGTATCTCGCTCGTGCTGTCGGTTGTGGTGTATCTCGTGTACGACGTGGACGCCGCGGGGTTTCAGTTCTACGAGAAGATCGGGCTGGTGCCGTCCCTCGGGATTTCGTACGAGGTGGCGGTGGACGGGTGGAGCCTCATCCTCGTGCTGCTCACGGCGATCATCATCTTCTCGGGCGTGTTTGCCTCCTGGACTGTGGAGACTCGGAGCCAGGAATTCTACGCGCTGCTCCTGGTCCTCGTCACGGGCGTTTTCGGCGTCTTCGTCTCGCTGGATCTCTTCGTCTTTTTCCTGTTCTACGAGCTGGCCGTCCTTCCCATGTACCTCCTGATCGGGATCTGGGGCTCGTCGGCGCAGGTCCGCCCGCGGGGCATCTTCGGCTGGGCCATGCGCGAGACCGGGGTGGGGTCGAAGGAGTACGCGGCGATGAAGCTGACCCTCTACCTGCTCCTCGGGTCCGCCTTCATCCTCGTGGGCATCCTCGCCCTCTACATGGCCGCCGGGGGGTCGTCGTTCTCGTTCCTGGAGATGGAGGGGGTCGGCTTCGACCCGGTGGTCCAGCGCTGGGTGTTCTTGCTCTTCTACGTAGGGTTCGGAATCCTGGCCGGCATCTGGCCGTTGCACACCTGGTCCCCTGACGGCCATGCCTCGGCCCCGACCGCCGTCTCCATGCTCCACGCAGGCGTTCTGATGAAGTTGGGCGCGTATGGGATCGTGAGGTTGGGGATGGGGCTGCTCCCGGAGGGGACGCACGATTGGGTGACGCTCGTGGGGACGATCGCGACGATTAACATCGTGTACGGCGCCTTTTCCGCGATGGCCCAGACCGATTTGAAATACGTCATCGCCTACTCCTCTGTCTCCCACATGGGCATCGTGCTGCTCGGGGCAGCCACCCTGACAGAGGCGGGCCTGAACGGCTCGGTCTTCCAGATGTTCGCCCACGGGATCATGACAGGGCTCTTCTTCGCCCTCGTCGGCCTGGTCTACGAGAAGGCGCACTCCCGGGAGATCTTCAAGATGGGCGGATTCGGCCGGATGATGCCCGGCATCGCCACGGCGTTCACGGTCGGCGGGCTCTCCTCGCTGGGGCTGCCCGCGACGGCGGGGTTCGTGGCGGAGTTCCTCACCTTCCTGGGCACCTGGCGATCGGCTCACGCCTGGTGGCTCTTCCCGGCCGTGGGCGGCACCTTCCTCACGGCCGTCTACGTCCTTCGGGTGGTGAAGCAGATCTTTTGGGGCGAGGTACCGGCCCATGGCGAGTTCCACGACCTCCCGGACGCGAGGGGGCCGGAGTGGGTCGCGCTGGTGCTGCTCATATTCGTGATCGTCCTCTTCGGGATGGTACCGGCACTCGCCATCAGTCCGATCGACACCGCGACGGTCCCCCTGCTGACGCGGTTGGGGATGCGCCCGTGAGCGCGCTGGCGCTGGAGATCGGGCTGGCCCTTCTCATGCTGGCAGTCTTCGCGGTTGGCATCCTCTCTCGCGGTGAGGATCGTCGGATTGCCGGCGTGATCTCCGCCGTTGGAGTGCTGGTGCTGGCCGTCGCGTCGCTTTTCCTCGAGCCTTCCACCGCCCTCGTGCGTGGCGCCTTCGTTCTCGACGGGCTCGCCATCTTCGCCAAGCAACTCTTCCTCCTTGCCACCTTCATCGGGATTCTAGGGTCGCTCTCGCTCCCCGATCCCGCGTTCCGGCGCCGGGCGCCCGAGTACTACCTCCTGCTCCTGGCCTCCCTGCTTGGAATGCTGGTCCTGGTCTCGGCGCGCGAGTTGATCCTACTGTTTGTGGCTTTTGAGCTGATGTCCATTCCGCTCTACGTGCTTTCTGGCTTCCTCAAGCGCGAGGCCGAGGCCGTCGAGGCCGCCCTGAAGTTCTTCCTGGTGGGGACTGTGTCTTCGGCCATCCTGGCTTATGGGCTGTCCTTCGTCTATGGTGCCACCGGGACCACAGCGCTGGCCGGCGTCGCGCGAGCCCTCGCGTCGGGGGATTCCCTCCTGGTCCTGGGATTGCTGCTGGTGCTCGCAGGGCTCGGATTCAAGATCGCGGCCTTTCCGTTTCACATGTGGGTGCCGGACACCTACGAGGCCGCGAGCACACCCTTTGTGGCCTGGCTTTCGGTGGCCCCGAAGGCCGCGGGGTTTGTAGTTATTTTCCGCGTCTACTTGGAGGGCGCCGGCGACAGAGTGGTGCTGTGGATCCCGATCGCGGCCGGGCTCGCGGCCATCACGATGACGGCGGGGAACCTGATGGCGCTGCCCCAGCAGAACGCCAAGCGATTGCTCGCGTACTCGGGGATCGCCCACATTGGCTACATGCTCGTCGGCTTTGCCGCGGTGTCGGCTTCGGGAACCGCGATGATCCTCTTCTACCTCGTCGCCTACGTCTTCGGGAACATGGGCGCGTTTCTGGTTGTTGAGAGCGTCGCCCAGGCCGAGGGCTCGGTGCACCTGGACGCCCTCCGGGGCCTGGCCCAACGCTCGCCGCTCCTCGCCCTGGCCATGCTGCTCTGCCTGCTCTCGCTGGGCGGAATTCCCTTTGTGGCGGGGTTCTGGGCCAAGCTTTATGTCTTCTGGGCCGCCGCCCAGGCGGGGCTCTACTGGCTCGTGCTGGTGGGAGCGGTGCTGACCGTGGTGGCGCTCTTCTACTACCTGATCCTGGCCAAGCGCATGTATATTGATGCCCCTCAGCGGGTCGGCCGGATTCCCGTCTCCCCTCCGCTCGCGTTGGCCATTCTTCTCTGCACCCTCGGCGTGGTCGGGCTCGGCGTGTACCCGAAACCGCTGGTCGAGCTGGCGATCCGGGTGGCAAACGGCATTTTCTAAGCACTTGAAATAATATAACCTTTCCAGCCACACTCTCAGCCAGCGCCCCTTGATTGACATCTTGCGTCTAAACGGCTAAGTTATGTACCGACCGGTTGGTACAGAGCATGTCGCCAACAGCTAAGACCGAGAAACCCACGCGGGATCACATCCTGGACGCGGCCAGCCGACTCATGGCGCTCCGGGGGTATCACTCCACCTCGCTCGACGACCTGCTCCGGGAGAGCGGGGTCGGCAAGGGCAACTTCTACTACTACTTCAGGAACAAGGAGGAACTCGGTTACGCAATTCTGGACCGGATCCTCCAGGGGTTCGTCGAGCGGACGCTCGAGCCGTGCTTTTCGGATCGCGGCGTCGAGCCCCTGGACCGGATCCGCTGTTTCTTCGATCGCGTCCTTGAGATCCAGCGGCAGCGGAACTGTGTGGGCGGGTGCCCCATGGGGAACCTGGCCTCCGAGTTGTCGGACGTGCACGAGGGGTTTCGTTTGCGCCTGGCCGAAATCTTCACTGTGTGGCGCGAGCGGGTGACGGACGCGCTCCGGCAGGCCCAGGTCGTGGGTAGCTTGGCGCCGGCCTGTGATCCAGCGAACCTCGCGCATTTCCTCGTCGCGGCGCTCCAGGGGGCGATCTTGATGACGAAGCTGACGAAGGACATCGAGATCATGGAAACGTGCGCGGGCGAGCTCAAGGCCCACCTCTCGCTCTACGCGACGAGGCAGCGGCCATGAGCCTGCTGGCGCTGGAGGATCGACCGATGCCACGGGGTGTTACGCGGGAAGAGAGCAAGCGCGACCGCGATGAGGCCTTGGTGCGGCAGCTCAGAGGCCAGGAGCGCGGCGCCGCTGAATCGCTCGTGAGCCAGTACGGCGAGCGGGTGTACCGGCTGGCCTTTCGGATCACCGGGAATCGGGAGGACGCTGAGGAGGTCGCGCAGGACGCGCTCTGGACGGCGGCGCGGAAGATCGGGACGTTCAAAGGCGAGTCGGCCTTTGGGAGCTGGCTCTACCGGATCACCGCCAACGCCGCGTACCAGAAGCTCCGGGGACGGCGCGGCCGGGATCACGCGGAAATCTCCTGGGACGCGCTGCTTCCCCAGTTTACCGAAACGGGCCAGCACGTCGAGCCGGTCGAGGATTGGTCCGGCAAGGTGGAGGAGCCGGTCCTCAACACCGAGCTCCGCGGCGTCCTGGGCGCAGCCGTTGATGCCCTGCCCCCCGATTACCGGATGGCGTTCCTCCTCCACGACGTGGAGGGCATTCCCAACCGGGAGATTGCGCGGTCGCTCGGCATCAGTTTGCCCGCGGTGAAGTCGCGGGTTCACCGCTCGCGGCTTTTCCTTCGTCAACGGCTGGCGCGGTACTTGGCCGTCGCGTGAGCTAACGGTTCGCCACAGCTAATCGCCCCTCAGTCTTGACTTTTTTCGCCAATCCGTGGTCAAATGATCGTCTAGCGCGGCGAACGTTGGTTCCGAGGGGCTCTCATCCATGGAAGCGGTGATTGCGGTTGGTGGCAAGCAGTACCGGGTTTCCCCGGGTTGCGTGATCCGGGTCGAGCGGCTACCCAACAGCGAGGGCCCCGTAGAGTTCCGCACGGTCCTCATGGCCAGCCGCGACGGGCAGCTCACTGTCGGGGCGAAGGCCCTGGCCAACGCGAAGGTGGTCGGGGAGATACTGGGGCAGGGCAGGGGCGCCAAGGTGACCGTGGTGAAGTTCAAGCGACGGAAGAACTACCGGCGGAAGACGGGGCATCGCCAGCCCTTCACGTCGGTGCGCATTACAAAAATCGAGGTGTAGAAGCATGGCCCACAAGAAAGGCGTCGGCAGTTCGAGAAACGGCCGCGATTCGAATCCCCAGATGCTGGGGATCAAGCGGTTTGCAGGGCAGTTCGTGACAGCCGGCAGTATCTTGGTCCGACAGCGCGGGACGCCGTTCAAGCCTGGCACCAACGTGGGCCGCGGCTCCGACGACACCCTCTACGCAAGATCCGAAGGCTATGTCCGGTTTCAGCGGCGGGGCGACTCACGCTACGTGAGCGTTTCCGCCACCCCTGCCTGATCCACCCCGGCGACCTCCCGGGGGCCTGATGTTCATCGACGAGATCGATATCTTCGTAAAGGCCGGAGACGGGGGAGCCGGGTGCGTGAGCTTCCGCCGCGAGAAGTTTGTTCCCCGTGGCGGCCCTGACGGGGGGGACGGGGGCGACGGCGGCAGCGTGTGGCTGGAGGCGGACCGGACGGTCTACACCCTCCTGGATTATCACTACCAGCGCCACTCCGCGGCGGAGCGCGGGCAGCACGGGAAGGGCGCGGGCAAGCACGGCGCGAGTGGCGCTGATCTCGTGCTAAAGGTTCCGATCGGGACGATCGCTTCCGATCGGACCTCGGGGGAGCGGCTGGGAGAGCTGCTCTCCCACGGTCAGCAACTCCTGGTCGCCCGGGGCCCCCGGGGAGGTCGTGGCAACCTCCGATTTGTGAGTGCGACGAACCGCGCCCCGCGACGGGCGGATCTGGGCCGCTCTGGTGAGGAGCGGTGGCTTCATCTGGAGCTCAAGCTCCTCGCCGATGCGGGCGTCATCGGGTTTCCCAACGCCGGGAAGTCCACGCTGGTCTCCCGAATCTCAGCGGCGACGCCGAAAGTCGCCGATTATCCCTTCACCACCCTCGCGCCGACGTTGGGTCTGGTCCGGGTGGACGAGGGGCGATCGTTCGTCGTCGCCGATCTACCCGGCCTGATCCCCGGCGCCTCCCAGGGCAAAGGACTCGGCCTTCGCTTCCTGCGCCATACGGAGCGCACGCGCCTGCTCATCCACCTGATCGATCTCGACCCCAGCACGGGACGGAGCCCCGTGGACGACTTCCAGGCGCTTCTTCGGGAGCTCAGCGCCTTTTCGCCGGAGCTGGCCCGTCGGCCCCAGCTCCTGGTGGCCAACAAGACCGATCTCTCCGGAACCGAGGCGCGCCTCCGGGAGGTCGAAGGACTGGCCCGCGCCACCGGCCTCGGCTTCCTGGCGGTCTCCGCTGTCACAGGGCAGGGGCTGCCTGAGCTGGTGCGGGAGGTGGCTGGCCGGCTCGACCACGACCGATGGGCCAAAGCCGCCAGCTGACCCGGTCCCCCGCGCGGCGGGCTCTGCCGAAGGTCAAACGCCTGGTCGTCAAGGTCGGAAGTGGCCTGATCTCCTCCTCGTCGGCTGGCCTTCTTCCCGACCGAATCGCCGCGCTGGCGGATGAGATGGCTCTACTGGTCAAGGACGGCAAAGAGGTCGTGCTGGTGTCATCCGGTGCCATCGCCTCGGGAATGGCCCGCCTCGGCCTTACCCGGCGCCCCCGCTCCATCCCCGAGAAGCAAGCGGCCGCCGCGGTGGGGCAGTCCGCGCTGATGTGGCACTACGAGCAGGCGTTTGCGCGGTTCGGGATCCGGGTGGCCCAGGTGCTCCTCACCCAGGAGGACATCAGCGAGCGCCGACGGTACTTGAACGCTCGGAATACCCTGCTCGTACTTCTCGGGTTTCACGTGCTTCCCATCGTCAACGAGAACGACACCGTGGCCGTGGAGGAGATCAAGGTCGGTGATAACGATAACCTGGCAGCCCTGGTGGCCCATCTCATCGACGCCGACCTCCTCGTGCTCCTGACCGATGTGGATGGGCTCTACACGGGGGATCCGCGTCGAGATCCGGGAGCGCGGCGGTTGGAGACCGTGGAGGCGGTGACGGAGGAGATCCAGCGGCTCGTCTGGGACGCCGAGGGACGGGTGTCAGTGGGGGGGATGAGCACCAAACTGGAGGCAGCCCAAAAAGTTACCTCGTCGGGCATCCCCATGGTCATCGCGAGCGGCCGGGAGTCCGGCATGCTGCCGCGCGTACTCAGGGGCGAGCCGGTGGGAACCTATTTTGCTCCCAGGGGAGATCGGCTCGCGGCGCGGAAGCGCTGGATCGCCTTTGCAGCGCCGCCCCAGGGGCGGCTCACGGTGGACGCGGGCGCGCGGAACGCCCTGACCGAGCGGGGGAAGAGCCTCCTGCCCTCCGGGGTGGTTGACGTGGAGGGGGAGTTTCACGCCGGTGAGGTGGTGTCGCTCAGCGAGCCCGACGGCAAGGAATTTGCCCGGGGTCTCACCAACTATGATGCGGTGGAGCTCAGAAAGATCCAGGGGGCCAAGACCTCGGCCCTCGAGGAGCTTCTCGGGTACAAGAGCTTCGACGAGGTGATCCATCGTGACAACCTCGTCCTCCTGTAGCGGGGAGGGGTGAGCATGGACATTCGGGAGCTGGTCGAAGCCAAGGCGCGAGCCGCCAAAGACGCCTCCCGTGCGCTGGCCCTCTCCTCGACCAAGGTCAGGAACGACGCCCTCTCCCAGATGGCGCGCGGCCTCGAGGAGAAGGCGGCCATGATCCTGGAGGCCAATCGGGCAGACCTGGAGCGCGCCCGGAGCCGGGGCTATCCGCGCGCCTTCTTCGACCGGCTGACGCTGACGGAGGGTCGCATTGAAGAGATGGCCTCCGGGCTCCGTCAGGTGGCGGGACTACCTGATCCGGTCGGGAAGACCGTCGAGGTCTGGCGTCGCCCCAATGGCCTTGAGATCGCGCGAGTGCGCGTCCCTCTCGGCGTGATCGGGTTCATCTACGAGTCGCGTCCCAACGTGACTTCGGACGCCGCCGGGCTCTGCCTCAAGGCGGGTAATGCTTTGATCCTCCGAGGTGGGAGCGAGGCGCTGGAATCGAATTCGATGATCGCCACCGTCCTCGCCAAGTCGGTGGAGAAGGCCGGGGTCCCACCGGAGGCCCTCCAGTTCATCGACACTCCGGACCGCGGCGCCGTGCTCGCGCTCCTGAGCCTGGACCGGTACGTGGATCTCATTATCCCGCGGGGAGGCGAGGAGTTTGTTCGGCTGGTGAGCGAGCGGTCCACGGTGCCGATCCTCAAGCACGACAAAGGGCTCTGCCACGTCTTTGTGGACGAGGACGCCGACCTCGCGATGGCCGTCGATATTGCCTTGAACGCCAAGGTCCACCGGCCGAGCGTCTGCAATGCCATGGAGACCCTGCTCGTCCATCGGGCTGTCGCGGCCCGCTTTCTCCCCGCGCTGGCCCCCCGCCTCTTCGAAGCGGGCGTCGAGATCCGGGGGTGTCCGCGGACGCGCGCCCTCATCCCCGAGGCCCGGCTGGCGACCGAC
>Ga0184633_10000238_pt1 | contig 18251 bp, 19 predicted proteins | sample PLM31_170_b1_FD_133156 | JGI IMG/M metagenome (GOLD analysis project Ga0184633, IMG submission 133156) | Groundwater sediment microbial communities from an aquifer in East River, Colorado, USA - PLM3-1_170_b1 | ecosystem: Environmental > Terrestrial > Soil > Riparian zone | place: USA: East...
CCGTACTCCTCTTCGAGGAGGACGCAGTACGCCACGACCTGGAGGATGTGCGAGAACAGGGGGCCCCGCGGGACCCGTCCGGTCTTCAGTTCGACGGGAATGTGATGCTCTCCATCCATGACGACCGCGTCCGGCCGGCCCGACAGGCCATGCTTCTTTGACACGAAGAGTTTCGGCTTCTCCGCGGTCGAGTCGATGTACACGAGGTCTCCGCGGACCGAGTACCGGACCCGGGTCGCATGGGCGATCTCGAGGGCGCCGATCGACCGATACAGGAAGATCGAAGCCCCGACCAGCCAGACGAGGGCGATGGCTTCGAACCCTTGCGCGAGCGCGTCGTTCTGGACGCTCTGGAGGGAGACGGCCGCCGTCGCGATCACGGCCGCGGCCATCGCGAAGCCGAGGATCACCCGTTCCGAGATCAGATGGTCTTCCGGAGTCGCGACCCGTTCTGCACGGAATAGGAAGTAGACGGCCGCGAGGAGCCAGATCAGGGAGATCGCACTTAGGGTCTCCGCGGCCTGGATTGGGGAGGACGTGATGAACCGCAATCCGATCGTCGCGACGATCGACGAGGCGATGGCGAAGTACAGGACGCCGGCTTCCGCCTCCCTGGCCCGCGCCTCGTGGACTTCAATCCCCTTCAGGTCCGCGGACGCGGCCTCGTGCTTCTTGTCGCCCTCGGCGAGCTCCGGACCTTCCTCCGGCGCGAAGCCGCGGCTCAGCCACCAGCTGAGCGGGCAGTAGCCGAACTTCTCCACCTCCGCGGCGGAGATCAGCTCGGAGGAAGGCACGTGTTCGCACTCCCGCGGAGGGCTTTATGCCTTTCCTGCCGACTCTCAATTTCCGCAGGGAGACCGCGGATGCGGCCGCGACGAACGCGTACAGTCCGACGAGGAGGACTGGATCTTCGAGCCGCCACGCGTCCACGCCGGACGTGGGCCGTCCGTCCCAATCCGCGTCGAACGCCGCCTCGAACCGATGTGCGATCTCCGGGTCTTCGAGGATCACGCCGATCTCCCGGTTCTCCGTCACAGAACCGAGGGCCCAGTTCATGCTTGAGACGAGCACGACGCGGCCGTCTGCGACGACGCCTTTGTTGTGCAGCCGTTCGATGCGCCCCCGGGGATCCAGGAGTCGGACCTCGAGGGGAAGGCGCTCGTCCCGGGCGCGGCGATTCATCCGTTCAGCGATGTCGTCATTCGCACCGAAGTCACCGACGGAGGACCAGCTTCCGTCGAGGAGGATTCGGACGGATACGCCCCGGCGGGCCGCCAGAAACGCGCCTTCGAGGAACGGGTTCGTCGCATTGTTCCGCCATTCCTCGTCGACGTAGAAGGCTTCGATTGAGAGACGTTCGCGGGCAGATGCGATCAGTCCGAGGACGCCCTCCACGTCGAGGGAAGAATCCGGCGCGATGACGAGGCGGGCCCTTCGAAAGCCATAGGCGCCGGACGAGGCCCAGGGCGGGAGCGACGGCGGCGCCGGTAACGGCTCGATGAAGGCCTCCACCGCGAGAATCGAATCCCGTCGGCGCCCGTCAGAGTCGGACTCGAACACCTCTCTCAGCGCAGTCGCGAGTCCGACGTCCTCTAGGACGACGGACCACCCGCGGTTTCCCTGGCGCTCCTCCGAGAACCCCGCGGTTCCGAAGTTTTCCGACCCGATCCAAGCGGCGCGCGCGTCGACGATCGCGTACTTCGCGTGGAGATATCGGTATCGCTTGACGATGTCCGATCCGCCGACAAGCCATCGGACTTCGACGCCCGCGGCGATGAGGCCTCCCAGGATCCGCTGTTCTTCGTCCTCGACGCCGCCGACCGGTCCGCCATCGAGGAGCATGCGGACCGACACCCCGCGACGGGACGCATCCGCGAGGACCGACGCAATTCGTTCGCTCGTCAGGGTGTACGCGCCCATCTCGATCGAGGTCTCCGCGGATCCCAGAAATCGGAGGAGCGGCGCCTCTCCCTCGTCCGGCGAGAGGATCGCGGTCGCGGTTCCTTTGATCTCGAGGGTCTCGGGCTCGAAGGACGACTGCCCGAGCCGATGATGACGGAGGCCTTCCCAATCCTCCGCGATGTCACGGTCGACCCATGCGTCCATCTCTTTGCGCAGTCGGACCGCAATTTCCCCGCGGCCCATTCGGTCCGCTGCGCGTCCGGTCCATCCCGAACCCTCGTAGGTGGAGTCGCCCCACGCATACACGTCGACCACGGTTTGGGCGGAGTCCAGAAGGAGCACCTCATCCCCGGCATCCGCGAGCCGGAGCACTCCGCCCTCCATCCTCCGAGCGTCCCCCTCCTCGAACGCGAAGTCGGCGGCCGCGAGGGTGTCCTCCGCGTAGCTCGTCGCGTTCCGCGTCACGAGGATCTGACCGCCCCCGGGCAACGTCGCGTCGAATGGAAACGTCGCCGTGGCCTCCCCGTCCGTGAGGGACCAACCGGCGAGGTCGATCGGATCGAACCCCGGGTTCCCGAGCTCGACGAACTCGTCATCGCGGGCCGCGTTCGCGTAGACCCGCGTGATCAGAACGGTTCCCGGTTCGGAACCGAAAAAAGGGACGGCCGGGGACGGCGGGAAAGGGTCCACGTCGTCCGTCCCGCGGGCCGTCGGGGGGAGGGAAGCCGATGTCGCAAGGATTGCGAGGACCGTCAGGGCCGCTCGCCACCCTTGCGTGCTCACGCCCCGAGAGACGTTCGACTCCCGAAGAGGCCTGCGCTTACACGCACGCTACAGGGGACGGTCAACGACCGCCCGTGGGCCGGAGACGAGCGTCACGCGATGAGGAGTTTTCCATCGTGGAGAGGTCCGCGAATCGACGGAGATTTGGGGTTCCGCGGACGTTTGCCGTGATCGGATTAGCGGAGCCCCTTGACCAGATTCCGCAGCGCCTTCTCCGGGTCCTTGGCCTTCACCACGCCCGAAGCGAGGAGGACGCCCGAGGTCCCGAGCTCGAGGGCCCTCGCGACATCCTTGCGGGTCTTCACGCCCGCGCCGCAGAGAACGACGACCCGCGGGTTCACGCCGCGGATCCGGTCGACCGCGCGGGAGATGACCTCCGGCTTCGCGGTCGTCACGCTCACGTCGCCGCCGATGAGCTCGGGTGGCTCGATCGCGATGTACTCGGGCGAGAGCTGCGCGAGGGTCTCCGCCTCCGCGAGGTCGTCCGCGCAGGCGATCACCTCGAGCCCGATCTTCTGGGAATGTGGGATTACCTTCGCCATCTCCTCCCACGCGACCTTGCGTTCGCTGTGGTTGATCAACGTCCCCGCCACGCCGGCCTCGAGGAGGGCCTCCGGAGGGGACCAGCCCGTGGTCTGACCCGGCTCGACCGCGTCGACGTGCTGCGCGAACACGGGGATGTGCACGAGCTTCGCGACGTGCGCAAGATCCGTCGTCGGAGGACACAACACGATCGATGCGCCCGTGTCATCCGCGACCGCGGCGAATCGCTTCGAGAGGTCCCATCCTTTCTTCCCGAGGACCTCCGGGTACGTCTTGAAGTTCAGGACGATCGCCGGGAGACGCATCGGTTCGGCAAGGGGGGCGGCGCAGAAATACGCTTGGGGAACTCGAACCGACCCAAGACCCTCCGGGTCGATGCGCAAAGGTCAAGATGGCCGCCTACATTGGCGAATCCTCGAGGTGGCACGAATGCGGATGTCGGTCGGCAAGCTCCGCGGCCTCCAACAGATCTCGGACGACACGGGCCGCTTCATGATGATCGCGATGGACCAGCGGGGGAGCCTCGCGAAGATGCTCCACCCGGAGAACCCGAAGGCCGCGACGTACGCGGAGATGGAGGCGGTGAAGCTCGGGGTCACGGAGGCCCTGGCTCCTCATGCGAGCGGCTATCTTCTCGATCCGGAATACGGCGTGGCGCCCGCGATCCACCGGTTCGCCCTCCCCGGCCGGACCGGCCTCCTCGTTGCCCTCGAGCAGTCCGGATACGAGAAGAAGGGGAACTGGCGGCTCACGACGCTCCTCGACGGATGGTCCGTGGAGAAGGTGAAGCGGCTCGGGGCGAGCGCCGCGAAGCTCCTCCTGTTCTTCAACCCGGATGCGCCGCGCGAGATCGTCGACCACCAGATCAAGGTCGTCAAGACCGTCGCGGATGAATGCCGCCGGCTCGACCTCGCCTTCGTGTGCGAACCGATGTCCTATCCCGTCGAGAAGACAGAGGAGGAGTTCGCGCACCACAAAGCAGAGACGATCATCCGGACGGCCGAGGTCCTGACCCCTCTCGGGTTCGATGTGTTGAAGGCGGAGTTCCCGGGCGACCCGACAGCGACCCCGGACCCGGACGAACTGCGCAAGAACTGCGAGCGCCTCAGCCGGACGACGAAAGTACCCTGGGTCGTCCTGAGCGCGGGGGCCGACTTCGACGTCTTCCAGAAGCTCGTCGACTTGGCGTGCCGCGGCGGAGCCTCCGGGTTCCTCGCGGGCCGCGCGATCTGGAAGGACGCGTTCAAGGAGACGTCCATCGAGAAGCAGCTCGCTTTCGTCCGCACCCAGGGAGTGCGGAACTTCCAGGCCCTCGCGGACCTCGCGCACCACCATGCGCGGCCCTGGTGGGACTTCTACGGCGGCAAGGAGAAGCTCCGGGACCACTTCGAAGGATGGTACGGGAAGTATTGAGGAGGGACGCGGCACGGACGTCACCCTCGCGGAACACTCAGCGAAGGGGGACCGCGACCTCTCCCGACTGTTCCGCCGGTTCGCGGGGCTCTCGACCCGGATCCGGCGGGAGCTGCCGATCCGCAGGGACCCGGCCGCGACCCGAAACGTGTACGGGGAGCAGCAGCTCGAACTCGACGTCTGGATGAACGACCTGTTCGTCGCGGAGCTGCGGAAGTCGAAACTCGTCTCCCAGGTCGCCTCCGAGGAGATGGGCGAGGTGAAGGACGTGGGCCGCGGGCGATTCTCCGTCGTCCTCGACCCGCTCGATGGGTCCTCGAACGTGAAAAGCAACAACATCTTCGGCACGATCTTCGGGGTGTTCGACGGCAAGCGCCTCCCGGCCCACGGCTCGGACCTGTCCGCTGCGGGATATCTGATCTACGGACCCGCCACGACCCTCGTCGTCGCGACAAGGGACGGGGTCCACGAGTTCGTCCAGGGCGGGGGCCAGCGTCCCAACGACTTCATCCTGATTCAGGAAAAGCTACGACTGCCGTCGAAGGGGATGTTGTACGGAGTCGGTGGGCACCGGGACCGCTGGATTTCCCCGGTGAAGGCGTTCGTGGAAGAGTTGGAGCGAGACCTGATGAACCTCCGCTACGGCGGCTGTTTCGTCGGGGACTTCAATCAGATCCTCCACTACGGAGGGTTCTTCGGATACCCGGCTCAGGTCGACAAGCCCGAGGGGAAGTACCGACTGCATTTCGAGTCGAACCCGATCGCGTTCATCGTGGAAGCCGCCGGCGGAGCCGGGACGACGGGAACGGAGAGGATCCTCGACGTCGCCGCGACGGCGATCGACCAGACGATCCCCACCTACGTCGGGAATCGGGACCTCATCGAACGGTTTCGCTCCAGGTTCTAGTCCGATCGTCCACCAAGCGCGTTCACCCGCGAGCGTTCCGTCCAGCGCGCGCGAAGCCATTGAGGACTACTGCCGGCGGAGCGTGGCGAAGAGGGCTCGCGGGTTCGGTTTCAGCGTTCCGTCGAAGACCGTGTCGACGATCGACAGAATGTCGAATGTCTCACGAAAATATCCGCGGAGTTCTTTTGCGGAAATCCGGTACGGCCCGAACGTCCCCGGCTCCTTGTCCGAGAAACACTTCAGCAAGAGCCATCCCGAAGGACGGAGGATGCGGTGCACGGTCTCCACGTACACGTGCCGCTTTTCTGGCAGCAGGACGTGGAACACGCCGCGGTCGACAATCACATCGACGAGGTCTGTACCCAGCTTCGACTTCAGGATATCGTCGACTTGGAATTCGATCGTGAGTCCGGCCGCCTTCGCCGCGGCTTTGGCCTTCCGGATCGCGCTCGGCGAGATATCGGTCCCGAGGACCTCGAAGCCGCGGCCCGAGAGGTTCATCGCCTGGGGCGCGGGGCCCGTCCCGAGGTCGAGGATCCGCTTCCCTTGGAGACGGTGGGTCTTGAGCGCCTTTTCGAAGTCCGCATCGAGCTCCGGATGGTACCACGGCAGACTCGCGACGTCCGATGTCGCGTAGAGGTCTTCCCACCACGCGGTCGGCTGGGACATGTGGCAGAAAGAGGGTCCCTTGGCTAAGGGGGTTTGCCTCAGAAGAGCCCCTTGATCCGCCCTTCGTCGTCGATGTCCATTCCGAGCGCCGCCGGCTCTTCGCCGAGGCCGGGCATGCGCATGATGTCCCCCGCGAGGACGACGAGGAATCCCGCGCCCGTCGACGGCCGAATTCCGCGGACCTGGAGAGTCCACCCCGTCGGTGCGCCGAGCGCGCGTTCGTCATCGCTCAGGCTGAGCTGCGTCTTCGCGATGCAGATCGGCAGGCCGTCCAGGCCGGCCTCCCGCAGGCGGGCGAGGTCTTCGAGCGCCGCAGCGTCATACTTCACATTCGCGGCTCCATAGATCGACGTGGCGACCTTCGAGACCTTCTCCTCGAAGACATCGTCGTCCCGGTACACGAAACGGACCGCGTGGGTGGACGTCTTCGTCGCCTCGAGGACGATCTTCGCGAGGGCCTCCCCGCCGGCGCCGCCGTCCGCATGGCACGTGTGGGAGGCCGCCCGCACGCCGACATCTTGACAGCGATCGACGACCGCGTCGACCTCGCGGTCCGAGTCCGTCGCGAACCGGTTCACGGCGACGACCGGGGTGAAGCCGAGGGTCTGAAGGATTCGGATGTGCGCATCGAGGTTCACCATCCCGGCGGCCAGGGCCTTCGGGTTCTCGAGGACGAGGTCTTTCCGCTTCACCCCGCCGTGGTGCTTCAGGGCCCGGACGCTCGCCACGAGAACGGCTGCGTCGGGCCGCAGGCCGCTCTGGCGGCACACGAGGTCCACGAACTTCTCCGCGCCGAGGTCCGAGCCGAACCCGGCCTCCGCGACAACGACATCGCCGAAACCGAGCCCGAGGCGGTCTGCAAGGACCGTGTTGTGCCCGTGTGCGATGTTCGCAAAGGGCCCGCCGTGCACGAGAGCCGGCGTCCCCTCGAGGGTCTGCACGAGATTCGGCATCAGCGCGTCCTTCAGCAGGACCGCAGCGGCGCCGTGGACGGACAGGTCTCCCGCCCGCACGGGCTTCTGCCCTCGGTCGAACGCGGCGACGATCCGCTCCAGGCGGGCCCTGAGATCCGGGATCCCCTCCGCGAGGCAGAGGATCGCCATCACCTCGCTCGCGGCCGTGATCACAAAGCCGTCCTCCCGCGGCACACCGTGCTTCGGTCCGCCGAGGCCCGTCACGATGTTCCGCAGCTGGCGGTCGTTCATGTCGAGGCAGCGCGAGAAGAGGACACGGGTCGTGTCGATGTTCAGCTCGTTCCCGTGGAACACGTGGGCGTCGAGGACCGCGGCGATCAGGTTGTTCGCGGCGCCGACCGCGTGGATGTCCCCCGTGAAGTGGAGGTTGATCTCCTCCATCGGGAGGACCTGGGAACGGCCGCCGCCCGTCGCCCCGCCCTTCGTGCCGAACACGGGCCCAAGCGAGGGCTCGCGGACCGCGACGACGCCCTTCGTCCGGAGGCGGTTCAAGGCCTGGCCGAGGCCGACCGTCGTGAGGGTCTTGCCCTCGCCGTACCGCGTGGGGGTCATCCCGGTGACGAGGACGAACTTCCCCTGGCGGGCCTTCCGCGCGCGGTCGACCGCGGCGAGGCGGACCTTCGCGATGTGCTCGCTCTTCAGGATGAGGTCGTCCCGCGCGAGTCCCAGGTCCGCGGCCACGTCGACGATGGGCCGCATCCTCGCGGCCTGTGCGATCTCGATGTCCGCGACCATGGAATTGCTCCCGGAGGCGTGGAGGCTGGATAAAACCTCCGCGGGTTGCCCTTGGGGAAGGGTAACGGGGTTGCTCGAAACGCGGCGGGCCGGTTCATTTCATCAGGAGCGCAGCGCGCACGGCTTTCAGGCCATCGATGGGGCCGAAGTCGAGGAGACCTTCCTTCTCGTCCACTCCGATCACCCGCGCGTCGTCGATCGGCATGCGGTTCAGGATCGGGGACAGGTAGGGATAGGAGGACACGTCGACGCCGAGGGCGAGCGGGCTGAACGCGGGGAGGACGATCAGACGGTCCGTGACGAGGAACGCGGGCACGCTGACCGTCGCACCGAGTTCGTCCTTCAGCTTCACGGCAGGATGCTCGTGCCCCATGACGATCGGATGGAGGGTCGAGACCTCCTCGTGGCCGTGGACGATCGTGTACCCGCCCACGTCCACCCGGGGATGGAGGGTCATGTTCAGGTCGCCGAGGATCGTTGCCAGGTAGTTGTCGTGGTTCCCGCGGACCAGGACCGGCGTGACGCGGTCCTTGAGGAACCGCAGGACCTGCTTCACCTCGACCCATTCGTCGACGAGGTTCTTCGAGAACTCGTGCTTGAAGTCGCCGGCGATGATGACCTGCTCCGCCTTGTTGCGGTCGAGCATCGCCCCGAGGCGCTCGAGGATCACCCGTCGCTGGAATCGGGGGATCGATATACCATGCTCCGCGAGCGCACCCTCGAACCCGAGGTGGAGATCGGAAATGACGAGGGCCCGTTCCTCGCGGAGGAGAAGGGCGAAGTCCCGCGTCGCCTCAACCCCTCGCGTGACCTCGATGCGGTCCACGGGTCTCCGGATAGACGGACGAACCCAATAAGATTCACTCCTCACACGGTTTCTCGCGGTCTTCGCAGTGGTCCCGATGGACGCGGCGCGGATCTGTTCGGATTCGAACAGAGGATCGGCGGCGCTTCTTTGTCAGGAAATTAGCTTATCCCCATACCAATGGCGATTTCCGCGGCGTGACCGGCAACGATCCACCCGTATTCTTTACGCTGAGTCCCACGAGGTGGCGAAGGCTAGCGTGGGCTCGATGATGCTCGTGTTCGATTTTCGGATTGAATTCCAGACCCGTGCCACCTTTCTACTCCATGCCGGGTCCAAGGATGCGGGGGGGGCTGAGCCCCACCGCCTTCGATTGCCGCACCCCCCCGAAATCCGGGGTCGGGATTCGGCGGGCCTTCGCCGCCTCGCCGGGTCCGTCATCCCCCTCCGACCGACTCGTGAGCGGCCGGGTCTACTCTCTCACAGCACGATGATCGTCCCGGTGATGCTTGCGTGGTCCGGGTGGCACATGTTGTTCGCGTCGTCGAACGGGGTCACGCATCGGAACACGTACGTCCCGGGCTTGAGCGCGGTGAATTCGATCGTCGCCTGGGTGCCGGCGGGGTTCCCGCTGTTGTCCCTTCCTTGGACGGTTCCGCTGGTCGTCGTCCCGGAGAACGAACCCGCCGCCGCCTCGATCGAGAACGAGTGGTCCCCGCCCCGCGGGTTGTTGATCGTGAGCCTCACCGTGTCCCCCGCGTTGACGATCATCACGTTCGGCGCCCAGCGGACGTACTCGCCGACGACATTATCCCTGTCCGAGGCGGGCGTGTCGATCTCCACCGCGCACTGGCACGTGTTGTTCCAGCCCGTGACGATCAGCCCCTCGTCGATCGTGACCGTGTACGCGACCGTCCGCGGGGCGACGCCACTGGGCCTCGCGACCGACAGACCGAGGCCCGCCATCGACAGGATGAGGGCGACCGCCGCCAACGCCAGCGCGAGTCTCGACAGTCCTGGTCCCGAAACTTTCGATGGTGCGTCCATGGTTTCTCCGGACGGACCCGGATGGTATAAAGTGACGAGACGATTCCCGGGGCTGACTCCCAGACCTGGGAATGGTCCCCCATGCTCATCAAGGACCGTCGGGTTCAGAAGGCCCTGTTGGAGGCCCTGGCCGACGAACAAAGCACGAAGATCCTCGCGGCGACCGCGCTCCAGCCTCGCTCCGTGATGGACCTGATCCGGGACGAGGGGATCCCGAGCTCGTCCGCGTACCGCCGCGTGCACGATCTCGAGGGGAGCGGCCTCCTCGTCGTCGCGAAGACCGTCCTGATGTCCGACGGGAAGACGTACAGCATGTACAAGGCGACGTTCCGGGAGCTCAGCGTCACGTTCCAGGCGGGCGCGCTCGTCGTGTCCGCAACGCCGAACCTCGACGCGGTCCAAAAGGCGTTCCGCCTGTTCCACTCCTTCACGGAGGAGCTGTGACCTCGATGGACCACATCCTCCTGATTGCGGCGAAGACCGCCGTGCTCCTTCTCGGGACGGCGATCGCGGGCCTGTCCCTTCTCGCGTACGGCCGGACGCGGGAGCGGGTCATGCTGTACCTGGGTGTGGGGTTCGGGCTGATCGCGTTCGGCTCGTTCCTCGAAGGGCTCCTGTTCGAGGTCCTGAACTGGGACCTCCTGACCGTACACATCGTGGAGTCCGTGTTCGTCCTCGCCGGCCTCGGGACGCTCGCGGTCACCCTCCGGCCCCGGAGGGCGCGCCCGTGAGCGCCTGGGACCTCGCGAGCTTTGCGGGCTTCGCGGCCGCCGGCGTGCCGCCCGCGTACTTCGCCCGCAGGCTGCTCGCGACGAACCGCGCCTTCGCGGGCCTCTCCCTGCTCCTTGCGGTCGCGCTCTTCGTCCACAGCGCGTTCCACGTTTTCCGGGCCATCGCGGGCCCGGGGCCCGGCGTCGAGGCGGTCGAGACGGTATCCGCCGCCCTCGTTCTCGCCTTCGCCCTCGGCTACTGGCTCCTGCGGAGGAGGGACTCCCGTGGCGGTTGAGGAGGTGCCGGAGCTCGTCACGGTCGTCATCCTGGCGTGCGTCCTGGCGGTCTTCCTGTACTGGCTTGCGACCCCGCGGCGGAAGCGAGAGGACCGTGTCCTGGACTTCGGGACCGGGTTCTCGGTGTTCATCGCGGGATGGGTCACCGCGGAAATCCTGACGATTGCCCTGCCGTCGGGGTGGTCGGGGGCGGGCGACGCCTTCCACCTTGCGGTCGCCCTCGGGTTCGCGGTCTGGATCAACGCCCGGTGGCGGTGGGCGCTTCGCCTCGCGCGGGTGAGCACATGACGGATCACTGGGTCCTCGTCGCGCTCCGGATCGGAATCGTCGCGGTGGGCTCCCTCGTCGGCCTCTGGAGCCTCCGCCTCGGCCTTCGCCGAAGGGAGCGGTTCGCGACGTACCTCTTCCTCGCCGCGGGGTTCGGCCTTCTCACCCTCGGGTCCGTCGTCGAGGGCGTGCTGTTCGAGTTCGCGGGGTGGGCCCTGTCGGACGCGCACGTCGCGGAGGCGGCCGTCACCGCGGCGGGCTCCGTCCTCGTCCTGGTCTCCATCTTCCGGGGCGCGTGAGCCCCCTCCCCGACCGAAGCCGAGGAGGCGTTTCCGCCCGCCTCTCGATGCCGCGCCAGGCATCGCCCGATTGGCGGGCGTAGCTGGGTGTCTGAGTGAAGCCTAACCGCGCTGCGCGATCCCTCTCACATTCATCGGAGCTTACGCGTGAGCTGTTTCTTGATTTCGACCATTGCCTCGAGGAAGCGAGTTGTCTTTCGCTCGTTTTCCGCGAGGTCCGCCTGGCCATAGACGTGCGCGGACTCCATTAGTACGCCATCCCGGACCGCTTGGTCCACGATTCGCTCCCCGCGCTCCGTGCGGACGACAGCGCTCTCGAACAGCTCGTCCGGGCCGACGAGACCCACGCTCACGTCGCTGAAGCTCGCGGAGAAATCGTAGCATTGGAGGCAGTTCGCGTTTACGAGGCCGACGACATCGTCCAACCCGACCTTCGTCTGCGCGCCGCCCGCGGTCGTGAACCGCAGCTCCTCTCCGACGAACTCGACGCGCCGAATGTCGGCAGGGTCAAATCCGAGGAGCTCGCGGAGCCTCCGAGCGCCCCACCCCGCGGGCGCGAAATTGCCATAGCAATACGTCCCGAGGGCGAAGGCGAGTTCGTATCCGGGCGCGAAGCGGTCCCAGCGCAGCTTCCGTACGGTATAGATCTGACACGGCCGACCAATTACGGCAATCCGGGGATGGAGGGCCTCATCCTGCTCGACGAACCTCTTTAGCTGCGCTAGGGTGAGGAGGTTCGTGCGCAGGCCGCTTCCCGTGAACACGGCGCGACCCGCGCCCATCCGAATTTCCCCCGCCCGGATGAGATCCTTTCGATGGAAGGCGACAACGGGCTCCTCGGAGACGCCCTGGTGAGCGAGGAATGCGACGTCCGCAAGGTCCTCCCGTAAGAGATACGCGAGGAGCGACGCCGCGACCGTCGGCCCCGCAACGCTTCGGAAGTCTCGGTCGCGGCTCGACAGGTTCACAATGCGGCGGTAAGTCCCCAGCGGCCCGGCAGCCGGACGGAATGCCTCGAGAAGTTCCGCATCGCCGCGCAGGATTTCCGGCGCGTTCACGTATTCATTGAGGCACGACGCGCAACGGTCCGCGTAGAAGGGAACCTCCTGACCGGCGATGTCAAGGCTGTATTCCTCGACGCGTTCGAGGGTCCCGCCACAATTGGCACACGTGAGGACGTTCGATGAGTCCCGAGCAGAAACCATAGATCTCTCGCCGGTCTCGGACCGGGTGCTTGGTTCATCTAGCCCGCGTACGTATAGTACGCAAAACTCCAATGAGCGCTGTATTGAACCCCGCGCCGCCCACCGGAGGCGAGTCGATCCCTCCTCGCGACGCGTGAACCCAATCACGAAGACGAGTGCAGCGACCAGTACGCGTCGCAGGTTCAGCATTTGAAATTGGACCCACAAACTTCCGGTTTGACGTCATTGCCGCAATCGAGGGAGACCATCACGCAGGTCGCCTACACCGCGGTCCTCGTCTAGGATGCCACGGGGTCGCGCAGTTGGTACCATGAGAAGCTGCGTTTCGAGGTTGACGGCTACCACTGGATCTTGTTGAAACTGAAGTGGTCCTTGGTCTCGCTGCACCTTTGTGAGAGATGCGGCTGGTGGGAAGCGGACGACCACCCAGGAGGCAACACGGGAATCTACCTCCGAACCGTGAATCGGAAAGGAGGTGCAGGAGCTGAGGGCAAAGGGCGTCCAACTTGCGAAGGACATTAGCAAGGAGTCTTGGGGGTGACATGCGGTCATCGAGGACCCGGGAGGCAATCGGTTTACGCTTGGTTCAGGCTTGGTCGCGTTCCAGGTGGAACCATCCGAAGTTGTGGCCGCGATGCTCCTTTCCCTTGTGCCAGTCCCGCCTGAAGCTGTTCGTCGAAAGCTCGATCCCTGGACGATATTGGTGGATTTCGGCTCGGGGCCGTCTGGAGCGAACTCCGCCGCGCCCTGCCTGCCTCAACGGGACTGTCGCCCGGCCGACCGTCATTTCCGCAGCGACTCGAAACTTACAAGAGCGACGTTTCGCATGTGCAATTCAGATGCCGCTTCTTGCGTCCAGTCTGCCCACAGAAGCGTTTGGACTCCCTCTCGATCCTGGCCCCATCCCAAAGGCTATCATGGACAGGCTCGAGAATCGTCTGAAAACCCGGTTCTGTCCCTTCCTCATGGCGTCGTGTCCCCGGCCGTATCCTATCTGCAGTCTCTCCGTTGACGGAGGAAGGCCGGTCGCCATTTGTCCCCACCGGCTGTTGGAAGGACAAGAAATCTTTCGATGCCTGACCTCATCGCTCCCGGGTTCTGTGCCCACCATCCTTCGAGATGTCCACCCCTTAGACGGACCTGGGGTTCCCGGGTGGGTTCTGTTTGACGCAGACCATCCGGACCTCTGGATCGGACTGAATTCGGTGACGCCGCTTCCCGCCAGCGAAGCCGGTCTCGCGCACGCCACGCACGACCTCTTTCGCCACGGACTCGTCCGGAACGAAGGGTACTCGCTATTCTTCGACTGGCCGGCAGGTACCCGGAGCGGGGGCAGCTGGATCGATGGCCTCTCGCAGTGGGTGCGCGTGTGGCAGCGCCCGGTCTACAGCTTCATGCCCCGCCCTCTCTCTGAGCGGCTCCAGACCTTCGCCGATCTCCACGGCGGTACGCTGTCTCCGCTTTCGCTCGTCCCCGTCGATCTTGAACGCGAGACGTCGGGGTTACGGCTTCGGGTTTCGGTACCAAGGGCTCCCAAACCCGCTCCGGCGGAGCGGGGCGGCGTGTGGAAGGCTATCCTCCGGCGCCGATCGGAATGGATCCAACTGGATATCTTCCGCAAAATCATCTCGGTAGTGTCCTCGGACAATCCCGCCATCTAGCCATCCACTTCTTCGACTCAGCCTAGATTCAAACCGAAAGAGCCGACATCCGCTGAACCTCTGGTACTTTGCAGTTTTCGAGAAATTCCGCTGGAGGGACCGGCGGCCTCAGCTGTCGAACAGCCGGTAATTAGTACGCAGTTCTCGTGAAGACTTTCCTTCCGACAATCACGAATGTCGCAGACGCCCTCGAACGCCGACGGCAGCGAGAGTGCACCGGCAATCGCGACTCGCGACCGTTCACAACGCTTACGTGTACGCCCACCCGATTCGTCAGACGGCCAAACTTCACCGGTCGGAGCAAGGCCCTTTCCCCCCGTATTGGGGCCATGGTGTCGGTACCGACAAAACGATTTCGAGCGAATGTCCTCGTTCTGTCACGAGACTAAGGCGGAAAGGAGGCCTTTCGGCTCTGGACGACAAAACGAGTTGCTCTACTAGATGCACGCGGAAACACGAGGGAAACAACACGGGTACTGCGGCTTGTTGCCCATGAGAGGATGCGGACGCTTGGCGTCTGAGGGTTTCGTTGCTCCGCGCGTCGTACTCATGGTGTGTGCGATATGTACTTACGTTTCCGGAATAGGCATCACGCTCGTGGAGCTCGAGACGCGGAAGGTCCAGAAGCTCGGTTACTCCAGCCTGGGCATCTCGCTGCCCAAGGAATGGGCGGAGATGAACGGGCTGAGGCCGCAGTCGATTGTCGTCCTCTCTGTCGAGGACGACGGTTCCTTGCGGGTGCGACCCGGCCCTCTGGAGGAGGCCGCACCTCCGTCCGAGGCCACGGTTGACGCGGATAGCTGCCAAGGGCAAGAAGCCTTGACTCGCATTCTCACCGGCAATTACATCGTGGGACGGAATACGATCCGCGTCCGGAGCCGCGAGGAACTGTCCGCATCCCAGCTCCGGGAAATCCACGAGGCGGTTCGGGGTCTCACGGGGTTGACAATCGTGAACCAAGGGCCGAAGTTCGTGACGATCGAGAACTTCGTCGAGCCGACCCGGTTCCCCATCGGGGGTCTCCTCCGTCGGCTGCACTACCTCACCTCGCGCATGGGAGGCCTCGCCCTGGAAATTCTCGCAGGCGATGAACGAGGTAACATCGAGGAGGTCATCCAAATGGAGGCCGAGGTGGATCGCCTCTACTGGCTCGTCTTGCGGCAGCTCCTGCTCGCGGCCCAGAACCGGAGCATCGCGGGCAAGATTGGGGAGGTCGAGCCGAGACATCTGCTGGGCGATCGGGTGGTGGCCGTGCTCCTCGAGAACGTCGGAGACCTGTGGGAGGAACTCGCGCGGGGGAGCCTTGTGTTGCTCAAGCCCCGCCGCCGGATTCCGAAAGGCTTATCAACAGCCATGGTCGGATTCAAGGAGAGGCTCGGACGCGTCATCGATCTGACGATGACGAGCTTCTTCGCCTTGGACTTAGAAAAAGCGAACGAGGCCCTTGATTTGAAGGAAGCCCTCGAGGTTGACCTTCGGGAGTTCCTGGCGATGGTGCCCGGCCTGAGATGCGACCGGAAGGACGGGATTTGCACGAGCTGCACCTTCCTGCGGGCCGTCCTCCGCCCCCTGGAACAGGTCACGAAGTACTACGGCTCGATCGCCCAGCTGACGATCAATCGGTCCCTAGAAGCGCCACGACGTGCAGGCCCTGAGACACCGCCTCCGCCGTCCTCCACCGAGCCGAAGGGGAACCTGCGCACGGGCTCGGCCCGGCCTCTCGCGTCTAAGAAACCTGTGCGTTCGGCTCCTTCTTGATGCCGACCATCGCGTTCAAGGATTCCCAACTCCTCCGCCCCTCTCCGCCGCATCGGTCGTGGGGTCGATCGCGTGGAGGCCGCTATGCACGTGTCCCCCGGGACAAGTCTCGAGGCCGCGCACGAGATCGCCCATGCGGTCGAGGCGGCAATCAAGGAGCGCTTCCCAGGCATCGCGGAGGTCGTCGTCCACGCGGAGCCGGTGCACCACGGGCGCCGGCTTGACGAGACCCATCCGGCGTAGCGTCTCTGGAAAGCCTCGACATGACCGAACCAGCGGCGTCTCCGCTGTCGTGCGGGGTCAGCTCTTTCGCACTACAAGAGCGAAAGTGTCGTTAGTCGCAGCATTCCGCTGGCGCACCGTGATATAGGGGCTTTTCGTCACCGTGCTGAAACGAGAGGACCAGGTCGTACGCTCCCTCTGTACCGGGCCGCTCCAGTCCCATTTCTCGCGGGGTATTCACCCAAACCCCTCAGATCGGCTGGCAGGGTTGGTCAAACTGTCTACTCGGTTTGTGTCAAGAGTACTTCTCCGCCGCCTTTCCGGATCCGAAATCGGTCTCTACTCCCGCGAGTGGGCGTTTCAGAAGTTGACGATGACCGACCCCGTCATGTACGGGTGCGGGTCACAATGGTACTCGTAGGTGCCGGGCTCCGTGAACGTGTAGCCGAAGGAGCCCATGTGTCCTAGGAGAGGGGACTCGACGCCGGTCGGGTTGTCATGAGTTCCGAAGCTCACCGTGTGCTCGACGAAGTCCATGTTCACCCAGCGTACCGTCGTGCCAGCCTTCACCGCGAGGCTACTTGGGGAGAAGGAGTAGTTCATGATCGCGACTTGGACAAAGGTCCCGCCGGGCGTGGATCCGCGGTATGCCAGCGCGACCATGCCGGCGACGAACACGCCAACCGCGAAAAGTGCGAAGACCGCCAGCTTCCGTTCCAATGCTGTACCCCTCCTACCGCACGCGTCCTTCGAGATCAGCCCGCGCCCGCAGGTACTCCTCCCGGGAGATCTCCCCTCGTGCGTATCGTGCGTCCAAGATCTCCGCTGCGGAAGAGGGCGGTGAGACGGGCGGGACGTACGCCGGAGCCGTACGAGACGCGAAAGAGCCCATGGCGACGAGGAGGATCAGGAGTAGGAACACTAGGGGAACGACCATCATCAGGACGCCCCATCCCCATTCCCCGCCCATCATGCCATACCCGGTCCCCCAAGGTGAGGCGAGGGCCGCGAAGAGGGCCATCAGTCCCACAAGCAGGACGATGGTCAGGACGAGCCACCACAACCGGTTCCGTTCCTTTTCGTCCATGTCGCTCACCTAGATCCACCTCCAGAACCACTGCTTCTCGAAGAGGACCTTCCCCCAGCGAAGGGGCCGGCTCGGCGATCGCAGCTTCACCCGAGGCGCGGGACTCGCATAGAAATCGCCGGACCCGAACGCGGCCTTCCCGAATCCGGTCTCGATCCAACAGTAGCCTTTCCCCTCGAAGGCTCCCCTCTCGCCCTGGGACGCAAGCTCCGCGGAGATGGCCTCCGCCACGACCTTCGCCTGCCCGTGGGCGAAGACGCCCGCTTTCGGGAGGAACATCCCGTTCGGGAGCTTGATCCCCGCGACGTCCCCGATCGCGTACACGTGGTCCCTCGAGGTCTTCAGGGTCCGCGGATCCACGGGCACCCAGCCTCCGGCGTCGGTCAGGCCCGCGTCCCGTACAAAGGCGGGCGCCCGGTGGGGCGGGACGCCGACGAGGAGGTCATAGGGAACCCTAGACCCCGATGCCAAGACGATCTCCCGCGTCCCCCCGTCGATATGCGCGGCCTTGGATTGCGGATGGAACCCGATGCCTCGGGCCTGGAGCATCCCGACCAAGGCCTTGCCGACCTCGGGGCCGGCCACGGGCATGGGTTGCGGCTCCGGCGTCACGATCTCGATCGAAACAGAATCCCGGACGCCCGTTCGTCGGAAATGGTAATCGAGAAGGAAGGCCGCCTCGTACGGTGCGGCGGGACACTTGAAGGGCGTGCTGGAGACCAAGACGACAACCTTCCCTGTCCGAAAACCTCGCAGGTCCTCCCGCAACCGCATCGCGCCCTCCAGCATGTACAAACTTCTGGCCTCGGACGCAAACCCATCCAGGGCCTCCGGCACCAGTTCGGCACCCGGGGCGAGGATGAGGCGGTCGTAGGTCAGGGAACCCGAGGAAGTCTCGATTCGATGCGCGGCCGTGTCGAGTTTCCGTACCTCCTCGCTCACGACGTCGATCCCATGGCGCGAGAGC
>Ga0184633_10000239_pt1 | contig 18244 bp, 17 predicted proteins | sample PLM31_170_b1_FD_133156 | JGI IMG/M metagenome (GOLD analysis project Ga0184633, IMG submission 133156) | Groundwater sediment microbial communities from an aquifer in East River, Colorado, USA - PLM3-1_170_b1 | ecosystem: Environmental > Terrestrial > Soil > Riparian zone | place: USA: East...
CCGCGCAAATGCTGGTGAAACTTGTTCCACTCGATCTGATACGCGGCCAGGAGCGGGACGATGTCGTCAATGTCCGCGTGGCTGGCGATGTAAACCGCCAGCGTATCCACACCGTTGAAGAAACTCCGGCGGCGGCGCGCGCCGCTGCCCACGCTCTGCCAGCCCGCGAGCGGGAAGCCGTGCCGCTCAAAGACCTCGCGCGACTGGCCGAGCACCACCAGGCGCACCTCGCGGAGGCAGGGCGGCAGCCGCAGGATGGAATAGATGAACGCAGACATGTCCGGCGCGGCGGCGCGCGCCTGCGGGTGCAGCGAGGATTCCATCGCCGCGTGGGCTTCGACCAGCGATTTGATCTGCACCTCATCGCTGGAGCGCAGCAGGGAGTCGTAGGTGCGGATGTAGAGCTCGATCTCCTCCGAGCCGGTCCGCGGCACGTTGCGATCCATTTGAAGATGATCTTCAGACCACGCGCTAACCCCGCCCCTGCGCCGACCACGGGTCTTCCGGCACGTCCGGCCCGGGCGGGTTGAACACGACCCAGATCCATACGAAGATCGTGTACGCCAGGATGTCCAGGAAGATCGCAATCCCGATCCGCAGGAGCACGTGGGCCGGGAGCTGGATCGGCAGCCATTTAAAAATGGGGATCCACAGGTCGCCGCCGATCTGCTTGAGGGTGTCCCCCAATTCCTTAGGGAGGTGCTCCTGCAGCCAGATGGAATGGAGCGTGACGTCCGCCAGCCAATAGCCGCCGACGCTGAGGAGCACGATGACGATGATCCCAAGCCAGCGCGAGGCGGCGTCCGCCTCTTTGGACCGGCTGGCCTCGCGCGTTCTTCTAAATCTGCCCATGGTGATGCCTCCTTTGACTCGTCAGCGTGACAGGCGGCTCGCCTTGGCAAAGGCCGCCACGATTTTATAGTAGCCGGTGCACCGGCACAGATTGCCGGTGATGGCCTGCTCGATGTCCCACTTGTCCGGGTGCGGCTGCTCTTCCAGCAGCTTCGCCCCCGCCATCAGAAAGCCCGGCGTGCAGTAGCCGCACTGCACCGCGCCCTCGTCCACGAACGCCTGTTGAATGGGATGCAACGGGCCGGTTGCGCCTGCGGCCAGCCCTTCCACCGTGATGATCGGCGCGCCGTGCGCGCGCGGCGCGGGGACCATGCAGCTCATCACCGCCGCGCCGTCGAGGAACACCGTGCACGCCCCGCACTCGCCTTCCGCGCAGCCTTCCTTCGTCCCGATCAACCCGGCATCTTCGCGCAGCATACGTAGCAATGTCTTGTCGTTTGCCCCGTGGAGGGTGTACGTGCGCCCGTTGATCTGCGTGACGATGGGCGCGCCGTTCGCGTGAACCAGCGGCTTCTCCGGACTCGCCGCCCGGCCGGCGCTCTGCCCCCACAACATCACCGGCCGCTCGGGCAGCCAGCCGCGTTCCTGCCCGGCGACGATAGCCCGCAGCGCCCGCATCGTCGCGACCCTGACCATCTCGGAGCGATACTCTGCCGAGCCGCGCACGTCGTCAATGGGATGCGCCGCGCGCCGCGCGAGTTCGCCCGCGCGCGCGATGAACTCCGGGGTGAGCGTTTTCCCCACGAGGTAGGCCTCGGCCTCGGACGCGCGCACGATGGTGGGGGCCACCGACCCAAGCGCAATCCGCGCACGGGCCACGGGCTGCTCGGTGAGCGCCTTCCCGTTGCTCGCATCGAACTCGACGACGACGGCCACGTTCACCACCGAGATCGCCTGCGCGCGCCGGAGCGCGAGCTTGATGAACATCCCGCGTTCGTCGGCCTTCATGGCTGGAAAGCCGATGTCCAGGAGCATTTCGTCCGGCTGCATCACGGTCTTGCGCACGCCCGTGTAAAACTCGCGCAGGGGCACGCAGCGCCGCTCACGAACAGAGGCGAGGGTGACGACCGCGTCCAGCGCCATGAGGGGCGTGATGGTGTCGTTGGCCGGGGAGGCGGTGATGAGGTTGCCCGCCACGGTGGCGCGGTTGCGAATCTGCGGCGCGCCGACCTCCCAGCAGGCCTGCGCCAGCGGGAGGGCACGCTCCACGACGAGTTTGGACGCGACACAGTGATTGTGCGTCACGAGCGGGCCGAGCCGGACCCGGTCGTAGTCCGTGAGCGTGATGCTGTCCAGCCCCGGCACGCGCGTGATGTCCACCAAAGTATCAATGCCTTTGCGGACGCCGCGCTCGATTTCGAGGATGATATCCGTCGCGCCGGCCACGATGCGCGCCTTCTCGCGATGCTGCGCGAGCAACTGGAGCGCCTCGTCAGGCGTCGTCACGGTGTGATAGGTGTGCCACATAGCGCCTCTCGAATGTCAATGTCCACGCTGCGCATCACGCTATAGCGTTTCGTCCAAGTACTCCGGATGATTCTTCAACCACTCGCGATAAGCCGAAGCCGCGCGTTCCAGATCGCTCAAATGTGACGCACAGATGTCGTATAACTCGTCCGGCGTCACCTCGTGATAGAAGTGAACCAGGCGGTTACGATAGCCTGCCAGCAAGCGCATGAGGTCGGCGATTTCGCCGGAAATCACAGCCTGGGATTTCAATCCGGCAACAATCTCTTTATACTCGCTCACGCCCACCGCAAAGCCTTTCGCCAGAATGTGGCGGCCCACGTCAAACAGCGCCTCCAGCCCCCGGCGCAGGCAAGACTCGGCCATCCCGACATTGCGCCGGTCTGAGAAGAACTGCTGCCGATCATTCAGCGGCAAGGCTCGAATCTCATTGACCATGCGATCCACCCAGTCCAGCCGATCGCTGACCACACGCTTGGAAATCGTCCCCGGTGTCATAGGTTTTTCTCCAGAATCAATGCCATTCGCTCCCGCTCCAGCGGAGCCAGATCTCCCGCACGGCGCAGCACATACAGATCATACACGTCCGCCCGATAGGCATCCCGGGCATACACGCGCTCGCCCCGGATGATATTGGCCGCCAGAAACGGATCCGCCTCGAAAAGATAGACCAAATCTACGCGCTTCGCTTGAAACAGGTCTTCCAGCCGTGAGGCCATGCGCACCCTCTGGTCAACCGCATGCGTCACCCCACGCCTCAGGCACACGCCAACATCCACATCCGAGGCGCTCGCGGCAAGCGCGGGGCGCGTGCCCTCCAGCCATTCTCTGACCTCGCGCGCACGGCTGCCGAAGATATACAGCATGTCAATCCCGAATTCATCACACAGGCGCCGGAGGGCCTGAGCTTGCACTGTCATTTTCCCGTTCACGATGACGACCTCAAAGTGTTTTCACTTAATTCAGGCAGACCCCGACACAAGCGATAGCGTTTGCGATCACCCAACGACGCCAGACAATCCAGTCAAACGGCGCCCTCGCGGGCACTTTCATTGTCCCTCCGCCCTTTGCCTCTCCAGCTTCATACTCTCCCCTGTGCCGCCTCGTCGAAGCAAAACGATCTCCGCCATGATGCTGACCGCGATCTCCTCCGGGGTTTCGGCGTTAAGCTCCAACCCCATTGGCGCGTGGACGCGGGCGAGTTTCTCGTGAGGGATGCCTTTCTCTTCCAACTGCTTCATCGCCGTCGCCCACCGCCGCCGCGAGCCGATGACGCCGAGATAGGCGTGCGGCGCGTCAAGCAAATATGGCAGCCCGTTCACGTCGAACGGCACGCCGCGCGTGGGCATGACGATGTAGGTCTCAGAATGAAATCTGAAGGTGGAAGGTAATTGGGAAATGGGGATGGGTAAATATTCATCTGCACCCGGGGCCCATTCCGGGCTGCAGAACTCGGGGCGGTCGTCGCAGAGCGCGACGCGGAAGCCGAGCCACTTGCCCAGGTGCACCAGCGCGCGGCCCACGTGCCCCCCGCCGATGACGAGCAGCGTCGGAAGCGGCCTGATCGGTTCCACGAAGATTTCCACCTCCCCGCCGCACACGCCGGGGTCGCCGGACTTCGGATCGCTCAACTGGTAGTGGACGAGGCGGGCCTTCCCTTCGTCGAGCGCGGCCAGCGCCTCGCGGATCACCCGGCTCTCCATCTCGCCCCCGCCGATGGTGCCCTCGATGCGGCCATCCGGATAAACGACCATCTTGCTGCCCACGTGGCGCGGCACGCTCCCCCGCTCGCGGATGACGGTGCAGAGCGCGGCAGCTCCGCCGCCCTTTTCGAGACTGGCGAGGGATTCAAACAGCGAGGTCATGTCATGACTCCAACAACCCCAAAATCACCGGAAGCAATTGCTTCTTGCGGCTCACGAGGCCGGGCGCGTCGAGCGTGCCGTCCGGGAGACGCGTGTACGGCAGGTCGCTCAACCGGTCGGCGTGCGGCCCGGCGAGCACGAGGCGGCTCGCGCCGCGCACCACGTCCGTCACCATCAGCACGGCCACCCCCAGCCCCCGGAACTCGCACAGGTCTTGCAGCCCTTTCGTGATTTCCCCCAACCGATCCCCCAGCTCGTGCAGGTTGGCGACCTCCACCTGCGCTACGCCGAATTTGATCTCGCCGTCCTCGTAATTCTTCAAGTCCGAGTTGAGGAGGGCGTCCACCGTATGCGCGGCCAGTCCGGCCCCCGCTGCCAGCACGGCCTCGCCGAAAGATTGGTAATTGGGGAATTGCAATTGATTGCCCTTCAGCGCCCAATCGGCCAACCGTTCGGCGGCGAGGTGATCGCGCTCGGTGGCCGTCGGCGATTTCAGGATCAGCGTGTCGGACAGGAGTCCGGCGAGGAGCAGCCCCGCGATCTCGACCGGCGGGGTGCGGCCCGCGGCTGCGATGCGCTCGCACACGAGCGTGGAAGTGCTGCCCACCGGGTCCACCGTGAAAGGGATGGGCGTTTTCGTCGGCGGGTTGCCGAGGCGGTGATGATCGAGCACTTCGATCAAATCCGCTTCGTCCAGCGCGCCGATGGCCTGCCCGGCTTCGTTGTGATCTACGAGGATGATCTGCATGCGCGGCGGGTTGAGCACATCGGGCGAGCGGCACACGCCGAAGTACGTCCCGTCCTCGCGCGTGACGAGGAAGTCGTCGCGCTCGTCGCGCAGGACGCGCCCGCGCCCGTCACGCACGCGCATAGCGGTGGGGAAGCGCGGCACGTCCGCGTCCATCGCCTCGCGGCAGGGCACGGCGAGCACGCGCGCCACCGACACGTTTTCCAGATCCACGCGCGCTTCCATCTGGCGCGAGAGAAATGTGAACACGCTGTCGCCCGTCACCAGTCCGAGCGGTATCCCTTCCGCCTCCACGATGGGCGCGCCGGTGTGGCTGGCGGAGGCCGCCGCCCACGCTTCGCGCAGCGGGCGGTCAGGCGCGATGGGCGGCAGGGTGCGGGCGATGCGCTCGAAGCGCGGCGAGGCGTCGGCGAGATAGGAGGGCGGCTCGAAGGCCAGCGTCTTCAGCACCCACGCCGTCTGCGGGTTCACCGCGCCGGCGCGGGCGGCGATCGCATTCCGCCCGTCGCGCTCGCGCAGCAGCCACGCGTAGCCCAGCGCGGACGCAATCGCGTCCGTGTCCGGGTTGAGGTGGCCGACGACGTAGACCGGCGCGATCATGCGCTCACCCTTCATCGGAATACACCTTCCATCCCAGCCGGTCGGCTTCGCCGATGTCAACCATGCCGTCAGGAACGTTCGACAGGATCAGATCGGCCTCGGCCAGCACTTCGTCCTGCGGCGACCGAATCTCCGCATGGGCGGTCGCCAGCCGTTCCTTGAGTTTGAGCAGCTTCCCCACGGCCCGCAGCGGCGTCGCGGTCGGCACCGGCTGACGGTATTTGATTTCGAGCTTCGCCGTCATGAAGAACCGCTCCGGGTCGCCGATCATCACCGTGCGCCCGCCGACCTCGTCGAGGATGGCCGCCACGACGCCGCCGTGCGCGACGTTGGGATAGCCCTGATGGTTGGAGGCAATCGTGAACTCCGAGACCACCTCGTCGCTGCCGTTGTCGTAAAAATGCAGGTGCAGGCCGAAAGGATTCTCCAGGCCGCACGCGAAGCACAGACGCGAGTTGGGCTGCTTAAAAACCACGGGGCACACTCTCCAATTCTGCAAGGCACATGGCCAACTTGTCGTCCAGCTTCCACGACCAGTTGTTCTTAGAGACTAATTATACTTCGTTGCGTCTCAACATCCCTGTCAACATCAGGTGAATCAGTGGAAAAAGGATCCTCACAAACCTAGTGCTCCCCAACCCGTGACGCGCACGGGCGTCACCACGATCAGCAGACGATGTTCCAGGGGCATCACGTCATATTGAGGATACTTGTCTTGCAACAGGCGTATGCCGGTGGCGTGCGCCTCGCCTCCCTCAACAATCTCCCCCCGGCCCATCACCAGCACCCACGCCAGGTGTGTCCAATCTTCATCGTACTCATCCACCACCACGGCCACCCGGGGGTTGATGAGGAGGTTGCGCACGCGCTTCAACTGGTTTGGCGCGACGCGCTTGGGCTTCTCATCCACCGGCGTGTAAAGTCTTTGACCGTCGGTCGCAAAGACAATGGGGATGACGTGCGGCTGGCCCGAAGCGTTGGTTGTCGCCAGCCGGGCCACTCGCATTCGGGCCAGGAAATGCAGCTCGGCCTCGGTGAAGGTCGCACGCCTCATGGCATTTCAGCAGGGTTTCAATCCAGCCTCCTCTCCGCCCATTATAAGGCTATTGTTCGAGTGGGCCCTGTGACCGACGGGGAGGAACCCCGCCGGGGTATCTGTCACGGAGGGATAGCCGGACGGCCCTCACGGCTTTGGCAGAATTTCGCAAAGTGCGCTAAACTTAAACCCCCCATGAGATAAGCGAAGCGATGCCGTTCAAACAGCATCTCTGTATCTTCTACGAACGCGCTGATGAACTGCGGAGTCTGTGCGCGCCCCTCATTCAGGATCACGCCGATGCTGGATTCAAGTGGCTGTACGTCGTTGACGAGCACGACTTCCAGGATATCAGATCCGGAATTGAGAGCCGCCTTCACCCCCCCCGACCGCCCGGCGAAGTCGTCAACGCCGGCGTATTGAGCCTCCTCGACACGCCCTTTTCTGTAGACGCCATTATCGGCCAGCTACGGACCCAGGCTAAAACGGCCCTGCAAGAAGGTTTCTCGGGCTTGTTCCTGCTCACCGAAATGACGTGGTCTTTGCGCACGTCCTTGGGCGTGGCCTACCTGAGTGAATATGAGGGCCGGCTGCACGAGCTGCTGAGCAGCACATCCCTGCGCGCCGCGTGTTTGTACAACCGCCGCGTGTTTCCGGAGACGATGATCCTCGATGCGCTGCGCACACATCCGGGCGTTCACGCCGCCGACGGGTTGCACCGCAACCCGCATTTCCTACCGCCGGCGGCTCTACTGTTCGGGGATGTGCGCGCGCAACTACAATACTGGCTGAAGGCGATCAGCCCGGCGTTGGCGGATAGCTGGTATCAGGACGGCGAGGCCCCCGGGCCAGGCTACGCGACCCCGTCCACTGCTCACCCCGCGAACCTGGCGTTCAAAGCGCCGATTTACAATCTCGAGGCGCCGTTGGTCGCCTCCAATGGCGGCCAGCAACGCTGGAAAATTCACTGCCTGGGGGAGCTACGGGTCTACCGCCAAGACGGCACACTGGTGCGGTGGAACACGGTGCATGGCGCGACGCTCAAGACGAAAACCCTGTTCGCCTACCTGCTGCACCGCGGGCAGAAGGGAGCGACTGCCGAGGAGATCGCCGACTTGCTCTGGCCGGAGGCAAACTCCACGGGGCAAAGCCTCAATCGGCTGTATCACACCGTCCACTGTCTGCGCATGGCCCTCAACCCCGAGATGACGTCTAGCCGCGCCTCGCCCTTTGTCCTCAACGACGACCAACACTATTTCCTGGCCCTGCCGGAAGGCACGTGGATTGACATTCCCGTGTTCGAGCAGCTCTGTTACAAGGCGGAAAGACTGCTGCGCGAGGATAACGACGAAGAGTCGCTCACCTGCCATCTGGCGGCGGAGAGCCTGTACGGCGGCTTTTTGCTGGCGGATATCCCGGTGCAATATACCGAGAACGTAGACAAGGATTGGTGCTGGAGCCGCCGCTACTGGCTGCAAGAGATGTATCTGAAAATGCTGACTTACCTGGCGGGCACCTACCGTCGTCGTAACGATATTCCCCGCGCTCTGAGTTACTGCGAGAAGGTGTTTCGTATTGACCCCTGTTCCGAACGCGCTCATCAGGAGATGATGCGCATCTTTCATGTCAGCGGTCGTCGGGATGCCTTGGACCGGCAGTATCGCTTGTGCCTCCAGGCCCTAGAACGGTACGATGGGCGTGTGCCGTCGCCGGCTACGCAGGCGTTATATCAATCCCTGATGGCCTCACTGTAGCGCACTGTTTCCTGGTCTGACTCTTCCGGCGTCAGTTGGGCCCTCTTCTCCAATCCACGGCGCGGCACTAAAGATAGACTAAAGGTCGTCGGCGTAGCTTTAGCGTAATACCATCCGCAGCAGTGAATCTACCGTAACCATCACTTCACCTCCCCTGGTCGCACGACTTGCGCCAGATGTAGTGCATCTGTTGTCTAACTCGATTGGCTGAGAGTTCCCTCCCGTCTCGCTTGATGACGTGGGGTAGTCAAAGCTTCCCCGATACCAAAGGAGGTACATCGTCATGAAACTTGGAGTCTTTCTCCCCGTCTCAGGCCGGGCGGCAGTCCCGGAAGTTCTGACGGATGCGGCCCGCCAGGCCGAGACCCTGGGTTACGCTTCGGTCTGGGCGGCGGAACGCCTCGTCAATCCCTGGGAAATGAAAACCCCTTACCCGTACAAAGACAGCCAGCAATGGTTCGTCCCTCCCGATAGTCCTTTCCTGGAGCCTCTCACTTGCCTGGCCTTCCTGGCCGGTTGTACCGAGAAGGTCTCGCTCGGCATCAGCGTCGCCGTCTTGCCCTATCGCCACCCGCTCTACACTGCCAGGGTCGCCACCTCCATTGACACCCTCTCGAAAGGACGACTGATCCTGGGGGTGGGGATCGGCTGGATGGTCGAAGAGTTCGAGGCGTTGGGGCTTTCCATCAAGCACCGGGCCGGGATGTCCAATGAGCAACTTGAGATCTTCAAACTGCTCTGGAAGGAAGAGCGCCCGCGCTTCGCGGGGCGCTATTACCGTTTCGACGAAGTGTCCGTTAGCCCCAAGCCGGTTCAGAAACCTCGCTTCCCGATCTGGACCGGTGGAGAAAGCGAAGCCGCCCAAAAACGGGCGGCCAAATATGGCGATGCCTGGTTTTCCTACTTTGTGAAAATCACGCCTCAAGAGCTGGCCGCCCGTTTTGCCAACGTCCGGAAATGGGCCGCCGAAGCGGGCAGAGACCCGGCTGAAGTCCACTTCTGTTGTTGCCGCCCCATCGACATCACCACCGAGCCGGTGCCCCAAGAAGAGGATACTCTCAAAGGCACGCCGGAACAGCTTATCGCAGCGTTGAAACGCTTCCAGGACATCGGCGTGGAGCACATAGCGCTTCAATTCATGGTGGGCCGCTGGCCGGAGCGGAGGGAGAAAATAGAACAGTTTGCCAAGGAGGTCATGCCGGCCCTTCGAGGTTAGGCATCCTGAGCAAATATGACCGATTCTTTGACGGGCCGCGTCACGCTCGTGACGGGCGGCGGCAAAGGCATTGGGAAGGCTATCGCACTGGCGTTGGCTGAAGCCGGCGCGGACGTGGCGATCTGCGCGCGGAAGATGGCCGAACTGGAGCCGGTCGCGGAGGCGGTGCGGGCGAAAGGCCGTCGCGCTTTCGCCACGGCGTGTGACGTGACGGACGCCGAACAGGTCAGCCGCCTGCCCGCCGCGGTGGGCGAAGCATTGGGGCCGATTGACATTCTGGTGAACAACGCGGGTGCGTCTGAGAGTCACAAGTTTGTAGGACACCCCGACGACCTCTGGGCGCGCATGTTGGAGATCAACCTGACGAGTGTGTATCGAGTCTGCAAGGCGGTGGTGCCCGGCATGGTCGAGCGGAAGTGGGGACGCATCATCACCATCGCCTCCATCTCCAGCAAGGTTGGGGCGCGTTACGTGGCCGCGTACACCGCTTCCAAGCACGGCGTGCTGGGATTGATGCGCGCGCTCGCCGTCGAACTCAATCCGTACCACATCACGGTCAACGCCATCTGTCCCGGCTACGTGGACACGCCCATGACTGACGCGAACGTGGCCAACATGATCGCGCGGACGGGCAAATCCGAAGCCGAGGTGCGGAAAATCTTGGAGGCCACCAGCCCGCAAAACCGCTTGATCACGCCCGACGAGGTGGCGGCGGTCGCTGTGATGCTGGCCGGTGAGTCGGCGCGCGGCATCACCGCGCAGGCGATCAACGTAGATGGAGGGACGCTCACGTATTGAGACGGGGAAGATGAGAAAGGCGTCCGAGGTTCCCCTTCACTACAATGCCGTAGACATTCTGGAGCGCAACCTGGCCGAGCGCGCGGACAAGGTGGCTCTCTACAGCCCGGAACGGGCGATGACCTTCCGGCAGGTTTCGAACGAGGCGAACCGGGTCGGGAACGCGCTCAAGAAACTCGGCGTTCGCCTGGGGGACTTCGTGGGCATCCTGTCGCTCGACGGCGCGGAGTGGGTGACGTCCTTTTTCGGCACCTTGAAAATCGGCGCGATTGCGGTGGGCCTGAACACCCTGCTCACGCCGCAGGAGTACGCCTACATCCTGCAGGACTGCCGCGCGCGTGTGCTCTTCGTCCATGAAGCGCTCTTGTCGGCGATTGAGGGCATCCGGGACGAACAACGGTATCTGGAGCGCGTCGTCGTCATCGGCGCTCCCGCCCGGGGCGGAGACCTGGCCTATCGTGATTGGATCTACGGCGAGGCCGCCGATCTCGAGACCGCGCCCACGCAGCGTGATGATCTCTGCACGCTGAACTATTCCAGTGGAACGACGGGTGACCCGAAGGGGATTCCTCACGCTCACAAAGACCTGCCGCTCAGTGCCCAGTTGTACGGCGTGGACGCCATCGGTCTGAGCGAAGACGACCGCACGTTCGCCATCGCCAAACTGTTCTTTACGTATGGGCTGGGCAACAACCTGATTTACCCCTGGCACCTCGGCGCGAGCGTCGTGCTTTCGCCTGCGCCGCCGCGCGTTGCGGCCAACGTGCTGGAGATCATTGACCGCTTCAAGCCCACTGTTCTGCACGGCGTGCCGACGAATTACGCGGCCCTGCTGGCCGTGGAGGATTTCACCGAGAAGTATGACCTGTCCTCGCTCCGCATGTGCATCTCCGCGGGCGAATCATTGCCGGTGCCAATCTGGCATGCCTGGAAGAAACACACCGGCTTGGAAATCGTGGAGGGGATCGGAACGGTGGAGAACTTTGCCCTGTTCCTGACGAACCGCCCCGGCGATATCCGGCCCGGCAGCACCGGCAAGCCGGTGGCGGGCTACGAAATCAAAATCGTGGGCGATGACGGCCAGCCGGTGCCGCGCGGCGAAGTCGGCAATCTGCTCGTCAAAGGCGAGACGGCCTCCCTGTTATACGTGCATCAATACGAGAAAAGCCGCTGGACCTTCCGCGGCGAGTGGCTCTTTACCGGCGACAAATTCCGCGTGGACGAGGACGGCTATTACTGGCACGTCGGGCGCGCGGACGACATGCTCAAAGTGGGTGGCATCTGGGTATCGCCGGTCGAGGTCGAAAGCGCCTTAATCAGTCACGAGGCGGTGTTAGAAGCCGCGGTGGTCGGCCAGCCGGACCAGGCCAATTTGATCAAACCGAAAGCGTTCGTCGTCCTGAAAAAAGGCTTCACGCCTTCTGAAAAACTGGCCCAGGCGTTGATCGAACACTGTAAGCAGGCCATGGCGGCCTACAAGCGCCCGCGCTGGATCGAGTTCGTGGACGAATTGCCCAAGACGGCCACCGGCAAAATCCAGCGCGTCAAGTTACGTGGCTAGCCCCGCGAGGCGTTGAACAGCGGGCCGGATCGTAAGCGCGCTAAAGAAATACCAAAGGGTTCACCCTAGGATTGCCTTACCGGGCGCTTCGGGAGGCGACCAATCCGCCATCGGGTTGCAAAGGGACCAGAGCGAGATGGGCCGGCATATACTGTCGCTTCAGGAAATTACCCAAGACGATGTTCAGCGGTGCGGGGGCAAAGCGACCAGCCTGGGCGAATTGACGCGGGCCGGGGCCCGCGTCCCACCCGGATTTTGTATCGTCGCCGACGCCTTCTTTTATGTGGTGAACTCCAACTCACTCAGGGATCGCATCGCCGACATTGCCGCCCGCCTGAGTTTTGAGGATTACAACGATGTCGAAGAGAAGACGGCTCACATCCGCTCGCTGATTACGTCGGCGGCTCTCCCCGGCGACCTGGAACGAGACATCCTTGAGCACTACCGGGCGCTCGTCAGCGGCGACAACAAGTTCGTGGCGGTGCGCTCGTCCGTCGCGGTGAAAGACAGCCCGATTTCGTCGTTTCCGGGGATGATGGATACCTATCACTATGTCCTCGGCGAGGCCGAAGTCCTCGAGAAGATTCGCGAATGCTGGGCCTCGTTGTGGACGGCGCGCGCGGCGTTCGCCCGCCACCAGAAGAACGTCCTGCAAGACCGGGGTCTGATCGCCTGCGTGATTCAACTCATGGTCAACGCGGACACCGCCGGGGTGTTGTTCACCGCCAACCCGATCACGAAGGCCACCAACGAAGTGGTGATCGAATCCAATTGGGGGCTGGGCGAGTCGGTCGTTTCGGGCCGATCCATGAACGACTTTTACGTGCTTGACAAAGACGGCCTGGCGATCAAGCAAAAGAAGATCGCCCACAAAACCGTGATGGTGACGATGGACGGCGACCGAGGCTCCGGGCGCAAGGAGCAGCCCGTTCCGCCGGAACGGGCGACAGCGCCGACACTGTCCGAGGTCCAGTTAGTTGAGTTGGGAGAGGTGAGCAAGAAGATCGAGCAGCACTTCAACTTCAACGCCGACATCGAATGGGCTTATCAGAACGGCACCCTCTACATTTTGCAAACCCGCCGGATCCGATACCGGGGTGAGTAAACATACTAATCCAAGCATAAGGAGAATCACAATGCCACAGCGAACCGTTGACGTTCACAATCATTGGTATCCGCCCGACTACCTCGAACACCTCAAGAACCGTACCGAGTCGCCGCGCATGAAGCAGACCGGGCCGACTGCGTACGTGGCCTATGCGCCCGGGGATGTCATCGTGGCTCACATTGACCGGGCCGGGCACTACGACCTCGGCGCCCGTTTGCGAGACATAGACGCCGCCGGACTGGATACCCAGATCATCAGCATCACCATTCCGGGGCCGGAGAGCCTTCCCCCCAAAGAAGGCGTCTATTGGGCGCAAAAGATCAACGATGCCTATGCCAAAGCCGTGCAGGATCACCCTGGCCGTTTCTATGCGCTGGCGAACCTTCCGTACCAGGATCCGGATGCGGCGGCCAAGGAACTGGAACGCTGTTACAAGCAGTTGGGCGTCAAGGGCATTCAGATGTTCTCCAACGTGAACGGCGAGCCGCTGTTCCTGGACAAGTACGACGCGATCTTTGCCATGGCCGGCGAGTGGGAACTGCCCATCCTGATGCATCCTACCGTTCCCTGGACGGCGCCGGTTCTGGATAAGCTCCGGATACCCTACCAGCTGTACGGTTACACCTTCGACACAACCCTGTCCGTCATCAGCCTCATCTTCAACGGCGTGTTTGAGCGGCATCCGAAGCTCACGATGGTGCACGCCCACCTGGGCGGCATGGTCCCCTACCTGGTTCAGCGCCTGAAGCACGCCTGGAAGGGCTACAGCAAGGAGTGGGGGCTGGAACTGAGTGAGACTCCCGATATCACGTACCAGAAGCGCGTCTATCCCGATACCACTTCCTTCTACCTGCCCGCGATGAAGTGCTGCCTGGAATGGGTGGGGCCGGAGCATATGATGGTGGGCACGGACTACGCCCACCGGGTCGGGGACCCGGAGGGCGCGATCAAGGCCATCAAGGATTTGGGCGCGGAGATCAATCTGCCCGCGGATAAAGTGGATGCGATCTTGGGCAAGAATGCAGAAGCGCTCTACAAACTGCCGCCCATGCCCAAGAACTAACTTCCGCGCCGCCGGGCGCCGAGAGGCATCGCCCCGCGCATCCAAGACTCCCGGAGTCAGGGTTGGAGGCACCGCCCTGCTCCGGGGAGCTTCCATCTTTGCAAGCGGTTGAGTCGTGCCGCAAATCCGGCCGGGTTTGCGGCGAACCTGAGGAGGGCTTCTTATGATAGATCGAAGCATGACGGCGCTCAGAACACTCAGACCGGATTCTGACCGGAATATCTTCTGGTTCCGGGACGACTTGCACCAGCCCTATCCCATCTCGCCGATGGGCATGACGACCATCCAAAAACACCACGCCTGGGGTTACCACGTCGCTTCCGAGCAGACGCAGTTGCCGCCCTCCAAAGGCGCCCACGTCAAAGTGCACAAAGGCCGGGTCTATCTGGGCTTCGCGCTGATTGACGATCCGGCCGAGGTCGGCCGGCGCGCGCAGGAATTCGGCCGGTTGGTGGAATATTGCAAGGATCACTGGAAGGAGTACTACCACAAGTACATCAGCGAAGTGATCGCCAACCTGAATTCGCTCGCGGCGGTGGACGGCAGCCGCTTGACGACCCCCCACCTGCTGGATTACCTGAAGAAGAGCGAGGAGGTCAACCGCCGGCACTGGGAAATTCACTTCATCCTGATGTACCCCGCCGACACCGTTTACCTGGAGTTTGAAGCCTTCTGCAAGCAGCACGGCCTGGAGGAAAAAGATTTCGTCGGCATGCTCAAGGGGTTCACCTCGATGCCCGCGCAGACCGACGAAGAACTGTGGAACCTGGCCAAGATGGCCCAGCAGACCGGGCTGCGCGACATGCTGTTGAACACGCCGGCCGACTCGTTGCTCGAGACTTTGAAGAGCAAGCCGGAAGCGCACGAGTGGTGCCAGCGCTTCGACGATTTTCTGCAAGTCCACGGCAACCGGATCAGCGCCGCGCATCTGGACGTGATCTTTCCCACCTGGAAGGAAGACCCGCGGCCCGTCCTGGAAACGATCAAGAGCTACTTCGCGCGGATGGATGCCGGATGGGATCATTTCCAGGTGCGGAAGGCGGTCATCCAGCAGCGCGCGCAGGCCATTGCGGAATTCGAGAAGCGGGTGTCCGCCGAGGACAAGCCGGTCTTTCACAGGCTCCTGCCCGTGGCCCAGGACGTGTACGCGTATCAGGAAGACCACGGTTTCTACATTGATCAGGGTTCCACGGCCGCGCTCCACAATACCCTCATGGCCTGCGGGCATCGGCTGCAGCGCTTTGGATTGCTCGAACGCGCGGATGACGTGTTCTTCCTGACTTACGGCGAGTTGGTCGAAATCTTGGGCGACCTGGCCCGGGACGAAAAAATCGGCACTTACCACCATCAGGCGCTCGTGCCGCCGCTGATTAAGGAAAGAAAAGAGAACCGGGAAGAGGCCGGAGAGGCCGATGCGCCTCTGACGATCGGCAATGTGCCCTCGACGATGACCGATCCGATCGCGATCAAAGTCTTTGGGATCATTGACGAAGTGCTTCATCCCAAGGGAGAAAAGGAGGTGGTGGAACGGCTGGAGGGCTTCCCGGGATCGCCGGGCGTGGTCGAGGGGCCGGCCCGCGTGATTTTGAGTTTTGAAGAGTTCCCCACCCTCCAATCCGGCGAAATCTTGATTTGCCCTTACACCAGCACCGCCTGGACGCCGCTCTTCCTGAAGATCGCCGGGGTGGTGACGGACACCGGCGGCATGTTGACCCATGCCGCGATCGCGGCGCGCGAGTACGGCATCCCGGCGGTGGTGGGGACGTGGAACGCCACCCATTCGATTCGCAATGGGGACGTCGTCAAGGTGGATGGAAACACAGGAGTCGTGGAAGTGGTGAAAAGGGCAGCTCGCAAGAGCTGAGTGCCAGCTCGACCTGACGGATTCGTGCTCTGCTACTCTACCAGAAGGAGGAGATGAGAAATGGGCAGAAAATATATTACCCGTCGTGGCTTTCTGAAGGTGTCCGCGGTGACGGCCGCCGGATTGGCCCTCGGCGCGTGCGGCCCAGGGGCCACGACCGCGCCGACCAGCGCCCCCGCGGCGAGTCCCACCGCCGCCGGGCGAGCGATCAAGATCGGTTACGTCAGCCCGCAGACCGGCCCCATCGCGGGTTTTGGCGAGGCCGACAACTTTATCCTCGACGGGGTGCGAAAGGTTTTCGCCGACGGCATTTCGGTGGCCGGCGCGAAGCACCCGGTGGAAATCCTCGTAAAGGATAGCCAGTCCGATCCCAACCGCGCAGCGGAGGTCGCCGCCGACCTCATCTTGACGGATGGCATTGATCTCATGGTCGTGTCTTCAACCCCGGAGACCACGAACCCGGTGAGCGATCAGTGCGAGGTCAACGGCGTGCCCTGCATCTCTACGGTCGCGCCGTGGCAGCCGTGGTTCATTGGCCGGGGTGGAAAGCCCGGTGAAACCGAGTTCAAGTGGACGTACCACTTCTTCTGGGGCCTGGAGGACATCATCGGGGTCTTCCTCAGCATCTGGGACTCGCTGGACACCAACAAGGTGGTCGGCGGGATGTGGCCCAACGACGGCGACGGCCTGGCCTGGAGCAGCCCGGAGGTGGGATTCCCGCCAGCGCTCAAGCCCAAGGGCTACACGGTCGTTGATCCGGGCCGCTACGAAAACCTGAAAGACGACTTCTCGGCCGAGCTCTCCATGTTCAAAGAGCAGAACGCCCAAATCGTGACCGGGGTGATGCTGCCGCCCGATCTGGGAACGTTCCTGGTACAGGCCAGTCAGCAGGGGTTCATCCCCAAGGCCATGACCGTGGGCAAAGCCGCGCTCTTCCCCTCGGCGGTGGAAGCGATCGGCGGCGGTTTGGGCGATGGCCTGACGACCGAAGTCTGGTGGAGCCCGAGTCACCCCTTCAAATCGTCGTTGACCGGGGCCAGCGCCAAGGAGTTGGCTGACGCCTACCAGACCGAGACGAACAAACAGTGGACGCAACCGATCGGCTTCGTCCACGCCCTATTCGAGGTGGCGGCGGACACGCTGAAGCGCGCGAAGGACGTTGACGACAAAGCGGCCATCCGCGATGCGCTCAAGGCGACTGAACTCGACACGATTGTGGGACATCTCTCGTGGGCGAAGGGGCCAGTGCCCAACGTCGCCAAGACGCCTCTCGTGGGAGGCCAGTGGGGGAAAGGCACGGACTTCCCGTTTGAACTGACCATCGTCCACAGCGATTACCCGGACATCCCGGTCGGCGGCACGGCGCGACCGATGCCCGGCTCGTGAGATTTGCTCTGTGGCCGCAGAGTGCGTACACTTACCCCGGCACCGCCGCACCATGGCGGTGCCGGGGCATTGCCTTGAGAGTTGTGACTTGTTTCTCTGTGCTCCCAGTGTGCTCTGCGGCGAGGTGAGGCGTGATAGGTCAGGCAGCGGCGGCCGGTCCACCGATTCTCGAACTCCGGCAGGTGTCGAAGTCTTTTGGCCGCCTCCAGGTTTTGACCAACCTCTCTTTCAGCCTTTCCGAGGGGGCGGCGCTCGGCATCTTGGGTCCCAACGGCGCGGGGAAAACCACGATGCTCAATCTCATCGCAGGCGAGAGTAGCGTCGCGTCCGGCCAGATTTTGTTCCGAGGGATGGACATCACAGCCGCCCCGGCGCCGGAGCGCTGCCGCCGGGGCATTGGCCGGACCTATCAGGTCCCGCGGCCCTTTGTCGGCATGACGGTCTTCGAGAACGTGCTGGTCGGCGCGACCTACGGCCGCGGCCCTGAGCGGAGCGACCAGGATGCCAGTGATTTGTGTCACGAGGTGCTCCAACAGGCGGGCCTGCTGGAGCGCGCGGACGTGCTCGCCGGCAACCTGGGTCTGCTGGATCGCAAACGCCTGGACCTCGCCCGCGCCCTCGCGACGCGGCCTTCGCTTCTCCTGCTGGACGAGATTGCCGGTGGCCTGACGGATCCCGAGGTGCACGCCCTCCTTGAGGTGATCGCCGAAATCCGCTCCCGGCACATCACGATTATCTGGATCGAACACATCGTGCATGCCCTCATCTCGGCGGTGGATCGTATTCTCGCCATCAACTTTGGGGTCAAACTCGCCGAGGGCTTGCCGCAGGAGGTGCTCGCCAGCCGCGAGTTTCAAGAAATCTATCTCGGGGTTGGCGAGCGCTCTCTGTCGGCGGTGAAGATAGCCTGACATCAGGCACAGGGA
>Ga0184633_10000240_pt1 | contig 18225 bp, 20 predicted proteins | sample PLM31_170_b1_FD_133156 | JGI IMG/M metagenome (GOLD analysis project Ga0184633, IMG submission 133156) | Groundwater sediment microbial communities from an aquifer in East River, Colorado, USA - PLM3-1_170_b1 | ecosystem: Environmental > Terrestrial > Soil > Riparian zone | place: USA: East...
CGCGCCGGGCGGTTGACCATGGGCCACGCCCGCGCGCTTCTCTCCTTGACGGGGGAGGCGGCGCAGCTCAAGCTGCGGGAGGAGATCCTCGCCCATTCGTGGTCGGTGCGAACGACGGAGGAGGGGGTTCAGCGCAGCCACATCCCGCGGCGAGCCCCGCGCCGCTCTCCCGAACTGACGGCCCTCGAGGACCAGCTCAGAGAGCGCCTGGCCACGCGCGTGCGGCTCGTGGGTTCAGAGCGTCGGGGGCGGATTGAGATCGTGTACGCGTCCCGCGAAGAACTGGAGCGGATAATCGAGCAGATCTCGGGGAGACAGGGTCAGAATCGATGAGCAAGCGCATCGTCGTGGGAATGAGCGGCGGGGTGGATTCGTCCGTGGCGGCCGCGCTGCTGGTGGAGCAAGGGTGGGACGTCGTGGGCGTAACCCTCCGGGTCTGGCCGTGGAAGGAGCCGGCGGATGCCCCCAAGCGCTTCGGCAGCTGCTGCTCACCGGAGACCGTGGACGATGCGCGCCAAGTCGCTCGCCACTTGGGGATCCCCTACTATCTGCTAAACACCGAACGCGAGTTCGACCGGACGGTGATTGACAACTTCGCCAGCGAGTACCAGGCGGGCCGCACGCCCGTCCCCTGTGTGGTCTGTAACCAGGAGGTCAAGTTCGGGTCGCTGCTCAGGCGCGCGCGCGCGTGGGAGGCCGAGGCCGTTGCCACGGGCCACTACGCTCGCCTGCGGCAAGACCCTCAGACAGGGCGCCACCTGTTGTTTCGGGGGCGGGATCCCCGGAAGGACCAGTCGGATTTTCTCTGGCCGCTGGCCCAGTGTCAGCTGGCGGCGGCGCGGTTTCCCGTCGGTGATCTCACGAAAGACGAGGTGCGGGCCAAGGCCCGAGCCCTCGGGCTTCCCGTGGCCGACAAGCCCGAGAGCATGGAGATCTGTTTCATCCCCGACGATGACTATCGGGGGTTTTTGAAGCAGCGGATCCCGGAGGCGTTTCGTCCGGGCCCGATTGTGGATCGCGCCGGCCGACGGCTGGGACAGCATCAGGGGCTCGCGGCATACACGGTCGGCCAACGACGCGGCCTCGGCCTGGCGTCCGACCGGCCGCTTTACGTCCTGGCATTAGACCCCGGCCGAAATGCGGTCGTCGTCGGGGAGGCAGGGGCCCTGGAGACCGAGCGCCTCGTGGCTGGAGCGGCCAACTTCATCCCCTTCGACTGGCCTCAGGGCGAGATCCGGGTGACCGCCAAGATCCGCCACAGTCACACTCCCGCGCCTGCGGTCGTCCGGCCGGAGGCTGCGGGCCCCCAGCCGCAGGCCGGGGAGCGGCGCGTCGAGGTGGTCTTCGACACCGCCCAGCGTGCGGTCGCGCCGGGGCAGTCGGTGGTTTTTTACCAGGGGGACTTGGTCGTGGGGGGCGGAATCATCGAGGCGAAAGCCGGAGGCTGAACGGCTGGCTGAGGCCACCGTGCGATGCGGGCGCGCGCGGCTTGACAGTTTTCGCGCCCCCGTGATATTCGTCTAGTGTTTTGCTTGCCCCTCTTTTCACAACTCCGTCGGCCCGGAGAACTTCGCGCATGTATAAGGTCTTAGAAGGAGTCGGCCTCCTTCTCGGGTTGTTCCCCAGCCTCGTGGCCGCCTCGGAGGGGGGCAGCGGCTTTATCAACCTGGATTGGTCCCTCCTCGTGCAGGCCGTGAACTTCGGCCTCCTGCTGTTGATCCTCAGGCGCTTTCTCTACCGACCGGTGTTGGCCAAACTTGAGGAGCGATCTCACGCCATCAAGAAATCGCTCGCCGAAGCCCAAGCGGCCCAGGCTGAGGCCGAGCACCAGCGGGCAGAGCACAAGAAGCAGCTCCAGGCCGCCTACGCCGAGGCCCAGAGCATCCGGGAGGCGGCGTTGAAGGAAGCGGGCGAGGAGCAGCGGCGCCTGGTGGAGGGCGCCCGCGCCGAGGCGGGACGCCTGGTGGAGGGCGCCAGGGCCGAGATCGAGCAGGATGTCAGGCGGGCCAAGCAGGAGCTCCGCAAAGAGGTGGGGGACCTTGCGGTCGCGGTGGCAGAGCGGCTGATTCGCAAAAACCTGGGCGGCGAGGACCACCGAAAGATCGTCACCGAGGCCATCGAACAGCTCGAGCGGAGCCGATGAGGCAGCTGGAGGCGACGGCCAGGCGCTACGCCAAGGCGCTCTTTGGCGTCGCGCGGGAGAGCAGACGGCTGGACGCCGTCGGCGACGAGCTCGCGGGCTTCCTCGAGGTCATGGCCGCGGACCGCCGCCTTGACGACTTCCTGCACCGGTCGTGGATCAAGGGCACGACGAAGAAGTCGGTCGCGATGGCCGTGGCCGATCGCCTCGGCTGCTCCGAGCTGGTCAGGGACTTCCTGGGGCTCGTGGCCGCCCGTGGACGGATGGACCATTTGGGAGAGATCGCCCGCGCCTACCGGAACCTCGTGGATGCGGAGCGGGGGCGGGTGCGGGCCCAGGTCCGGAGCGCCGTGGGTCTCAGCGAGAGCGAGCGGGGGCAGCTGGCCACGCGCCTGGCGCGCATCGCGGGCAAAGAGGTGATCCTGGAGGAATCGGTGGACTCGACCCTCCTCGGAGGATTCGTGGCCCAGGTGGGCAGCCTCGTTCTGGACGGCAGTCTCGACGGGCAGCTCGCGCGGGTGCGTGAGCGCCTCGTGAAGGGATAGCGGATGATCAAGGCCGAAGAGATCAGCGAGCTTATCAAGCGCCAGCTCCAGGGCTACGAGCCGGAGGTTGACCTCAAAGAGGTGGGGCGCGTCATCGAGGTGGGCGATGGGATCGCCCGTATCTATGGCCTCGAGACCGCCATGTCGGGGGAGCTCCTTGAGTTTCCCGGCGGCGTGTACGGGTTCGTGATGAACCTGGAAGAGGACAACGTGGGCGCGGTCCTCCTCGGCGAAGACACGCTGATCAAGGAGGGCGATCAGGTCTCGCGAACGAAACGGATCGCCCAGGTGCCGGTTGGGGAAGCCCTCGTCGGCCGGGTGGTGAACGCCCTCGGCCAGCCCGTGGACGGCAAGGGGCCTATCGAGGCGACGGAGCACCGGCCCATCGAGCGCTACGCGCCGGGCGTCGTGGACCGGCGCCCCGTGAAGGAGCCGCTCCAGACCGGGCTCAAGGCGATCGATTCGATGATCCCCATCGGTCGCGGGCAGCGGGAGCTGATCATCGGCGACCGGCAGACCGGGAAAACCGCGATCGGGGTGGATACCATCATCAACCAGGCGGGGCAGGGGGTGTACTGCTTCTATGTGGCCGTCGGGCAGAAGCGCTCCACGGTGGCCCAGGTAGTCAAGGTCCTGGAAGAGGCAGGGGCCATGGCCTACACCACGGTCGTCTTGGCCTCGGCCTCGGAACCGGCGCCGTTGCAGTACCTGGCTCCCTACGCGGGCTGCGCCATGGGCGAGTACTTCCGGGACTCGGGTCGCCACGCCCTCTGCATTTATGATGATCTGTCGAAGCATGCGCAGGCCTATCGCCAGCTCTCGCTCTTGCTCCGGCGCCCGCCCGGGCGTGAGGCGTATCCCGGTGACGTGTTCTATCTCCACTCGCGGCTTCTGGAGCGCGCGGCAAAGCTCAACGACGAGCTGGGCGGCGGCTCACTCACCGCGCTGCCCATCATCGAAACGCAGCTCGGCGACGTCTCCGCCTACATCCCGACGAACGTCATTTCCATCACCGATGGCCAGATCTACCTGGAGAGCGACCTCTTCTTTGCCGGAGTCCGGCCGGCGGTCAACGTCGGGTTGTCGGTGTCGCGGGTCGGCGGCAGCGCCCAGATCAAGGCGATGCGTCAGGTGGCCGGCAAGCTGCGATTGGATCTCGCGCAGTACCGGGAAATGGCAGCCTTCGCCCAGTTCGGCTCCGAGCTCGACAAGGCCACCCAGGCTCAGCTCGCGCGCGGCCAGCGGATGGTGGAGATCCTGAAGCAGGGGCAGTACGCCCCGGTCGCCGTGGAGAAACAGATCGTCATCATCTACGCGGGAACCCAGGGGCTCCTGGACGATCTTCCGATCGACGCGATGCGTCCCTTCGAAGAGTTTCTCCTGCCCTTCGTCGAGCGGCGGCACAAGCGGATTTACGAAGAGATCCGGGAGAAGCGGGAGATCTCGGACAGCCTCCGTCAGGTCGTGGAGAAGGCGATTTCAGAGGCGAAGGCCGAGTTCATCCAGACTAAGGGCATCAAAACCGTCTAGCTACGCCGTGGCGGGGCTCCGGCCGAGCGCGGGCTTCGCCCGCGCAAGCTGTTCGAGGGGGGAGGCATCGGAAGGGGGGCGCTAGCCCCCCTCCGAGGATCATGGCAACGCTACGCGACATTCGGCGCAGGATCCGCGCCGTCCAGTCCACCCAGAAGATCACGCGGGCCATGAAGCTGGTGGCCGCGGCCAAGCTCCGCCGCGCCCAGGAGCGGATTGTCGCCGCGCGTCCCTACGCGACCAAGATGTCGGAGCTTCTGGGAACCCCGGCCTTTCTGGCCTCAACCGACCGGCATCCGCTGCTGGCTCGGCGCGAGGGGGGTCGCCGGCAGATCGTCATCATCACCGCCGACAAGGGCCTGTGCGGCGCGTTCAACGCCAACGTTCTTCGCCGGTCGCTGGAATTCATCCGCCAGACCGAGGAGGTCCGACTCACTCTGGTGGTGGTCGGCCGGAAGGCGCGGGATCACTACCGCCGTCGCCCCTGGACCATCAAGTCGGAGATGGTGGGATTTTTTGATCGCCTCGCGTATTCCCACGCCGTTGAGCTCTCGACGCGGCTCATCCAGGACTATCTCGCGGAGGAAACGGACGAGGTCTATTTGATCTACAACGAGTTTCGATCCGTGGCGGTCCAGCGCGTGGTCCGCAAGCAGCTCCTCCCAATCGCCGCGGCCCCGGCGGTGGCGGACGCCACTGCGGTGGATTACCTGTATGAGCCCTCCGCGGACTCGATCCTGGCTGACCTGCTGCCGCGACACATCAGGACGCAAGTGTACCGCGCTCTCATGGAATCCCTGGCTGCGGAATACGGAGCTCGGATGACGGCGATGGAGGCGGCGACGAAGAACGCCGCAGAAATGATCGAACTTCTGACGATCCAGTACAACAAAGCCCGCCAGGAGCGGATCACCAAGGAACTCCTGGACATCGTGGGCGGCGCCGAGGCCCTGAGGCAGTCGGCCGGCGCATGAAGGAGCGCCCAATGAGCGATGGGAAAATCGTGCAGGTCATCGGCCCGGTGGTGGACGTGGAGTTCGAGCCCGATCGGCTACCAGCCATCTACAACGCGCTGGAGGTGCTCGGGATCGAAATGAAGGACATCTTCACGTACTCCCAGAGGCTCATTCTCGAGGTGGCCCACCACCTGGGCGAGGGGCGCGTCCGCGCCGTCGCCATGGCCTCCACCGACGGACTGACGCGGGGGATGACGGTCCGCGATACCGGCGGGCCGATTTCGATCCCGGTGGGGCGCGAGACCCTCGGGCGGATCCTGAACGTCATCGGAGAGCCCGTGGACAAGCAGGGGCCGGTGAAGACCGCCAAAACCTACCCGATCCACCGGCCCGCGCCGTCCTTCGAGGAGCAGTCCACCACGGTGCAGATGCTTGAGACCGGCGTGAAGGTCATCGACCTGCTCGAGCCCTACACGCGGGGCGGGAAGACCGGGCTCTTCGGCGGGGCTGGGGTGGGAAAGACGGTGATCATCATGGAGTTGATTCACAACATCGCGACGCAGCACGGCGGGATCTCCGTCTTCGGCGGGGTAGGGGAGCGCACTCGCGAGGGCAACGACCTCTGGCTCGAGATGAAGGAGTCGGGCGTCATCGAGAAGACCGCCTTGATCTATGGTCAGATGACCGAGCCGCCGGGCGCCCGGCTGCGCGTGGGGCTCACAGCGCTCACCGCGGCGGAGTATTTCAGGGACGAGGAAGGGCAGGACGTCCTCGTCTTTATCGATAACATCTTCCGCTTTACCCAGGCCGGCTCCGAGGTCTCTGCGCTCCTGGGGCGGATGCCGTCGGCGGTGGGCTACCAGCCGACGCTCGGCACCGAGATGGCGGCGCTCCAGGAGCGGATCACCTCGACGAAGCGCGGATCCATCACCTCGGTTCAGGCCATCTACGTGCCGGCCGACGACATTACCGATCCCGCGCCGGCCACGGCCTTCGCTCACCTGGACGCCACCACCGTGCTCTCCCGCCAGATTGCCGAGCTCGGCATCTATCCGGCGGTGGACCCGCTGGCGTCCACCTCTCGGATTCTCGATCCGCGAATCCTGGGCGAGGAGCACTACCAGACAGCCCGTGGCGTCCAGCAGGTCCTCCAGCGCTATAAGGATCTGCAAGATATTATCGCCATCCTGGGCATGGAAGAGCTCTCCGAGGAGGACAAGCTGATCGTGGGTCGCGCGCGGAAGCTCCAGCGCTTCCTCTCCCAGCCGTTCTTCGTGGCCGAGGCGTTCACCGGCCAGTCGGGGAAGTACGTCTCGATCAAGGATACGATCAAGGGCTTCAGGGAGATCCTGGAGGGGAAGTACGACGACCTCCCCGAACAGGCCTTCTACATGGTCGGGACCATCGAAGAGGCCGTGGAGAAGGCGAGCAAGCTTCGAGCAGGAGTGTAGTCGGGGTGCCGGAACCGAGAGTGCTTTTCGAGCTGGCGACGCCCAACCGCCTGATCGTATCGGAGGAAGTGGACGAGGTGGTGGCGCCGGGGTCTCTTGGCTATTTCGGCGTCCTTCCCGGCCACGCGCCCTTTCTGACCGCGCTCCAGAGCGGGGAGGTGTCCTACCGCGTCGGCCGCGAGGAGCAGTACCTGGCCGTGAGCGGCGGCTTTGCCGAGGTGCGGAGCGACCGGGTGGTCGTCCTGGCCGACAACGCCGAGCGCCCCGAGGAGGTCGATCGGGAGCGGGCCGAACGGGCGCGGCAGCGGGCCGAGCGGCGGCTCGCGGGAAAGACCGACGAAGAGATCGACTACACACGCGCCCTGGCCGCCTTCTCGCGAGCGCTGACCCGCCTTCACGTAGCCAGCCGCCAGCCCCGATAGGCTTCCTTCCGCCGGTCCTGCACAGTTTCTGAGGCAGGCTGTCCGCCGGCCTGCACAGCTCGGAGTGCACCCCTCGGTCTGTCCGTCCTCCATCCCCTCGCCAACAGGGGCCGCTGTCCCTGGCACAGGGCTTGCCCCTGGAAATTGAGCCCATGGCCACCGTGCTGATCGTAGATGACGAGCCCCCGATCTTGGAGCTGGTGCGGTTCACGTTGGAAGACGAGCACGTGCGTGTGGTCGAGGCCGGCGATGGGCTGGAAGCGCTGGAGGTGGCGCGAGCCGAACACCCGGACCTCATCCTGCTCGATGTGCAGATGCCGTACCTGAATGGATTCGAGGTTTGCCGGCGTCTTCGCCTGGAACCGCAGCTCAACAAGACGAAGATCGTCATGCTCACCGCTGCCGGCCAAGACCAGGATCTCGCCCGGGGGCGGGCCGCCGGGGCCGATCTCTACCTGACCAAGCCGTTTTCGCCGCTCCGGCTCCTCACCCTCGTTCAATCGTTGTTTCCCGAGGCCCCTCTGTGGCCGGAGAAGTAGACATCTCCCAAGTCCTCCTCTACGCGCGGGACCTGAAAGCCCAGTACGACGCCACGCGCGCGCGGGAGCGGGACCTCCGGTCGGCCCACGGCCGCCTCCAGGCGGCCTATCAGCAATCGCTCCGCTACGCTCGAGAGCTCGGGGCCGTTCACGGCCGGCTTCAACGGGCGTTTCTGCAGAGCCTCCTCGGATTGGCCAATGCCCTGGAGGCGAAGGATCCCTATACGCGGGGTCACTCCGAACGCGTAGCCCGACTGGCCCAACAGCTCGCGCTTCGCGTCGGATGCGCCCCGAGCGAGTCGCGGGTCATCGCCCAGGCAGGGCTGCTCCACGATCTAGGCAAGATCGGGATCCCGGAAGCGGTGCTGAGAAAAGCCGGTCCCCTCACGGGCGACGAGTGGGAGCTGATGCGCGAGCACCCCGTGGTGGGAGCCCGGATCGTTTCGCCGCTGGAATTTTTCTCGGAAGGAGCGCTTATCATTCGCCACCACCACGAACGGCAGGATGGGAGCGGATACCCGGCGGGGCTCTCGGGGGCGGCGATTCCGCTGGGAGCCCGGATCGTCGCCGTGGCGGATGTCTATGATGCGCTGACGTCCGATCGTCCGTATCGGCAGAGCCTCGCGCGCGCGGAGGCGCGGCGCTGGCTCGAGGAGGCGGCGGAGCGCCTTCTGGACGCTCGGATCGTTTCTGCGTTCCTCGGGCTCGTGGCCGATGGATGCCCTGACCCGCGCATTTGACCCAGCCCGGTCGGCCAACGGCCCGCTGATTCCATTCCCGCCGCGGGTCCTTGTCCCGTTTGCCGTGGTCGGGCTTGGTGGGCTCGTGGCCGGTCATCTGGGCTGGATCTCGCTCGCGGTTGTGAAGGTTCTGGGGGTGGTGGGCTTTCACGGCGGGCTTCTCGCCGCCTCCTTCGCGGCCGCTTGGGAGGGCACGAGGGGGTGGAAACCGCATGCCGCCCTGGTGGCGCTCTCCCTCCTGACCGCCGCAACAGCCTGTGCGGTGACGCCGTGGGGGTGTCTGGCCTATCTCCTGCCGCCCCTCGCGGTCGCGCTCGTGACCCTCCGTCACCCTGAGTGCCGGAGGATGGGGCTTGCGCTTTGGGCGGACTGGCGCGCGCTGGCGCGGGGCGTTGCAATCGGGGGTTTTCTCGGCGCGCACCTGCTGCTCTCAGCGTCGCGGACCTTCGGCTACCCCGTGCGTTTGAACCCCCCGGGCTCCTATCTGACCGACGTTCTCTACGATGTGGGTGCCAACGTGTTGTCGTCGGAGTGTTTCTTTCGGGGCACGTTGTTCAACCGCTGGCAGCGGCGGTGGAGTTTCTGGCCGGCGGCGGTGGCGGTAACGGGGCTCTCGGTTCTCCGCTATCTAGCCGACCCCGCTCTTCCGCGGGCTGTGGAGACGATGGCCGGAGCGATCTTTTACCTCGCGCTCCTGTCGCTGTCGGGGTGCGCGCTCCTCAGGTCCTCCGGAAGCCTGCTGCCCTCGCTGGCAGCCGCTCTCGTTTTCTTCTCGGCCTATCGGATGCTCCACGTGCGGTGAGCGGGTGGGCTGGAATCCTCTTCTGCTTCGGAGCGATCACGGCGGGACTCGCCTGGGTGGACGCGGGTCCCGCGTCGGGGCTCCGACACCTCTATGTCCTGCCGACCCTGTGGGCGGCACTCCGCTTCGGCGGCCTCGGCGGCGGGGGAGGAGGGCTCCTGGCCGCGCTGCTTTACGCCCCGTTCGTCCTGCCGGCCATCGAGCGCGGCGGCCTCACGGCGGAGAGCGTGGAGGGACTCATCAGCCTCGGTCTGTTCCCTTTCGTCGGAAGCGTGATGGGGTCCCTGGCCCGCCGGGCGCGCCACCAGGCCGCTCGGTATCATCTACTGCTGGCGCTCCACCGCACTCTGACCGGCGGCGGAGCGCCCGTGCACCTCCTGGGGGAAGCAGCGGGGCAGCTTAAGGTTGCCCTCGAAGCCCGGGCGGTTGCGATCGCGCTGATGCCGTACGGTTCAGAGCCGTTGGTCGTCACACGGGGTGAGAGAGAGCAGGAGCGCGGCGCCGTTGAAGCCGACTCGGCGGCGGCGTGGGTGTTGAGGGAAGGGCAGAGCCTCTTCGTGAGAGATGTGGAGAGCGACCCGCGCTTCGGCCCGACTCCGTTCAACGCGGCGCCGCCCCGGCGCTTGCTCCTGGTGCCGCTCAGCGCCCGGGAGGGGCGCATCGGGGTGCTCGCCGTTGAACGCCGAGGGGGGTTTGGCCGGGAGCTCCGCGCCACGGTCGAGACGCTGGGCCTTCAACTGGCGCTCGGCATCGAAAACGCCCGCCTGGTGGACCGCCAGCGCCGATTCGCCGAGGAGCTGGAGGAAAAGATCGGGGCCGCGACCGAGCGGCTCAGGGAGCTGGATCGGACGAAGTCAGACTTCGTCTCCATCGTGTCCCACGAGCTCAGGACTCCGTTGACGTCCATCCAGGGGTTCAGCGAGCTGCTTCTCACGCGCCCGCTGTCGGTGGAGGACGCCCGGCGCTGTCTGGAGGCAATTCATCGCGAGGCTGAGCGGTTGGGACGGATCGTCACCGACCTCCTGGATCTCTCGCGAATCGAAAGCGGGCGGGAGAGCGCGCTCCGGCCACGGCCCCTCGCGCTCGGACCGCTGATTGATGCGAACGTTGACCTGTTCAGGGCGCAGAGCGATTTGTACATGATCGAGTGCGACATCCCCGACGGCCTCCCACCGGTCCTCGCCGATCACGACGCGCTCGATCGCGTGCTGAAGAATCTGCTCTCTAACGCCATCAAGTACTCCCCCGGGGGTGGGCCGGTGCGTATCCGAGCGGGCGCGGCCGCCGAGGGGGCCGGGTGGGTGGAACTGAGCGTGGAGGACCAGGGGATCGGGATCCCCGCCGAAGCCCTGCCCCGGGTCTTCGACAAGTACTCTCGCCTTCTCCACCCGGAAACCGGCCACGTCGGAGGTCTCGGCCTCGGGCTCGCCCTGGTGAAGTCCCTGGTCGAGGCTCAGGGAGGCCGGGTCCGCGTCGAGAGCGAGGTCGGGGTGGGGAGCCGCTTCATTGTCAGCCTGCCGACCGCGCGGTCGCCCGGGAAAACCCAATCCGCTTAGATTTCTCGCGGGCTTCGCCTTGACACCCCGAAGGCCTCCCGTGTAGTCTGTGGGCGGACTGGAAGCGGTGTTGAACCAGCGAGATGCCCCGACGCAAAGAGATCGCTGACCGGATGGCCGACGCCGTGCTGAAGCGGCTTGTCGTCAAAAAGTTCGTCGAGGCCAAAGATGAGGCCACGGCCCGTGCGGCCGTTCGCAAGGTTCTCTTGGAGAACCTCCAGGCCGAAGAGCGCCTGAACGCGGAGGCCCGGCAGATTCTCCTCGAGCACACCAAGAAGATCCGGGACGCCGCAGTTGACTACGCCCGTCTTCTGGCCATGGTCAAGGGCAAGCTGGCCCGGGAGCGGGGGTTTATCCTCTGATGCGGATGAGCCGCGAACGCATCTTCTACCTGGCGGACCGCATCGTCGCCGAGCTCCAGGCCACGCCCGGGGTGGTGATGAGGAACGGCGATGAGGAGACCCGGAAGGACCTCAGGAATGAGGTGATCCGGACCCTCACCGACGAATCCAAGCTCGAGGAATCCATCGACCAGGAAGTCCGCCGGATCCTCTCCTCCTACTCCCGGCCCGCCCCCGAGGGAAGCCAGGAATGGGAGATCCTGTACAACAAGACCCGCGGCGAGGTATTCAAGAAGCGCTTCCGCCTCTAGCCAGGGAGAGCGAAGAGTGGCTGCCGTCAAGCGGATCGTCGTGGGAATCACCGGTGCCAGCGGGGTGATTTACGGCGTCCGCTTCCTCGAGCTGCTGCGCGGGTTCCCCGACGTCGAAATCCACCTGGTCATTTCGGGGCCGGGCAAGCGGACCATCGTTGAGGAGACCGACTACGCGGTCGGGGAGGTCGAGGCCCTGGCTCACCGGCACTACGACGACCGGGACATTGGGGCGGCCCTGGCCTCCGGCTCCTTCCGCACGGACGGCATGGCCATCGTCCCATGCAGCATCAAGACGGCATCCGCCGTCGCGTACTGCCACTCGGATACGCTCCTCTCCCGAGCGGCGGACGTGACGCTGAAGGAGCGCCGCCCGTTGATTCTCCTGGTCCGGGAGAGTCCGCTGCACGCCGGCCACCTCCGGTGTCTCCTGGCCTTGGTCGAGATGGGGGCGGTTGTGCTCCCACCCATGCCCGCCTTCTACAACCGTCCGAAGCAGATCGACGACCTGATCGTCCACACCCTCGCCCGCGTGCTGGACCACCTCCGGCTCCCGCACCGGCTCACGGAGGAGTGGAAGGGCACTCATCCCAGGTCGCCCCAGCTCGATCCTCCCGGTGCCTAGCCTTCGGTTGCCCCCCGACCTGGACCTCTCGCTGGTCATCCCGGTGTACAACGAGGAGGCCAACCTTTCTCTCCTCTGGTCTGAAATTCGGGAAGTCCTCGACCCGGCGGGGCTGAACTACGAGATCGTCTTCGTGGACGACGGAAGCCGGGATCGGAGCGCCGAACTGATCCGCGGCTTTCGCGACCAGGATGCCCGCGTGCGCCTCGTCCGCTTCAAGGCAAATTCCGGCCAGACTGCCGCCACCGATGCCGGGTTTAAGGCCGTTCGCGGGCGGCGGGTGGTGACCATGGACTCCGACCTTCAAAGTGATCCGCACGACATCCCCCTGCTGCTCTCGCACCTCGACCGCTGGGACGCGGTGACGGGCTGGCGGACACGCCGCGCGGATTCGTGGATCCGGAGGGTCTCCTCTCGCATCGCCAATGCCGTGCGGAACGCCATCAGCCGCGACTCGATCCATGACAGCGGTTGCACCTTTCGCGCCTTCCGCCGTGAATGCCTGCGCGGGCTCACCCTCTACCGCGGGTTCCACCGCTTCATTCCCACGCTCCTGCGCATGCAGGGATACCGGGTGCTGGAAGTTCCCATCAACCACCGCCCGCGGCGCTTCGGGGAGTCGAAGTATGGCATCGGCAACCGCGCGGTGCCCGCGTTTCTCGACCTCCTCGCCGTGCGCTGGATGGCGGATCGCCAGCTCCGCTACCAAGTGGTCGAAGACCTGGGCGGCGGCCTCGGCGAGGAGTGAGCCGGTGAATGTTCTGCTCGTCGGCCTGGGGCGGTGGGGGGAAAAGCACCTGCGGGTGCTCGCCGACCTCGGGGTCACGGTGTGGGCCTCCGATGCCTCCCCTGAGCGTCGGGCGTTGGCGGCGAAGAACGGCCTGGACCCCGCCCGCATCATCTCCGACTTCACCTCGGCCCTGAGCAAGGTGGATGCGGTGGATATCGTGACCCCGGCGGCCACGCATCTTGAGCTGGCCACCCGCTGTCTCCGGGAGGGCAAGGACTGCTTCGTGGAAAAGCCCCTTACGGTGACGGTGAGTGAGGCGCGACAGCTAGCGGAAGTAGTCGCCGCCACCGGCAGGGTCCTCCAGGTGGGCCACATTTTCCGCTTTCATCCCGTGAGTGACGTGCTCCGTCGTTGCCTCGCCGGGGGCCGGGTGGGGCGGGTGCGATATCTCACCGGCCGCTTCGCGGGTTTCAAGCGCCCCCGGACCGACGTCGGCGTCACGCAGACCGACGCGATTCACTATTTTGACTTCTTCGCCCACCTGCTGGGACGAGCCCCCACGGCGGTAACGGCCACGCTGCGGGATTACCTGGGCCGGGGGTTGGACGATCTGTCCTTCACCACCGTCGAGTACGGGGAGGTGCCGGCTTTCGTGGAGGCCGGGTACTTTGCGCCGGGCACCTATCGGGACTGCCTGGTGGTGGGAGACCGCGGGAGTCTGGCGGCCGATTTCGGCCGGTCCCTCGTGACGGTCTTCGGCCACCGGCACCAGCGTCGGGACGACCAGTGGACAGCCCTGGAGGGGGAGCGGGAGGAGATGAAGGCGGCGGGGGAAGAGCCGCTTAAGCGCGAGCTTCAGGCGTTCGTCCAGGCCGTCGCCGCCCGGACGAAACCCGTGGTGGATGTCCAGGAGGGCCTGCTCGCTCTTCGGGTGGTAGAGGCCGCCCAACTCTCCTCGCGGTTGGGCCGCCGCGTCACCCTCGACGAAGTGCCGTAAGTCGGCCACGACGGAGCCCCCCGCCGAGGTTTTAGGCGGGCTTGAAGAGGCGGACTAGCTCGTAAGCGATCACCGGCTTGGAGCGACCCCGTAGATCGATCTCGCCGAACTTCCGGGCGACCACCATGTCCTCGGCGAGGGCGCGGGTGGTCTCGCCGATCAGGACCTGGCCCGGGCCGGCCAGCTCCTCGAGGCGGGCGGCGATATTCACGGCGTCGCCGATCACGGTGTAGTTCATCAGCCGTTCGGAACCGACGTTCCCGACGATGGCCTCTCCGGAGTTGATCCCCACAGCCAGGCCGAGTTCGGCCCGGGGGCCGTCTGCCCACTGCTCCTTCAGCTCCTGGAAGGCTGCCCGCATCTCCACGGCGGTGCGGATGGCGTTCAGGGCGTCGTTGTCGGTAGCGATGGGCGCCCCGTAGAACGCCATCAGGCCGTCCCCCAGGTACTTGTCAAACGTCCCATGGTTGTCGGCGATGATCTTCGTGAGGCGAGAGAAGGTCTGATTCAACGTTTCCATGACGTGCTCTGGAGGGACAGAGTTGGCGAAGGTGGTGAATCCGGTAAGGTCGGCGAAGAGGACTGTGACGAAGTCGCGCACACCACCGAGCTTGAGAAGACTGGAGTCCTGGAGGACTTTGGCCACCACCTCTTCCGGCAGGTAGCGGGTCAGGATCTTCTCCAGCAGCGCGTTCTTCTCGATGACCTGTTGGCGGTTGATCTTGGCCTTGACCTGGGCTTTCACCCGAGTCTGAAGCTCCACCATGTCCACAGGCTTGGTGAGAAACTCGTCCGCGCCCGACTCGATTCCCCGGACCTTGTCGGCGACATCCTCGAGGGCCGTGAGCATGAGCACGGGGATGTTGCGCGTTTGCTCCCATTTCTTGACGCGCCGGCACACTTCGAAGCCGTCCTTGCCCGGCATCATGACGTCGAGGATGATCAGGTCGGGGTTCGTCTCGGCCACCTTCACGAGGGCCTCGTCGCCGTCGAAAGCGGTCACGACGGTGTATCCCGCCCCCGCCAACACCTGGCGGACAAGCTCGACATTGTCCGGGTTGTCATCGGCGACCAGGATGGTTGCCTTGAGGTCCTCAGCCACCTTTTCGCTCCAGGATCTTGGTGATAGCCGGGAGAAAGTTTGGGACGTCGATGGGTTTGGTCAGAAATTCGTCGCAGCCGGCCTCCAGCGTTTTCTCCCGGTCGCCGGGCATGGCGTGGGCCGTGATGGCCACGATGAGGGTCGAGGCGAACTCGGGCTTCTGGCGCAGGGTGCGGGCCACGGTCCATCCGTCGATTTCGGGGAGTGACATATCCAGGAGGATAAGGTCTGGATGGTGGGCCTGGGCCTGCGCGATCGCTTCCCGACCGTCCCGGGCCTCCACGACGGGGAAGTCGGCCATCTCGAGCAGGCTCTTGATCAGAACCAGGTTGTCCTCGATGTCCTCCACGATCAGGACCAGGGGCGGCATCATACCCCCGCCGGCCGCGTGATGGCGTTCTGAACGTCACTGATGAGTTGGTCCAAGGAGACCTGCCCTTTCTGAAAGAGCGCCTGGATCTTCCCGTCGAGGGCGGCGCGCTCCCGCTGGGTGAGATCCTTGGCGGTGAGAATCACGACGGGGATGTCCTTGGTCGCGGGCTCGCTCCTGAGCTGCGCGAGCGTTTCGAAACCATCCATCACGGGCATCATCAGGTCCAGCACGATGAGGCGGGGAATCTGCTGCTTCACCGCCTGGAGCGCCTGCTTGCCGTTGTAGGCCACGGCCACCGTGAAGTCTTTGACCTCGAGCGCCTCCTTCACGACTGTGGCCGACTCGTGATCATCGTCCACAACCAGGATGTAGCCCGAGCCGGGCCCGATCGAGAGGCGGGCGAGCGCCTGGAAGAGGCCGTCCCGCTGAACCGGCTTGACCAGATAATCCGCTGCGCCCAGCGAGAAGCCGAGCGATGTGTTGTCCACCGAGCTCATGATGACCACGGGGATCCCGGCCGTGATGGTGTTGGCCTTGAGATCGTGCAGGACCTCCCAGCCGTCCTTGTTGGGCATGCGGATGTCGAGCAGGATGAGGTCGGGCCGCGCTTCGCGCGCGAGTTTGAGCCCTTCCTCCCCATCCAGGGCGCGCAGGAACTCGGAGCCGGTTTCCTTGAGGTTCTCGGCGATCAGGGTGTGGATGTCGGGGTCGTCGTCGATCACCAGCACCTTGCGCTTTCCCTGCAAGACCGGCGTCCTGGCATCTTTGGCCGGTTTGGGCACCGGCGGGAGGGAGACGGTGTCGGCCTCTGCGCCCGCGGCGACCAGCGGGAGGGTCACGGTGAACGCGGATCCCTCGCCCGCCCGGCTCTGGACCGTGATGGTCCCCCCCATGGCCTCCACCAGCCGCTTGGTGATCGCCAGACCGAGCCCGGTCCCCTCGTACTTGCGCGTGAGGGAAGTGTCGGCCTGATAGAACTCGGTGAAGAGGTTGGCCAGGTCCTTGGTGCTCATGCCGATCCCGGTGTCCCGCACTGAGATGGTCACGCCGGCCTTGCCGACCGGCTTGGCGGTAAGCGTCACGCCTCCCTCGTGGGTGAATTTCACCGCGTTGGAGAGCAGGTTGTTCAGGATCTGCATGAGCCGGACCTCGTCGGCTTGTAGCGTCGGGATCTCCGGGTCCACCTCCGCCTTCAGGGAGATCTTCTTCTCCAGGGCCTTGAACTCGAGGTTCCCGATCGCGGAGCCTACGAGGACCTTGAGGTTGACGGGCGCCAGCTTCAGCGTCATGCGGTCGGCTTCGATCTTGGAGAGGTCGAGGATGTCGTTGATGAGCTGAAGGAGGTTCTTGGCGTTGCGCACCACGCGCCCCAGGGCATCCTTCTGCTTGTCGGTGATCTGGCCGAAGGAGCCGGAGAGCACGAGGTCGCTGAAGCCGATGATCGAATTGAGGGGGGTACGCAGCTCGTGGGACATCTTGGCGAGGAAGTCGGACTTGGTCTTGTGCATCCGAAGCAGATCCTCGTTCGCGCGCGCCAGCTCCTCGGACTTCAACGTCAGGTCCCGGATCCGGTCCGCCACCTTCTGCTCGAGGGTGAGGAAGTGCTCTCTGATCTGCGTCACCATCGTCTGAAAGCTGAAGGCCAGCCGGGCGATCTCGTCCTTGCCCTTGGCCTCGATGGGAGTGTCGAGGTTTCCCGCGCCGATCTCCTCAGCCGCAGTTGTCAGCATGCGGAGACTCCGCGTCAGGCGGTTCGCCAGAAGCAGGGCTCCCACCCCCGTGAGGAAGATCAGGATTGTCGAGACAAACAGGTAGTTCCGTAGGGCCCCGAAGACACGAGTTTCCGCAGGGAGGTCGAGGGGGAGGAGCGTGACCACGCGCAGCCCGGTCCCGGGGATCGGAGCGTGGGCAAAGATGTAGCGACTTCCGGCCAGGACGCCGCGGCCGTTTGCGGGTCTCCCCTCCTGGAGGGTTTGGAGCACTCGTTTCCGCTGCTCGGCGTCCTCGAAGAAAAGGTAGGACACGGAAGTTCGGCGATTCCCGGCCCCCGCCTGCCCGCGGAGCTCGAGCGGGAACAGTAGCATGCCCTGGTCGTTGGCGAGGGCGGTCTGGTACAGGGCACCCGAGAGCAACCCTTCGAAGGGCTTCGTGAACTCCTGCGTAGTGGTCCACACGATGAGGATCGAGCCGGGGGCCTGCGCCAGAGGGTGCAGAATTACCATCAGGAATTCGGTTCCCACCGCCACTGGCTGGAGGACGGCGCTCGCGCCGGCCTGGGCAAGCGGAAAGAGCGCGGCCTTGATGGCTGAGAGGCGGTCAGGCGGGATGTCGCCGTTGAGGATCTCGTTGAAGCGAGTCCCCGAATATTGCAGCAATCCCTCGAGGTCGGGATGAAGACCGAGGAACTCCCGGGCCAGAGCCTGACAGGCCGGTTGGAATTCCCCCTTCGCGGAGAAGCACTTGCCCTCCTGGAGGCGCCGCCCGAGAGAGGCAAGGTCGCGGTTCAGCCTCTGTCCAACCGGGGTCAGGGCCCGGACGGCCGAGTCGTTGTGGGCGACGACCGTGTTCCAGAAGCGAAGGGCGGCGCGCTCTTCAACTTCGGCGCGGCCGTGCCAAATGAGGTCCGCCCATCTGAGGCCGCCGAGGGAGGACACCAAGGTGTTGATCCAAAACATGGCCGAGAACAAGAGAGGGGCAGTGATGAGGAGGGAGATGAGGATCGTCAGCTTCGTTCGGATCGACACAGGAGTCTGTCCCTAGGTTCGCTCGAGTGTCCGCGCGTCAGAGTCTGGCGCTCGGTGCATGGGTGTTCGCGTCCTTTTGTGCGGGCTCATAGAGGCCGTCGAGCCAATCCCGGAGGGCCTGCAGGATGACCCAGCGAACGTTGCGCCCCTCGGCCTTGGCCTTGGCCATGACCGGCTCCCACAACTCGGGAGGGATGCCGCGCAGGTAGTACGCGCTTCCCGGGACTGGAGGCAGCGTCGCGCGGCTGGGCTTACGGTTTCGCTTCCGGCTCATCTCTTGATCACCTTGAGATGATCAGTTGGTAGCACAGGCCGTGCCAG
>Ga0184633_10000241_pt1 | contig 18193 bp, 15 predicted proteins | sample PLM31_170_b1_FD_133156 | JGI IMG/M metagenome (GOLD analysis project Ga0184633, IMG submission 133156) | Groundwater sediment microbial communities from an aquifer in East River, Colorado, USA - PLM3-1_170_b1 | ecosystem: Environmental > Terrestrial > Soil > Riparian zone | place: USA: East...
CCGCCCCGCGGCCTCGAGTGATAAATCACCACCGCCACAACAACCACAATCAGCAGCGCCTGCAGAACCCGAGCTGTTTTGCGCGACATTCTGGCGGCCTAGGTCTTGCGGAGGCGGTCGAGCACAGGGAAGAGCACGATGGCCAGCGCGGCGTTCACGAGCGAAGCGATGAGCAGCGTGAGATTCGCGTAAGGCTCTTGCTGCGCCAGCAGCCACTGCTTCGTCACCACCAGCACGGCGTGGTGGAAGTGGAAGAAAGCGAAGGTCAGCAGGAAGCGCGCGATGGGATGCTCGACGTCAAGGCGCGCGCCGACCGACGAGGCCGCATAACCCACCAGCGTCTTGGAGATGCCGTAGAGGCCGATGGGCGAGAGGGTCTTGCCGAGGCCGTCCTGCACCAGCCCGATCACCAGGCCCAGCAGAAGTCCCGACGAAGGATTGCGGCGGCTTAGGCCGAAGTAGAGCGTGACGAGCAGCGGCAATTCCAGATAGTCGCGCGCGTGCGGAAAATAGCTTGGCAGGAACGCCTGCAAAATCAGCGCGGCAGCGGACACGCTGACGACGACGCCGGCGCGGAACTTGTGTACCTCGATGTGCTGCTCGGTATCCGCGCGTGTGACCATATCAGCGCCGCGGGGGAGGTGCTTTGGCGGGACCCGGGGCGGCGCGCTCCGGCTCTTTCTTCGGCTCGAGCGGCTGCTGCGTCAGCAGCACGAGGACCTCTTCCAGGCGCTCGAGGTGCGCCGCGGGCTTCACGCGAATTTCCTTGAACGGATTGCCTTGCTTCGCCGAGACCACGGTGCCCACGGGCAGGTCTTTGGGGAAAATGCGGTCCTGGCCCGACGTCAGGATTTGCGCGCCCGCCGCGATGTTCTCGTCGTTGCTGACGTATTTCATCTGCGCGAGCGGCTCGCCCAGGCCGCCGACCACGCCCTGCAAGCGCGAGTCGGCCAGCAGCGCGCCCATGCCGCTGTCCCTATCGGTCAGCAGCAGCACCTGCGATGTGCCGGCATAGGCTTCGAGGATCTTGCCCACGACGCCTTCGGGCGTGATCACGGCCATGTTTTTTCGCACGCCGTCGTTTTCGCCGCGGTTGATGTAAACGGTTTTGCTGGCCATATCGGCGCTCGCGCCGATCACGCGCGCGGCCAGCATGGGCACGTCCCCGTGCGCTTCGCGGAAGCCGAGCAAGCCGGCCAGGCGGTCGGCTTCGGCGGCGCGTCCTTCGAGCTCGGAGTTGCGCAGCTTCAGCCGGTCGAGCTCCGCGCGCAGCTCCTGGTTTTCGCGCCGCGTGCGCACCAGCGCGACGTAGTTGCTCCAGCCGCCGCGCACGCGGTCAATCGCCCAGCTCCCGGCGCGCTCAAACGGCGTCACCGCCGCCACCGCCCACGCGCGGATCAGGCGCACCTGCTGGTCGCGCTTGATCTGCGCCGCCAGCAGCAGCACCTGCGCCGTCAGAACGACGGCCAGCAGAACGAGCGAGCGATGTCGTGAGGGGACGGCGAGCATGAAAGATCGAAACTCGAAATCCGAAGCGCGGCGCGTCAGTCGATCGAAACGAGGCGCAGCAGGCGGAAATCGCTCAGCATCTTGCCCGTTCCGAGAACCACCGAGGCCAGCGGATCGTCGGCGATGGAAACCGGCAGGCCCGTCTCCTCGCGGATGCGCTTGTCCAGGTTCTTCAGCAGCGCGCCGCCGCCGGTCAGCACAATGCCGCGGTCGCTGATGTCGGCAGAGAGCTCGGGCGGGGTGCGCTCGAGCGCCACGCGGATGGCGTTCAGGATCGTGGCGACGCATTCGGTGAGCGCCTCGCGGATTTCGCTGTCGTCAATCGTGACGGTGCGTGGCACGCCCTCGATCAGATTGCGCCCCTTCACTTCCATGGTGAGCGGCTTTTCCAGCGGGTACGCGGAGCCGATTTCCATTTTGATCTGCTCGGCGGTGCGCTCGCCGATCAGCAGGTTGTACTTGCGCTTCAGGTAGTGCATCACGGCTTCATCCATCTCGTTGCCCGCGACGCGGACCGAGCGCGAATAAACGATGCCGCTCATGGAAATGACGGCGATGTCCGTGGTGCCGCCGCCGATATCCACCACCATGTTGCCCGCGGGCTCTTCGATGGGCAGGCCCGCTCCGATCGCGGCGGCCATGGCCTGCTCCACCAGGTACACCTCGCTCGCGCGGGCGCGGTAGGCGGAGTCCTGCACCGCGCGCTTTTCGACCGGCGTGATCTCGCTGGGCACGCCGATCACGATGCGCGGGTGCACCAGCACGCGCCGGTTGTGCGCCTTCTGGATGAAGTAGGTGAGCATCTTCTCGGTGACCTTGAAGTCGGCGATGACGCCGTCCTTCATCGGCTTGATGGCCACCACGTTGCCCGGCGTGCGCCCCAGCATCTCTTTCGCTTCGCGGCCCACCGCGACCACTTCGGCGTTGTTCTTGTTGATCGCGACGATCGAAGGCTCGTTGACGACGATGCCCTTGCCCTTCGCATACACCAGCGTGTTCGCCGTGCCCAGGTCAATGGCCAGGTCGGAGGAAAACAGGCTGAAGATCGACCGAAAACTGTATCCGTTCTTTCTCATCGTGCCCCTCAGTTCCGGGTGTTTGCCGGTCGCGGCGGGAGGGCCCCGCTACGGTACCACAATCGGGACGCGTTTGATGGTTGTGCCTCCCCGGCGATTCTGGCCGGTAATCACGATGGTATGGCTGCCGCGCGCGAGCGGCTCCGTGAAGAACCGGAAGCGGCCGTCGGTGCCGATACTCGGCACGGGCTGGCCGTTGACGATCAGCGCGGCGCCGGGCTCGGTGCGCCCGATGATTTCGGCGACGCTGCCGTGGATTTGCGTGCCGCTCACTTCGAGCAGCATCTCCTGCCCCTTGCCCTGAACAGCCAGCGTGAATTTATACGTCTCGCTGGGCTCGCTCGAACGCTTGTGCGCGTCGATGGCCGTGACGTTCCAGAAGTAGTCGCCGGCGTCGAGCCCGGTGACTTCGGCGCCGGTTGCGCCCGTGCGCCGCTCGGCAAGCACTTTCGCGAACATCGAAGTGTTGCTCACGCGCAACTGATAGCCCGCGGCGCCCGGCACCGGCTTCCATTCAAACCGCACGGACGCGTGCTGCGGGTCCGGCACGATCAGCGGCTGCAGGTTCACGGGCTGAGTCAGATCCGGAGGGGCCAGCACGTTGCTCTTCGTCAACGGCCCGCCGGTAGGAAACGTCACCTTCTCCCACTTGGCGATTTCGACCTTCTGGTCGCCACGCTGTACTTCAGCGCTGCCGGCCGCCACGGTGATTTCGTGTTCGTTGCTCTTCGGATCGCTGCGGACCGCGGCGCGGCTGTTCTGCCGCAGCGAAGCCACCGCATTCTCAAACGAGACTTCGGCTTTCGAATCCGCCGATTCCCACGAGCCGGTGCTCAGGTCCACAGCGCCCGAGCTGATGTGCACGCCGACGCGCGTGGCGCGGTCGCGCGAGACGGAGTTCTCCTCGACCGTCACCAGCGTATCCGCCTTTACCGTGTACGTTGTGCCGTCCACAAAGGTCATGCGTGCGGCGCCGTCGGACCCTGTCTGGATCAGGTCGCCCTTGTCGAGCGTGGTGCTGTAGTCGGCGTTCACCCACTGCACCGAGTTCACTTTTTTCACCTGCACCTTGCCGTCCAGGTTCACGAAGCGCGCCTGGTTCTGATTGAGCGTTGCGACCCCGCCCGAGTTGCCTGCCAGCGCGCTCGAGACACGGCGGAGCACCCCCGAATACCACTCGGGGAAAATCAGGTACAGCGTGGCCAACACGATGGAGAGAATCAGGACGATGTAAATGGCCACGGTCTTGTAGGTGATCGTGGTCCAGTAGACTTCGACGCGCGAAATCTTCGGCTTGGGGCCCCCGGAATGTCGCTGGTCTGTCATGCGCAAAACCGCTGATTTTGCGGCAATTTTGCAATCTAGCACAGCGACACAGGCCTTTCAACACAGGCCCCAACGCGTGGTTCAATCCGCCAACACTCGGCAGCGGAGGCGGGCGCAATTCTCGTTGAGCCCGGACGCAAGGGTCTTCTATAATTGCGGGTTCGTTCCCCGTTCAAGGAGACCCTGGGAATGTGGAAAGCCCTGCGCAAGAGAGAAACCGGCGTACGCATCCTGCTTGGCCTGTTCATCGGCACACTGGCCGTGGGGATGCTGCTCTACCTGGTGCCGCAGGGAACCTCCACGGGGCTGGCGCCCGATGCAGTGGCCGAAGTTGGCGGCGCGCAAATCACGGTCGCTGAAGTGCAGCAGCAGTTGCAACGCATCGAACGCGGTGGCTCCATCCCGGCCATGCTGCGGCCTCTCTACGCGCAGCAGGTGCTCGATGGGCTCGTCTTCCAGCAAATCCTCGAGTACGAGGCCAAGCGGCTGGGAATTCGCGTGACGGAAGAGGAGCTGGCTGAGCGGATCAGGCTCATCATCCCGGCGGCGCTTGTCGGCGGTGCTTTTGTTGGCCAGGAGCGGTATGCCGCCGAGGTCCAGCAGCGCACCGGCATGGGCGTCGCCGAATTCGAAGAGCTGGCGCGGCGCAGCCTGCTCGAAGAGAAGTTCCGCCGGCTGGTGCTGGCGGGAATCGACGTCACGCCGGAGGATGTCGCGCAGGAGTTCCGCCGTCGCAATGAGAAGGTGAAGCTCGAGTACGTGTTGATCAAGCCGGAAGCGTTGGAAGCCAGGGTCACGATCGGCGATGCGGACCTGGTGGCGTACTTCGGCAGGAACAAAGCGCGCTATGTGGTGCCGGAGCGGCGCGTGGTGCGCTATGCGCTGCTGGACCTGAACCAGCTCCGCAGCCGCGTCCAGGTGAGCGAAAACGAATTGCGCGCCTTCTACAACGAAAACATCGGCCGCTTCCGCATCCAGAACCGCGTCCACATCCAGCACATCCTGTTCAAGACTATCGGCAAGACCGACGCCGAAGTGGAAGAGACCCGGAAGAAAGCCGACGACGTTCTGAAGAAGGCCAAGAAGGGTGGGAAGTTCGAAGACCTGGCCGAGCAATACTCCGAAGACACGACAAAAGACAAGGGCGGCGATATCGGGTGGATCGTGCAGGGACAAACGGTGCCGGAATTTGAGCGCGTAGCCTTCAGCTTGCCCAAGGGCGCGGTGTCTGATCTCGTGAAGACCCAGTACGGCTTCCACATCATCAAGGTGCTGGACAAAGAGACGGCGCGGACGCAAAGCCTGGAGGAAGTGCACGCGCAGATCCTGCCCGTCCTGACCGCGCAGAAGGCCGACCAGCTCGCGAACGACCTCTCCGACAAGGTTGCGGGGGCGGTGCGCAAATCCACACGCGGCTCGCTCGACGACATCGCCAAGCAGTTCGGGATGACCATCGGCGAAACGCCCCCGGTCTCGGCGACCGACCCGGTTCCGGACCTGGGCAACGCCCCGGAGCTGCGCGATGCCATCTTCCGCCTGCGCGTGGGTGAGCTGAGCCTGCCGGTCCGCACCGAGCGCGGCACCGCTGTTCTTTCCGTGAAGCAGATCCTACCGTCGCACCCCGGCACGCTTGAAGAGGTGCGCGACAGGGTCACCGCCGACTACCGCCGCGAAAAATCAGGCGAACTCGCCCGCACGCGCGCTGAGGAATTGGGCAAGCGCACGCAGGCCGGGGAGAACCTGAGCGCTGCGGCCAAGGCCCTCGGCTTCGAGGTGAAGACGAGCGATTCGGTTCCGCGCACTGGCAACATCCCGGAAGTCGGCCCAGCGCGCCAATTGGCCGGCGCCTTCAACGTGAAGGTCGGGCAGGCGGGCGGGCCCGTGCAGTTGGCCACGAACTGGCTGGTTTACCGCGTGAGCGCGCGCGAAGAAGCCAAGCCGGAGGACCTCGAGAACCAGCGGAAGGAGATCACCCAGCAGGTTCTCCAGGAGAAGCGCCAGGTGGCCTACGAGACCTTCCAGGCAGCCCTCAAGGAGCGGATGGCGCGCGAGGGCAAGCTGAAGTATAACCGCGACAACTTGAAGCGCCTTACAAGCCCGGCGTAGCTAGTCTCTAAGATACTGAAAATTAGCCAGTTACAGATAGACCGCTTTCCCATTGCCTTCCCCAGAGGCTTTCGGCTAGGATTGACCTGTCCGCAGTAGCTGCCCCGTCGCCAGAGGGGCTGGTAGCTAAGGCGCCTTCCCAGTTCTGAACAACGTACCGTGAGGTGGTCCATGTCCGCCAAGGCGAGTCTCCAGCGCAACGAATACCGCTGCTCCATCGAGACGAACAAGAATGGCAAATACTGCCTTCGGGTCCGCGCCAGCTTCGCGCGGCATTCCTGGGTGCTCTCCGTCTATTTCCTGGCGTCCTCGTTTGACCGCGCGATGAAAAAGCTTGAGGAGTCGCTCCAGTTCCTGCAGCGGCACGAGGAACGGCTGTGGTTCTGGTGTGTAGACCGCACCGACGACCCGAACCTGGCGGAGGAACTGCTCCGAGAGGCGGGCCTGCGGCGCGATCGCCGCGGCGAATTCCCCCGCAAAGCAACCAGCCTTTCGCTGCCGCCGGAGCGCCCGGTGCCTTCCTTCCTGCTGGCGCCGGTGCGGCGCGGCTTGGCCGACTCGGTGGAAACGGTTCGCGCCGTCGCTGCGGGCGACTAACGTCTGTGCAGGCAGTTGATCACTCCCTCTGCAATCGGCAGGATTTGAAACGGACGCGGGACGGATCCGCGCAGACTGGGACTACTTCTCGCGCAGGATGACTTCGCCCATGCCGATGAGCTGGTCGTTCAGCCAGAGGCGGTATTTGTAGGAAGCCGGCTTCGTCCCCGGGCGCGGCGGGCCGCTCAGCAGGCGCATTCCCGCGGGCGCCTGAAAGACGTTTGAAGAAAACGGGCAGCGGTTCGGATCGAACTCCACCTTGAGCTGCCCGGCGTCCGACACCCAAACCACCTGCTCATCCGCGGAGATGACCATCGCTTCGGGGATCAGGCCGACCAGGACAAATTTTTCGCGCATCGGTGAATTCTCGGAGCCGAGAAGATAGCACACTGCCCGGCGGATTACATCGCCGGGCGCGGCGCGCGTTCATGGCGTGTCGCGTAGCAGGTTTTGAACTGCCTGGGTAAGCTGGGCCAGCGTAAACGGCTTGCGCAGGATCGGCACGTCCGCCAGGTCCCGCATCTCCTTTTCAGTTGCGTCGGCCAAGTTGCCGGTCATCAAAAGGAAGCGCCGAGCCAGTGCCGGGCGCTTCTCCCGCAGCCAGCGCAGGATCTCTACGCCGCTCTTTCCCGGCATCTTCAGGTCGCAGAGAACAAGGTCGAAGTCTTGTTTTTCGAGTGAAGCTTCGGCGAGAGTGGAGTCATTCAGCGCGAACGGCCGGCAACCACGCGCAGTAAGGATGGCTGCGACCAGCTCGGTGATCCGAGCCTCGTCGTCAATCACGAGCACGCGCGCGCCGAACGCCTGCCGGCCGCTCTTCTCCAGCGCCGCCTCCCCGAGACGCGCTGGGGCTTTGCCTGCTTCGTCCGCGCCGGCAGCGGCGGGGAGTGAGATTCGCAGCGTCGTACCCCGGCCCTCCGCGCTTACGACCGCAATCGAGCCGCGGTGCTGCTGGACGATTCCGTGCGAGATGCTCAGGCCGAGCCCCGTGCCCTGGCCGGCGGGCTTGGTGGTGAAGAAGGGGTCGAAGATGCGCGGCTGGATCTCCGCCGGTATGCCGGCCCCGTTGTCGCGCACCAGCGCCCAGGCGCGGCCGCCTTCCGAGCCACAGGCCAGCCAGATGTCGCCGCGCCCGCCCGCGGATTGGATGGCCTGCTCGGCATTGAGCACCAGATTGAAGAAGAGTTGCACGAGTTGGTCGCGATCGCCATCCACCCACACGGGCGCGGCCGGGCGCTCCCAGTGAAGCTCGATATTGGCGACCGCGAGCTGGTAGCAGCGCAGATCGTCGATCCAGTCGAGAACGTCGCGGAGATCGACCCGCGCGATGCGCTGGGGTGATCGGCGCGCAAAGCTGCTCAGGTTGGCGACGACGTTCTTCAGCCGGATGGATTCATCGCGGATGGTTTCGAGAGGCGCACGCAGGCGGCGGTCGAGCTCCGGGCGCGCCAGAGCCATCTCGGCGGAGCCGAGGATGGACGTCAGCGGGTTGTTGATCTCATGGGCGACGCCGGAGACAAGCTGCCCGAGCGCGGCCAGCTTGGCGGCCTGCAGCAGCTCGTTGTGTGCGGTCTCGAGCTCTGCAGTGCGCTGCCGCACCTTTTCTTCGAGCGTGTCGCGCATCTCCCGCAGTCCGGCCGCCATCTCCAGGAAGCCGCGGACGAGCGCCCCGAATTCCACCGTGTTCGGCACGCGCGCGACCGGCGCCAGGTTGCCGTGCCGGATTTCTATGGCCATCCGCCGCAGCTCCTCGAGCGGCTGCCAGAGCTCCTCGCGCTGAACCCGCTGCAATTGCAGGAACCCCAGCGCCGCACACAGACCCAGGCCCGCCAGCAGTAGACAAAGGGTGCGCATGTGTCCCTGGAGATCCGCGGCCCTCCGCTGCAATTCACCGGCGTATTCTTGTACGAGGTTGTCCTGCAAGACTTGGATTTCGGATTCAATCGCAACCGCGTCCCTCATTTGATCGGCGTGACTCTTCTCTTGGGCAGGGGATTGAGGAAGGACCGAGACGAGCTTGATCAGACTTTGCTGGAGGCGGCGGATCGTCTCGAGCGCCCGGTGGTCCTCCGGCCGGGTCGCGGCGGCCAGATAGCGGTCGCTGGCGCTCATCACGTCCTGCGAAGCCATCTGGATTTCAAGGTGCGACGCCGCTCCGGGATGGGCCTGTGCTTGCTTGGCAGCCTGCATCAGGCGCGCCTGCGCTGCTCGGAGCTCGGCGCAGCGCGATAGGGCCGCCTGCAACTCACAAATCGGCTCATTCAGTTCCCGGGGAATGTACAGATTGATGTATAGCGCGTTGCCCAGGAACCAGATCGCGAGCGTGAGGATGCCCGCATGCAGGAGCAGAAAGCGGTGCCGGACAGAATGTGGCTTGGGTTTCACTGCGTCTGAACCTTTCGTCCCCCAACCAGTCACACGAGTCGCGGCGAGGAGTTCGTCGCACATCAGCCGCCAAACAGAAATGAGGGGCCGAAACGCAGCAAAGCGGGACACCTTGCCCGGAGATACCCTTCGTCAAGGGCGCTAGTGTTCCAGGAGCGAACAGGCACGGCGCGGCGGGGCGGGGCGTGGCAGGGTTGGGTCTGTGGCTGGCCGGTGGCTTTTGGGCAATGAAGTGAAAAGATTTGCCCGACTTTTGATTGACCCCGGACGCGTTGCCACGTACACTGAGGGTCCTCTTGGCAGGGCGCCCTCCCGGCTGGCTCCTCAGCGCTCGCGGAGAGTTGGAAATTCGCAGCTAATCTGCGAGTGAAGGAGACTGGCGGGATGGCCGCAAGTGAATTAGTTCTGCGTGATACCGGGCGAATCTCGCTGTTGCGTTCCTTCCCGTTTTTTCTGGTTCACCTGGCCTGCCTGGGCGTGTTCTTCGTGCACTTTCGTTGGAGCTACGTGTTCGTTTGCCTGGCGCTGCATCTGGGCCGCATGTTCTTTGTGACCGCGGGCTACCACCGCTACTTCTCGCACCGCTCGTTCAAGACCGGCCGCGTCTTTCAGTTCCTGCTCGCGTTCATGGCCACGACTTCCACGCAAAAGGGAGTCCTGTGGTGGGCGGCCAACCATCGGCACCACCACCGCTTTTCCGATACCGGCGAGGATTTGCATTCACCGCTCCAGAGCGGGTTCTGGTGGTCGCACGTGGGCTGGATCCTGAGCGATCGCTACAATGACACTCAGGTCGACCTGATTCGCGACTTCCACAAGTTCCCCGAGCTGCGCTGGCTGAACCGGTACCACCTCGTGCCGCCGGTGGCGCTGGCCGTGGCGCTGTTCGCTGCGGGCGGGTGGGGAATGCTTGTCTGGGGATTCTGTGTAAGCACAGTGCTGCTCTGGCACACGTCGTTCACGGTGAATTCGCTCGCTCACCTGTTTGGCCGCAGGCGCTACGCCACTGCGGACACCAGCCGCAATAATTTCCTGCTGGCCCTTCTGACCATGGGAGAGGGCTGGCACAACAACCACCATCACTACATGGCGTCGGCCCGCCAGGGATTCTTCTGGTGGGAAGTGGACGTCACCTACTACGTACTGCGAGTGCTCGCGTGGTTCCGGATTGTGTGGGACCTTCGCCAGCCGCCGCCGCACGTCCTCGAAGCCACCGCCGCGCAGTCCTAAAGACTGTTAGCTTCACAAATCATGTAAGACCCGCCGGCCTAAGGGCCACCGCCACAGGTGCGGCCGTGCGAGGGTTCCTGTAGCGGCGCGCTCTCGCGCGGCGGGGTTTGGGGCTTGTATTAGGAGAGCTTTTCCACCGCGGCGGCGATGTGGCGCGCAGAGATGCCGAAGGCGTCAAGCAGCTCGTCGGGCTTGCCCGAGTGCGGCACGCCGGAGACGGCCAACCGGCGCGCGGCCGTCAGGGCGATGCCCTGCGTCGCGAGCGCCGCGAGCACCGCCTCTCCCAGGCCGCCCTCAGCGTAGTGGTCTTCCACAGTGATCAAGCGGCCGCCCGTCGCGCGCACGTGCTCGCCCAGCGCCGCCGCATCAATCGGCTTCACGCAATACAGATCAATCACGCGAATCGAGGTGCCGCGCGACTTGAGCTGCTCGTGCGCCTTCAGCGCTTCGTGGAGCGTCACGCCAGCGCCGATGACGGTGACGCGGTCGTTCGCGCTCTGGCGCAGCACTTTGAAGCCGGGCACAGGGAAATTCTCCTCGTTGGGATAGATCACCGGCGTCTTGGGCCGGCTGGTGCGGATGTAGCAGATGCCGCCCCGGCGCGCCGCCGCCTCGGTCAGCCTCTCCGCAGCCACCGCATCGGAAGGATAGAAAACCGTCGCGGTAGGAATCGCGCGGAACATCGCCAGGTCTTCGAGCCCCATCTGCGAAGGCCCGTCTTCGCCGATGGAAACGCCGCAGTGAGAGCCGCACAGGTTCACGTTGCTGCGGCTGATCGCGGCCATGCGGACCTGGTCGTAGGCGCGCGAGAGGAAGCAGGCAAACGTTGCGACGAACGGCACCAGGCCCTGCGCCGCCAGGCCCACGCCCGCGCTCACGATGTTTTGCTCCGCGATGTAGCCCTGGAAGAGCCGGTCGCTGAACGCCTTCTCGAACGTCTCGGCGAACGTCGAGTTCTTCACGTCGCCGTCGAGCGCCACCACCTTGGGCGTAACCTCGCCGAGTTTGCGCAGCGCGACGCCGTAGGCTTCGCGCGTGGCGACCGCCTGGCCGAGCTTGTAGTCCGGCGCAGCGGGCGCGGGAAATTCAGGCGGCGCGGGCAAAAACTTGCGCGCGTAGGAGCGGCCATCGTCCGCCGGGATCTCCGGCGCGGGGCCGATTTCGGCCAGCGCGCGCTGGAGCTCCTCTCTTGAGAGCGCTTTGCCGTGCCAGCCGTCTTTATCGGCAAGGAAGCTGATGCCGTGCCCCTTTTCGGTGCGCGCGATGATGGCTTGCGGGCGGCCGGTGGTCGCGGCGGCGCAATCGAGCGCCGCAACCACGGCGGCAAGGTCATGGCCGTCCACGACTTGCGCCATCCAGCCCTGCGCTTCGAATTTTCGGCGATAGACATCCGTATCGTGGCGATACATCGTGCGAGCGCTCTGGCCGAGCGCGTTCACGTCCACAATCGCCGTCAGATTGTCCAGCTCGTAGTGCGCAGAAAACGCCGCCGCTTCCCAGACGCTGCCTTCGGCCATTTCGCCGTCGCCATGCAGCACATAGATGCGCGCGCTCGAGCCCTGCATCCTTGCGCCGAGAGCAAGCCCCGCGCCGACGGAAAGCCCCTGCCCGAGCGAACCGGTGGCCGCGTCCACGCCGGGCACGTGCGGCGTCGGGTGACCCTCGAGCTCGCTCGAAAACTGTCGCAGCGTCATCAGGTGCGAAACGGGGAAGACGCCGGCCTCGGCCAGCGCTGCGTACAGAATTGGCGCCGCATGCCCCTTGGACAGCACGAAGCGGTCGCTCGTGACGGCGTGGAGGCTGGTGGGGTCGATCTTCATGGCGTGGAAAAACGTCGCCGCCATCAACTCCGCTGCCGAAAGGCACGAAGTCGGGTGGCCCGAGCCCGCCGCCGTCGTCATACGCATGGAATGGATGCGCAGCAGGCGCGCCTTTTCGCGCAGTTTTTCGAGCTCGGCAGTTGTGGGTGCACCCTTCGGCGTTGCGGTCATGATGGCTCCTGACTGCGGCGGTGAGAGCCCCGATTGTACTGAACCCGCGGCATTCCTGTTAAGCGGCGATTTGGCAAGATTCATGGCTGCTCCGGGGGCGCAGCCCGCCGCTCGGGCCAGAGCCATTTTGGCCGTTGCGTGCGGAGCTCGAATGGGCGAAACTAGAAACCCGCGCCAGGGGCCCTGGAGGCTTGCGCCGCACGACCGGCCGCAACTGTCCTGGACGGCGGCCCCCACATCCCGCATGAAGACCGAGGTACTGCTGCTATGACTGAATTCGTCGGTGAGCTTCTCCCGCCAGCGCGTTTGATGATGACTCCCGGCCCGTCGTCGGTGGACCCGCGCGTCTATCGCGCGATGACGGCGACGCTCGTCGGGCACCTGGACCCATGGTTCATCGGCATGATGGGTGACGTCCAGGTGCTGCTGCGGCAGGCGTTCCGCACGGAAAACCGCACGACGTTCCCCATCTCCGCCTCCGGCTCGGGCGGCATTGAAGCGTCGGTGGTCAACCCGCTCGAAGAAGGCGACGAGGCTATCATCTGCGTCAACGGCACTTTCTCCGAGCGCATGGCCATCATCGCCGAGCGCACGCCCGCGAAGGTGACCCGCGTCGAGGCGCCCTATGGCAAGCCGGTGGATCCCGAGGACGTTCGCCGCGCGGGCAAGGGCCGCAAGATCAAGCTGGTCGGGCTGGCGCATGGCGAGACGTCCACCAGCGTGATGCACAACCTCGATCCTTTCCGCAAGGTCGCCGATGAGCTCGGCGCGCTGCTGGTTGTGGACGCGGTCGCCACGCTCGCCGGCGTGCCGCTCGATGTCGACCGCCAGCGCATCGACATCTGCTTCAGCGGCTCGCAGAAGGCCATCAGCGCGCCGCCCGGTATGGCGCCGATCACGGTGAACAGCCGCGTCGAAGACGTGCTGCGCGCGCGCAAGACGAAAGTACAGAGTTGGTACTTCGACCTGACCACGACGATGAATTACTGGGGCAAGGAGCGCACCTACCACCACACCGCGCCGATCTCGCTGATCTATGCGCTGCGCGAGGCGCTGCGCATTGTGCTCGAAGAAGGGCTCGAAGCGCGCTGGGAGCGCCACCGGCAGAACCAGCAGGCGCTGGCCACGGGCCTGGAAGCCATGGGACTCGATCTTTTCGTCACGAACCCCGCCGACCGGCTCACCACCGTCACCGGTGTGTGCGTGCCCGATGGCGTGAACGACGCAAAGCTGCGACAGCAATTGCTCGACGAGTTCAATATCGAAATCGCCGGCGGGTTCGGGCCGCTCAAGGGCAAGCTGTGGCGCGTCGGCCTGATGGGCCACGTGGCGCGGAAGGGCAACGTACTGCTGTTCCTCGCCGCGCTCGAAAAGGCGCTTCTCGACCAGGGCTTCCAGGCGCCGGCGGGCGCAGGCGTGGGCGCGGCGGTGCGGTCATATGCCGGCGCGGAAGCCGTGGCTGTCGGCGGCCGCAAGTAGTTCCAAGAGGAAACGCGGAAGAATGGCTCAGGCTGCAATCCCCAACCTGGGCGCGATGAGCGATTTTGTCGCCCCATTCGACGTCGCCTCGCGCCTGACCGATCAGACCTACCAGTGCCGCTTCTCGCACATGTGGAACGGCATCGCTACGCGCCACAGCGACACCGTGGACTGCAAATTCTTCGTCAACGGCCGCGGCGTCGTGGTTGGCCTGGCGCATCCGGCGTTTGTGGAGTTCAGGGAGCGCGCGGGCCGCGACCTCACCGACCGCGAGTCCAGCTTTCTTGCCGCCGAGTATCTTCGCGAGCGCCTCAAGCAGGAAGACGAGCACCCGCTCTACGACGTTCCCGTCGCCGAAGTCCTGCGCCTGATCGAGCAGATGGCCACCCGCCAGGTTTAGCCTCACGCATCGGAGAGGGATTCATCGAAGCCCGAGGCTGGGCCTTCCAGCTCGTCCGCTTCAAGGATTGCGCCGCAATCCTCGCACTCGACGTACTCCGCGTCCTGATCTTTCGCGATGAGCCGCCGGCGGGGATGCTTGCAGGTAGAGTCAGCCATGGCGTCCGCCTTGCTGGGTGACGCGATTATAGCACCGCTCCAGCGGAGCGGAAGATCAGTCATGCGCTTCGGCGTGGAAGGCGGCCAGGCTCGGATGATGCAGGCCGTCGCGGCGGATGAAGTAGATCACCAGGAACATGCACAACGCGCCGGCCACCAGCACGCCGACGGCGACTTGCAGCCCGATGGGCAGCGTTGAGACGTCGTCAATCTTGCCGACCACGAGCGGTCCGAACATGCCGCCGAGCAACTGCGTCACGAACATGTAGACGCCCACCGAGCGCGCGTGCGCGCGCCGCGGCATCAGGTCGTGGATCACGGCCGTGACCGGCCCGTGGTACCAGGCCATGAAAAACGCGCCGATGAAGAGCGCCACCACCACCTGGCTTTTCTCCTCAGTCCAAAGCGCCCACAGCAGGAACGGCGCGGCCGTGAGGAAGGCGCACGCCACCGTCAGGATGCGCCCGTAATGGTAGCGTTTCTGGAGCCAGTCGGCCACGTAGCCGCCGGTCAGCACGCCGAGCAGAGACGCCAGCAGCACGATGATGCCCAGCGAGATGCCGGCCTCTTTCGGCGTGAAGCCCTTCCATTCCTTGATGAAGTCGTTGCCCCAGAAGACGAGCGCCACGCTGGTGAAGGTAATCAGCACGCCGCTCGCAATCAGCGCGTCGTATGCCGGAACGCGGAGCAATTGCCCGATGGGTACGATTTCCGAGCTCGGGCCCCGCGGCGGCTCCTTCAATTTGAAGACGAAGAACGCGAGCAGCAATCCCGGCACGCCGACCAGAAAGAACGCCGGGCGCCAGCCGAATTTTTCGCCGAGCATTTCGCCGAGCGCCAATCCCGCCGTTGCGCCCGCCAGCATCCCCGCGGCAAACACCGCCTGCGCCCGCGCGCGCGTCGCTTCGGGAAATGCGCCGGAGATCATGGATTGCGCGGCGGGAGCGTAGACCGCTTCACCAGTGCCCACCAGCGCGCGGGCCACCAGCAGCATGGCGAATGTGCTCGCCATGCCCGTGAGGAATGTCGCCAGGCTCCAGAAGATGATCCCGGCAGCAATCAGCCGCGCGCGGTTCACGCGGTCGGCCATCAGGCCGAAGGGAATCGAGCCCGTGGCCAGGACGATCTGCAGCACGACCTGCAGCCAGGAGAGCTGCACGCTCGTCAGGTTGAAGTGATCGCGCAACTGGCCGACCAGCGGCGGCACCAGCAGCCGGTCGGCGAAATTCACGAAGTTGACCAGCGCGAGAATCGCGAGCAGGCGCACTTGATAGGCGGTGAGAGAACGCGGATTGTTTTGCATCGGCCTGGCTCGAGCGCCTCTGCTGGCTGAAGATTGAACGACCGAGCATTATATACCGAGGTGTGTCCGCCTCCCGGCCGCCGCGTGCCCGTTGTGCGAGAGAAACACATTCGATGTGCTGGCATCTGTGCGCTTCCCTGAGCCTGTGCTAGAGTAGGCCGCCCGGAAGGGACTTATGTCCACGAAACCGGCTGCCGCGAAATCCGCCCCGGCCCCGAAAGAACTTCCCCCCGAGAAGCTGCGCTGGCACTGCGAGCTTTCGCGCATTCCGTTTGCGAGCACCGCGGAGGCCGAGCCGCTCGAAGGAGTAATCGGGCAGGACCGCGCCATCCGCGCGCTGAAGATGGGCGTGGAGCTGGCCGCGCCCGGATACAACGTGTTCGTCTGCGGGCTCGCCGGCACCAGCCGCGGCGGTACGATCGTGCGCATGATCGAAGAGTTTCAGCCCGCCCCCAAATCGTCGTCCGACCGCTGCTACGTCCACAATTTCAAGAGCCCGGACCGCCCGCGCCTGCTGACGCTGACGCGCGGCCAGGCCACGGCCTTCAAGAAAGACATGCAGTCGGGCATCGAGTTCCTGCGCCGGCGCATTCCGCAGGTGTTCGAAGGCGAGCCGTTCCAGCGGCAGAAGGGCCGCATCGTGGACCGCTTCACCGTGCGCGAAAAGGAGCTGATGGACGACTTCACGCGGCACATTGCGCGCGACCAGTTTGCGCTGGGCCACATGCAGGTCGGCGCCGTCGCGCTGCCGGAGATTTTCCCGGTGCTCGAAGGCCAGATGGTGCCCATCGAGGAAGTCCCCAAGCTCGTGAACGAAGGCAAGCTCGAGACCGTCGTCGCCGAAGACCTCGAGCGCAAATACGAGCAGTTCCGCCAGGAGTTCACTGTCGTTTACCGGAAGACGCTGACGCTCTCGCGCGAGCTGGCCAGCGAGCTGAGCTACCTGGAGCAGGAAGCGGCGTCGGTGCTGGTGGACGGCGTGATCGAGGAATTGAAAGAAAAATATCCGGGCCCCGCCCTGACCGAGCATCTCGAGGAAGTGCGGCACCACGTCCTCGACAACCTCGACCCCTTCAAGGAGCGCGAGGGAGAAGAAGAGCAGCAGTCTTCGCCCGAAAGCGCGCTGCGCATGGCGCCGCCGGAGCGCGACCCCTTCCGCGTGTACAGCGTCAACGTGTTGCTCGCACACAACGAGCAGGACGCCTCGCCGGTGATTTTTGAGACGACGCCGACCTACACCAACCTGTTCGGCACGATCCAGCGCAGCTACGACACGCGCGGCACGTGGAACTCGGACTTCCTGGACCTGCGCGCGGGCTCGCTGCTCCGCGCCGACGGCGGCTTCCTGATCATGTACGCGTTCGACGCGCTCACCGAGCCCGGCGTGTGGCGCACGCTGAAGCGCACGCTGAACCACGGCCGGCTCGAAATCCAGCCGGTCGAGATGTTTTTCCCCTTCGGCTCTTCGGCGCTGAAGCCCGAACCGATCGAGATCAACGTGAAGATCATCCTGATCGGCGATCGCGACATGTACGAGCTGCTCTACGAGTACGAGGAAGACTTCAAGAAAATCTTCAAGGTGCGCGCCGAGTTCGACGAAGAAATGCCCATGAGCGACGAGGTCATCCTGCAGTACGGCGGGCGCCTGCGCAAGCTTTGCGAAGACGAAGGCCTGTGCCCGTTCGACCGCTCCGCCGTGGCCGCGATGATCGAATACGGCGTGCGCAAGGCCGGCCGCCGCAGCAAGGTCACCGCGCGCTTCACCGATCTGGCAGACCTGGCGCGCGAGGCCTGCTATGCGGCGGGTGAGAAGGGCGAATCGCCGGTCACCTCCGCGCACGTGCGCAACGCCATCGAAGCCAAGATCGAGCGCCACAACCTGATCGAGACGAAGATCCGCGAGATGATCGAAGAAGGTATGCTGCTCATTGACACCGCGGGCGCGCGCGCAGGCCAGGTGAACGGCCTGAGCGTGCTCGAAATCGGCGGCTACGCTTTCGGCAAGCCCGTGCGCATCACGGCGTCGGCCGCGCTCGGCCGGGCGGGCCTGATCAACGTCGAGCGCGAGGCCAACCTCAGCGGCCGCCTGCACGACAAGGGCATGCAGATCATCGCCGGTTACGTGCGCGCGAAGTTTGCGCAGGATAAGCCGCTCTCGCTCGCCGCGAGCATCTGCTTCGAGCAGTCCTACTCCGGTGTGGACGGCGATAGCGCAAGCTCCACGGAGGTGTACGCGCTGCTCTCGGCGCTCTCCGGCCTGCCCATCCGCCAGGACATTGCCGTCACCGGCTCGGTGAACCAACAGGGCGATATCCAGCCCATCGGCGGCGTGAATCAGAAAATCGAAGGCTTCTACGATGTTTGCCGCGTGAAGGGGCTGACGGGGCAGCAGGGCGTCATCATCCCCATCGAGAACATCGAAGACCTGATGCTCCGCGACGATGTGGTCGAAGCCGTCGCCGCCGGGAAGTTCCACATCCTGCCCGTCGCCACTGTGGACGAAGGCATCCAGATCCTCACCGGCGTGAGAGCCGGCGGCTCCGACGGCAAGTTCGAGCCCGGCACCGTGTTCGCGCTCGTGGACCAGCGCCTCCGCGAAATGGCCAAGACCCTCAAGTCCTACGAAGGCTAGC
>Ga0184633_10000242_pt1 | contig 18191 bp, 13 predicted proteins | sample PLM31_170_b1_FD_133156 | JGI IMG/M metagenome (GOLD analysis project Ga0184633, IMG submission 133156) | Groundwater sediment microbial communities from an aquifer in East River, Colorado, USA - PLM3-1_170_b1 | ecosystem: Environmental > Terrestrial > Soil > Riparian zone | place: USA: East...
CCGTCGCCGGCGCGTTGAACCGCATCGCATGCGGCAGGATGAGCGCGTTCATGATCCCGTTGTCCAGATCGAAGCGTGCGCCGATGCAATGGGCGATCGCCGATGCCAGGCCTGATGGCGCGTGGTCCGTGCCTTGCCCGGCAAGGAGCGCGCCTAACATGAGTTGCCCGCGTGTTTCGGCATCATCCGGATCCGCCGCCAGCCCGGGCAGGTAACGGCCAAGCAGGCGCAATGCGTGAACCAGCAGGGCATCGGCAAGGGGGTCGCGGCTGCGCGACTCGATCCCCTGGACGGCCATCGCGAAAGCCTGGACTCCTGCGCCCAATGCCAACTTCGGTGGCGCGGTCAGCGCAAGCTCCGGATGGATGAACAGCGCCGACGTGCGCGTTTTCGGGTCGTACAGGGACAGGCGTTGACCGAGGGCGGGGTCGACGACTGCGCTGCCGGCTTTCCCGTAGGCGGTGGTAGGGGTTGTCGCGACCACGAACTGGGGAAGCTTCGGCCGTTGTAGCCTGGGACTGAGCGGCGGTTTTCCGCTCCGGTACTGAGTGCACAGCTCGCGTATGTCGCGCGCTTCGGCCAGGAGGATGCTCGAGGCGCGCGCGGTGACGACGGCCGAGCCGCCGCCGACGGCGATGACGGCGTCGGCTTTAAGCGCTCGCAGCACCTCGACGCCGGTCAGCACCGCCGGCAGAGGACTGTGCGCTTTGACGCCGTCGAATACGCCGGCGTAACGATCGCCCAACGCCTCCGCAACGATACGCAGACCTTCAGTTCGATGCGCGAGCGTCTGGCCGCAGAAGACGACTGCGCGGCGGCAGGCGAGTCGGTCGAGCTCAGCAGGCAATTGCTGCAGACTGTCCGCGCCGTAGTACACGCGGAAGGGCGGCGTGACGTGGCGGAACGATCTCACGTGCTTGAATGAGCCTCCCCCGACGGGGCGTCAGCTCGAGACGGCGCCCGAGAGCGCATCCGCTAGCGGCCGCACGTCCGCCAGGCTGTCGATCTCCATGATTCTCTCCGCGAGATCCGTTGCGCGCGCGTCGGGCACTTTCGCATAGCGCAGATTCGCTTTGAATTTCGCGAGCAGCTCGCCGTCGCTCAGAGGATTGTCGGGATGGCCTTTCGCGTTTGTCTGCCGCACTTCGCGCGTGCCGAACGAGCCATGCGCCCGCAGCACGCAGCCGCCGATGTCGCGCTGCGCGGCGGTCGGATCGGCAGTTCCGCTGATTTTGGCTATCCATTCGCGGAGCTTCGGCGACGGTGGTATTTCTTCCGCAAGCTGCCGCGGCGCCACCTCGCCGTAGGCGAGTGCGCTTGCGACGGCCCAGTAAACACTGAACTGCGCAGCAACGCGGGTTTTCGGCGCGCGCCGTTCCGGAATGTCGCGACCCACGACGTCGTGCGCCTGCGGTCCGATCACGAGCTCCACGCGCTCGATCTTCTCGACGTCGCCGCCGAGTTGCGCCCGCAACTCCAGCGCCGCGCTGATCGCCGGATGGGTAAGGCGGCAGGTCGGATAAGGCTTGATGGAAAGGCGATCGAACTCATATTGCCTGCCCAGGTCGCGTATTGCGCGCGCGGGGTCGAATAACCCGTGCAGATAGACGCGGCTCAGGCCGTCCTCTCCCGTCAAGGGGTGCCTTACACCGTCGAGTCCGCCGCTCGCCATGAGCGCGGCGGTAATGGCGTTCGCCGCCGCGAAGCCGGGCTGTACGTGCTTAGTCGGCGCACCTTCGCGCGTCGACTGGTGGTTGCCGCTCGCCAGGCAGTAGACGATACCGAAAGCGTTGCGAAGTACTTCGGGGCGGTGGTCTATGATGCGCGCGGCAGCAAGCGTTGCGCCGAAGTGTCCGAGCAGCGCCGTGTAGATCCAGCCGCCTTCGACGAGATTAAGGCGCGTGGCGACGCCGAGGCGGCAGGTGAGCTCCACACCCAGCAGCACGGCCTCGCAGAACTCCTTACCGCTCACTTCACCCCGCATGCCCGCGGCCGCAAACGCCGCGGGTATCGCTGCCGAGCCCGCGTGGAGTACGGCCTCGTCATGGGTGTCGTCGAACTCGAGGACGTGACCGAAATAGCCGTTACAGAGCGCAGCGGTCGTCGCCGGAACGCACGGCCCGCCGATCACGCGCGCATCGGGCCTGCCACCAAAGTCGATCAGAACTTTGAGCCACGCAGGCAAGCCTGCGGCCGCGCGGCCCGCGATCGCGGCGCCGAGGTAGTCGAGCAATTCCCGTTTGACCGAAGCACGCGTCGATTCCGGCACCCTATCCCACCGCAGTTGTTGTGAATGCTCGATGAAAGCGTCGAGCGTCTGTTCAGTCGTTGCGACTCCGCTCAAATTCGAACCCATGACGTCTCCGGATCGTTGCTGTTCGCGCTACTCGGCGCGTATCCCTGCCTGTTTGGCGATGCGGCTCCACTTTGCAATGTCGCTGACGATCAGCTTCCCGAACGCCTCCGGCGTATCAACGACGGCCTCGGCGGCTTCCGCAGCAAGTCGTTTTGCCATCTGGGGGTCGCGCAGAATGGCGCCGAATTCCGCGTTGAGCTTGGCCACGATAGGGCTGGGGATGCCCGCAGGGCCCAGCACGCCCCACCAGATGCTGCCGTCGTAGCCCGGCACGCCCCCTTCAGAAATGGTTGGTACCGCTGGCAAAAGAGGAGAGCGCTTGGCGGAGCCCACGCCTAGCGGTTTGAGTTTGCCAGTACGAATGTGGGACAGCGCCTGGATCAGCGTGCCGAATACCACTTCCACCTGTCCGGTCATGACGTCGAGCATCGCGGGTGCGCCGCCTTTATAGGGAATGTGCAGCATTTTCACGCCTGCCATCGTGTTGAACAGCTCGCCGCCGAAGTGATTGAAGCCGCCAACGCCGGACGATGCATAGCGCAGTTGTCCCGGTTTCGACTTGGCGAGCGCGATCAGCTCCTTCATGGAATTGACCGGCAGACTTGGATTTATGGCGATCACGTTGCCACCCGACGCGATAAGCGAAAGCGGGATCAGCGATTTGACGGGATCGTACGGAAGCTTGTGTATCGCGGGATTCATGGTGTAGCTGGTCGATACGATGAGCAGTGTGTGACCGTCCGCCGGCGAACGCGACGCCAACTCGGTGCCGATGATGCCATCCGCGCCCGCTCGGTTGTCGACGATCGTCTGCTGGCCGAGCCGCTCGGTCATTTTCTGTGCAAGAAAGCGCCCGAGTATGTCGTTGCTGCCGCCGGGCGGGAACGGCACGATCATGCGTATAGGTTTTGCCGGAAACTTGGCAGCGTCGACCGCCTGAGCCGCGGCGTTTCCTGCATACACACCGAGGCACAGGACGGCGGCGCCGGCGCGGGCCAGGGGGCGTTGATAGTCAGCTTTCATGTTTTCCTCGTTTATTTACAAATATTTACACACGTATTAGGCAGATCTAAATGATAGCAGGTGCCGAGTCAGAGGTCAAATCATTTAAATGATTTGACGCAATCGCAGCGCCGATGCTAGCATCACGGCATGCCTCAAATGCGCCTCTCCCAGCCCCGCGTCACCTTAGTAGGACGAGCGCGCTCATGCTGAAAATCGGCAGCAGCTCCACGCTGGATTTCAACCGGTTTCTGCGTCCGGACGATGTGGTCACATGGCCACAGGGCACCGGTGAGCCGCTGGGCCTCACGCGCCGGCTGGTGCAACAGCGGCACGCGCTTCCTTTGATCGAGCTTTTTATCGGCATGACGACGAGCAAAACGCTCTCGCCCGAATACGCGGATCGATTCCGCTTCCGGGGTCTCAACGGCGCAGGCACCAACCGCTCCCTCAGTACGGCGAACATCCTCGACATCATTCCGTGTCACGTCTCGGCGGTGCCGGGTCTCATCCGGTCGCGAGCCATTCGGGTCGACGTCGTCCTCATTCGCGTCCGTCCTCATCCCAAGCCCGGCTTCTTTACTGTCGGTGTGATGGCCGATTTCACTCCCGCGTTGGTCGAAGCCGCTCGCTGCGTGATCGCCGAGGTCGACGAGCGTCTTCCGGTCACTTCGCACGACGCAATGGTTGCGGAAAACGATATCGACGTTCTTACCGATTGCGACGCAGACGAGATCCTGCTGCCCGATCCCGAGCCTTCGGATATAGAGGCGCGCGTGGCGGCACACGTGGCAGCATTGATACCGGACGGAGCGACGATACAGATCGGCATCGGCAGCCTGCCGGTCGCGGTCTGCCGCGCGCTAGAAGGCCATCGCGAACTGGGCGTGCACAGCGGTGTGATTTCCGACGTGATCGTGGAGCTTGTCGAGAAAGGCGTCGTCACTAACGCCCGCAAAGGCGTCGATACGGGCTGCATCGTCACAGGCGGACTCTTCGGGAGCCGCCGACTCATCGATTTTGCAGACGGCAACGATGCGCTGCAGATGCGCTCGGCCGACTACACGCACAGCCATAAAGTCATGTCCGGCGTGCACAAACTCTATGCGATCAACTCGGCCGTGGAAGTCGATCTGACGGGGCAGGTCAATTCCGAAGTTGCGGGCGGCCGCTATCTCGGCGCGGTCGGCGGCCAGGTGGATTTCGTGCGCGGCTCGCAAGCCTCGGCAGGCGGACGCGCCATCATTGCTCTCCCGTCGACCACGCCGGACGGAAAGCATTCGCGCATCGTGGCGTCGCTCGATGGCCGTCCCGTCACGACCTGCCGCGCTGATGTGGACCTCATCGTAACCGAGTACGGCGTTGCCGATTTGAGAGGCCGCTCCCTTGGCGAGCGCGCTGCACGGCTCGCGGCGATCGCGCATCCCGATTTCAGGCCCGGTCTCAAGACGAACAACCGCTCGAAAGCAACGACATGCAGTCAGACATGAACGCAGCCGCAGGCGCGCCAGGTGATTCAGGCAAGCGCCAGCCGCAGTTTGCAAGCGGGGGGCTGCCTGCATGATCGACGCCAAGGCAACAGTACATCGCAGCAAGGCGGAGCACGTCGCGCAGCGGCTGCTCGAGCGCATCATTGCCGCGCGGCTCAAGCCCGGCAGCAGTTTTGCGACGGAATCCGAGCTCCTGTCGCAGTTCAACGTGAGCCGGCCCACGCTGCGCGAAAGCCTGAGGATTCTGGAATCACAAGGTGTGCTCCAGCTGAGGCCTGGCCCCGGCGGAGGCATCATTGTGGGCCAGCCGAGTGTCGATCTGCTGGCGCACGGGCTTTCAGTCTTCCTTCGTCTGCACGAAGTCCCGTTCATAACCGTTTTGAAGGCTCGCGAAGTGATCGAGCCGGCACTTGCGTCCGAGGCGGCGCTGAACGGCACCGAGCAGGATTTTGCCGAGCTGGAACTCTCAATCGCCCGGATGAAGGCGCTTCCGGCTGATCAGGAGGCGTTTCTCGAAGAGAATCGGATCTTCCACAGTATTATCGCGCGTGCGAGCGGCAACAAGGTGCTTGAGATCTTCTGGTCAACGATCAGCATATTGGCAAGCGGCGAGCATCACGGTATCCGCTATTCGTCTGGGAACCAGGCGCACGTGATTGAAGCTCATGAGCGAATACTCGCGGCCTGTCGCAACCGCGATAGAGAGAAAGCGGCTGCCGCGATGCAGACTCACGTTAGTGGGCTCGAGAACCTGGTCCGAACGCGATATCAACATTTGCTCGCACATCCAACCAGTGTTGTCGCGATGCCCGGTCGATCGCTCGTGTGACACCCGTAGCAACGCGGTGTGCCGCGCCCACCTCAGTTTGATTGATTAGGAGTCGTGTCAATGAACTTCGAACTTACCCCTGAACAGCGAAGCATGGTCGGCACAGTCCGGGAGCTGACCCAGGAGAAATTCAAGCCCAATGCACTGAAGTACATGGATGGCTCCTTCCCGTGGGAGAATATTCGCGAACTCGCAAAAATCGGCGTGCTCGGCATGGCCGTTCCGGAAGAGTATGGCGGCCTCGGATTGCCCGTACTCGACACTGCGCTGGTGCTCGAGGAGATCGCAAAGGGCTGCTACGTCACCGCGATGGCGGTGATGGGTGAAGTCGGCGTCCAAACGAAGATCATCGACGCCTTTGCTCCTGACAACGTCAAGCGTCGGCTGCTGCCGGGCGTTTGTACAGGAGAGACGATCCTTGCGGTCTGCATGACCGAGCCTCACGCCGGCACTGACGTGGCCAACTACAGGACGAATGCCGATATCGTTGGCGACAAGCTTGTACTCAACGGTGTCAAGACTTTGATCAGCCGTGTCGATGAAGCCCAGACATTCGTCGTGTTTAGCCGTATCAACAAACAGCCCGGTCGCGAAGGTATTGGCTGCGTCCTCATCGAAAAGGGCACGCCAGGTTTCATTACTACGGCCCGCTATCACACGATGGGCGGCGAAAACCTGGCCGAGATCCGCTTCGAAAAATGCGAGCTGCCGCTGGAGAATCTGATCGTCAAAGACGATGGATTCCGGCGCCTTCTGAATGCGTTCAATACCCAGCGCTGCCTGAACCCGAGCATATCTCTGGGCCTCGCGGAAGGCGCATTCGAGGAGGCGGTGAAATATGCGCGTGACCGAACTGCATTCGGCCAGCCCATAGGCGAATTCCAGGGTATACGATTCAAGCTTGCAGACATGTATCGTGATATCGAAGTCGGTCGGTCCATCCTCTATCGCGCATGCGCGACCGCGAACCCGTTCCCTGATCCGTACCAGGCGGCGAACGCAAAGATTTACTGCAACGAAATGTCGATACGCGTGACCAGCGAGGCGATCCAGGTACATGGCGGCTATGGCTTCACTGACGAGTTCCCGGTTTCGCGCTTCTACCGCGGCGCGCGCTACGGGTCCCTCGGCGGTGGCACAACCGAGACGCTGAAGGAGCTGGTCGGCAAGAAAATCATGAGCGATTTCGGGCGTGACGGTTTTCTTGGCATGGGAACCTTCTAAGCCGCCCTTGATCAGTCACATGCGCTCCCTGCTTTTTGTACCGGGCGATGATGAACGCAAGATCGCTAAGGGTCTTGGGTCGGCCGCCGATGCATTAATCCTCGACCTGGAGGACGCCGTCGCGCCGCAGCGCAAGGGCGCCGCGCGCGAGCTTTGCGCCAGCACGCTCAGATCAGCGAAAACCTCGAAGAAACTCTTCGTGCGTATCAACGCGCTTGAAACTGCGGACGCCCTTTGCGATCTCGCCGCCGTCGTGGCCGTCCGTCCGTTCGGGATCGTGCTGCCGAAATGCCGCGGAGGCGACGATGTGAGAGTGCTCGGGCATTACCTTTCGGCGCTCGAGGCGAGTGAGGGCGCTGCGTTGGGAGATATACGCGTCTTGCCGATAGTCACGGAAACGGGCGCGGCCATGTTCGGGCTCGGTAGCTATGAGAACCCGCCGCTAACGCGCCTTTGCGGAATGATGTGGGGCGGAGAGGATTTGGCCGCGGACATAGGCGCAATCAGTAACCGTGAAGCGGACGGTCGTTATTCGTCCCCATACCAGCTCGCGCGCTCACTGTGTCTTTTCGCAGCGGCGGCTGCTTCGGTAATTGCGGTTGACGCCGTCTATACGAATTTCCGCGATGTCAACGGGTTGAGGGAAGAAGCAGCGCAGGGACTGCGCAGCGGTTTCTCGGCGAAGGCTGCGATCCACCCGGATCAGATCGACCCGATCAATGCCGCATTCACACCGTCTGCCGCCGACGTCGAGTGGGCTAAGCGGGTCATAGCGGCATTCGAAGCGTCTTCCGGGGCTGGCGTTGCGTCAGTCGATGGCAAGATGCTCGATCGTCCGCATTACCGCAGCGCGCAGCGCGTGCTTGCGCGCGCTTAACAGCCAGGCGCTTAGGCAATCGCCAGCACTTCCTTCATAACTTGGTATTTGGAGCCAGCATGAAATCCGCAACCGCCGGTCCACCAGCGCCGTCACAGGCAACGCGCGCGGAGCCGTCAACCAACGCGCACTATCCGCTCTCAGGCGTGACCGTCATCGATTTGTCGCACATCTACAACGGTCCCTACGCCACGTTCCTGATGGCAATGGCGGGCGCTGATGTAATCAAGGTCGAGCCTCATCATGGCGAACACCTGCGCGTCAGGGCGGCTCTGGGCTCCGGGGTTGCGCTGCCGTTCGCCATGCTGAACGCCAATAAGCGCGCGGTTACCATGAATCTCAAAGCGAAGCGTGGTCGCGAGCTTCTGATCGACATGGTGCGCAAGGCTGACGTGCTCGTCGAGAACTTCGCGCCTGGCGTAACCGAGCGCCTGGGTATTGGCCCTGAGGACCTGCACAAGATCAATCCGCGACTGGTTTATGCGTCCAGCACAGGATATGGCCGCTCCGGACCGTATCGCGATTATCCCGCCATGGATCTCACCGTTCAGGCGATGTCAGGTGTCATGAGCATCACGGGTTTCCCGGATGGACCACCGGTGAAGTCAGGCCCAGCGCTGTGTGACTTTTTCGCTGGCATACACCTCTATGGAGGCATCGTCACCGCACTGTACGACCGGGAAAAAACCGGAGTAGGGCGCCTTGTAGAGGTTTCAATGCAGGAGGCCGTTTACGCTTCTCTGAGCTCGAACCTCGGTATGTATGAGGGGCTTGGAAGAAAGAATCCGCAACGCACGGGTAATCGCCATGGTGGCATGGCCGAGGCTCCATACAACGTGTACCGGGCTAACGACGGTTGGGTCGCCATCATTTGCCCGACGAACCGGCACTGGGATGCGTTGATCGAAGCGATGGGATATCAGCACCTCAAGGAGGATCCTCGCTTTGCCAATCTCAAGCTCAGGGTCGAGCACATTGATGATATCGACGACATCGTCACGAGCTGGACAGCGAGGCATCCGCGGCAATATGTCGTGGAAAAACTGCAACAACACCGGGTTCCCCATGCACCGGTGCGCGAACTCGATGAAGTCATCAACGACAAGCATATGCATGCGCGCGGGACTTTGCAGAATATCCAGCATCCTGAATACGGCGAGTTGACGGTCCAGCATAGCCCGATGCGCTACGAAGGCGTGCCGCTCATTCCGCTCAAACCGAGCAGCAAGCTCGGCGCGGACGGGCGCGACGTGTTTGTCAACTGGCTCGGATTGTCCGAATCGGAATTCGAGCAGCTGGTGAAGGAGGGTGTGCTCTGAAAGCCACGATACGCGTCGGGACCGGCTCTGGTTTCTCCGACGACCGCATCGAGCCCGCTCACGATCTCGCAGAGCGCGGTGAGATCGACTATCTCGTTTTCGAATGTCTGGCCGAGCGCACGATCGCGCGCGAAACGCTCACGCGCCTCAAGAACCCGGAGCGCGGTTATACGCCGTAGCCACTCGGCACCTGAATTAATCGACTTGCTGACTCCAGCCCTGACCGAGTGCGCCGCGGCGTGATTTAGCACAGAACCTACCAACTTCAGGAGTAGTGCTCATGTATGACGTAATCGTTGTGGGTGGAGGCAATGCTGCGTGCGCAGCAGCAGTATCAGCTCGCGAAAACGGCGCCAAGCGCGTCGTGCTGCTCGAGAAAGCCCCGAAGGAACAGCGGGGCGGCAATACGCACTTCAGCGGCGCAATTTTTCGCTTCATGTTCAACGAGGTCGAAGAGCTCGATCGTTTCGTGCCGAATGCAGAGGAAGAGTATCCGGGGTTTCATGCGGGCGTGCCCAAGTACCCCAGAGAAGCATTCCGAGAGGACCTCATGCGTGTGACCGAAGGCAAGAGCGATCCGGAGCTGGCGGACCTCTTGATCGATGCCTCGTATGACACGACATGCTGGATGCAGGATGTCGGAAAGCACGAGTTCGAGCTCGCGCGCTCGGTCATGGGCATCAAGGTCGGTAACCAGTACAAGTGGCCGCGCGGCGCCATCGTTCGCACCGTGCACGAGGGTGTCGGGCTGTCGGCGACATGGTTCAAGACAGTCGAGGCCATGGGCATCGAGGTGCACTACGAAGCACACGTGCTCGAGCTCACCCAGGGCGAAAGCGGGCGTGTCAACGGCGTGGTGGTGCGCGGCAAGGACGGCTTGCAGCGGCTCGAAGGCAAGGCCGTCGTGCTGGCGTGCGGAGGCTTCGAGACCAATCCGGCCTGGCGCACGCATTACCTGGGGCAAGAATGGGGTCATGCCAAAGTGCGCGGCTCGAACTTCAATTACGGCGACGGGCTCAAGATGGCGCTCGACATAGGCGCAATGCCCTGGGGACATTGGGGCGGCTGCCATGCGACACCGATCGTTGCCGAAGCGCCCGACTACGGCGTGCGCAATCTCACCGATAAAACGAACCGGTTGTCGTATCCGTATGGCGTGATGCTCAATGTCGAAGGCAAACGCTGGATCGATGAAGGCGTCGACTTCAATGCGTTCACGTACGCGAAGTACGGCGGTCTCATTCTCAAGCAACCGAAAGGCGTGGTCTACCAGATTTTCGACAGCAAGGTCGTGGACATGCTTGAGCCGCGCTACCAGACCAGCGAGCCGTTCCGGTCAGACACATTGGAGGGGCTCGTGAAGCAGCTGCAGCTCGATCAAAAGCAGGCGCTGCGCACCCTCGAAGATTACAACGAGGCCGCAGGGCGCGGCGGACCCTTCAATCCCGCGGGGCTCGATCGCCTGCACACGGAGGACCTTCATCCACCCAAGACCAATTGGGCGCAAAAGCTCGATACGCCGCCTTACCTCTGCTGGGCCGTGACCGGCGGCATTACTTTCACTTTCGGCGGCTTGAAGATCAACCAGGACACCCAGGTGATTTCGAGCGGATGGAAGCCGATTGAAGGCCTGTATTGCGCAGGGGAGATGGTCGGCGGCCTCTTCCATTACAACTACGCGCTCGGCACCGGGCTCATGTCCGGATCGGTGTTTGGACGCATCGCGGGGCGCAGCGCAGCGCGATCGTGAGTCGAGATCCACGGATGGCAGGTCGGGCTGCCATTGCGGTTACGCGAGTCGGGAGATGGATGTGGGACTGACACAGGATCTCTGCGCGATCATCCATGCGACGCGCTATGAATCGCTTGGAGACGACTGCATACATCGCGTCAAGCAGGCCGTCAAGGACGGCATAGCGGTCGCCCTGGCGGGATGCAACGAGCCGCCCGTCAAAATCATGACGGCGCACATGCTCGCGCTCGGCGGTTCGCCACAGGCATCGATCTGGGGCACGCGCACCAAGGTGTCGCTAACTCAGGCTGCGTACATTAACTCGGTCGCGACACACGTGCTCGACTTTGAGCCGATGTGGAGCCCGCCGACGCATTCGGTATCACCGACGGTGCCGGTCGCGTTTGCGCTCGCCGAGGCACACCGCCTGACCGGCAGGCAAATCATCACGGCAGTGGCGAAGGGGCTCGAGATACAGGGGCGCCTGCAGTACGCCGGGGACCAGTACGTGCCCGAGGCGTTGAGATTTCACCCGCCGGGCGTGGCGGGCGTGCTGGGCAGCTCAGTCGTGGCAGCCGACCTGCTCCAACTCGACGCAACCACGATGCAGCACGCGCTCGGCCTGGCAGCCTCGCGTGCCGGTGCGCTACTCGCGAACGTCGGTTCAATGACGAAATCGACCCACTGCGGCAATGCCGCGGCATCAGGACTGGATGCCGCGCTGCTCGCCCAGCGCGGCTTCACCGCGAATCCGGACGTACTGGAAGCGCACAAAGGACTCATCCGCACGTTCTACCCCGATCGGTTCGATGTCGATCGCCTGCTTGCGTACGGCAAGCCGCATCGTGTCGTGGATCCCGGTCTTGCGATCAAGCTCTTCCCCTCGCAGTACGGCACGCACTATGGGATCACGGCAGGACTCGACCTACACCGCGCGCTTGGTGGGCGAAAAGATATCCGTCGCGTGCGCATGGTCTCGCCTGTCATGAAATATGTCGACCGACCGCGGCCGGCCACTGGCCTCGACGGCAAATTCAGCCTTCAGTACACGACCGCCGCGGCTTTGCTCGACGGTGCCGTGGAGATCGACAGCTTTACCGACGAGCGGCGCTTCCGCGCCGACATGGTCGAGATGCTGGGAAAAATCGAGCTTGTGCAGGACGAATCCATACCGGGGGACTTCCACTCAATGCACGTGGAAGTGCAGGTCGAGCTCGACGACGGCACGAGCCATACAGCCATCTGTCGAGCGCCGCGCGGCTCGTGGGGTGTTCCGATGAAGGCTGGAGAGCATCAGGCGAAGCTGCGGGATTGCCTGAAATACGCGCTGGCTGAGAAAGACAGCGAAACGTTACTCGAGCTTCTCAACCGCCTCGATGAGCTTGATGCGCAAGCAATCCAGTCGCTCTTAACGCTGATGTCAGCTTAAGAGTCCCTAACATAATGAAACACACGCTGCGCTGTCACGGTTTTGGCGACGCGGGAGAAACGGCACGGTCAGGCCCCGCAACGGGCATGCACCAAGGAGGTAGTCGCGGGCCAAAACCGTGCCAGCCCAAGGGGGTTGCGGCCACAATCGCCGCTAGCTTTGTCGCGAGGCTTGCCAATACAGCGAGTATTGGCTGCACCTCGCTTCGCGCTATCGACGATTCTGGCTCGCAACGCACGCGCGTTTCATTATGTTAGGGACTCTAAGCGCCCTGATGGCGAGCTCGTGACACCGATCGTAGAGAAAATACATGCGCGTGGCAGCGATAAAAACGCCCGGCTGAACCGGGCGTTTTTTGTTGGAGTACGGGGACGGCTACTGGATCATCTTGACGTTTGCTTCCTTCACCACCTTGGTCCATTTCGCGACGTCGCGTTTGACGATGGTCTGGAACAACTCGGGTGGGCTGTCGGCGATATCGAAGCCTTCGGAAGTGAGCCGTGCCTTCATGTCCGGCAGCTTGGTGGCTTTGCGGATTTCCGCGTTCCAGCGCGCGACGATATTCTTCGGCAGGCCTTTCGGTCCCAACACCCCGTACCACAACACTACCTCATAGCCCGGTACGCCGGCTTCGGCGACGGTTGGAATATCGGGTACCGCGGCCGACCGCTTGCTGGTAGTGACCGCGACGGCGCGCAGGCGGTTGCCGCGCACGAGTGGGATCGTCGACGGCGCGCTGCCGAAAATCAGCTGGATCTGGCCGCCGAGCAGGTCGTTCAGCGCCGGGCCGGTGCCTTTGTACGGCACGTGCGTCATTTTGGTCGCTGCCATCATGTCGAACAACTCACCGGCGAGGTGGGCGATGCCGCCGGTGCCCGATGAGCCGTAGTTGAGTGCGCCGGGTTTGGACTTTGCGAATGCTATCAGCTCATTGACGCTTTTCACCGGAAGCCCCGGATGCAGCGCTACCAGGAACGTCGTATCGCCGATGAGCCCCATCGGCAATATGTCGTTCACCGGGTCGTAAGGAAGCTTGAACATCGCCGCATTCGTAGCGTAACTGCCCGACATCATGATCACCGTGTAGCCGTCGGGCGTGGCGCGTACTGCAGTCTCGGCGCCGATCGTGCCGCCGCCGCCTGCACGGTTGTCCACGATCACCGGCTGCTTGAATGCTTCGTTCAGCTTCTGTGCCAGCAGGCGCGCGACGACGTCAGTGCCGCCGCCTGGCGCAAACGGAACTATTAACCGTATGGGTTTGCTTGGATAGTTATCGCCTTTCTTTTGCGCCAGCGCACCGCCGCTGGTAAGTCCTGCCGTCAGCAGCGTCGCGGCAATTGCCGCTGTGATGCGACTGAGTTTTCGCATGTTCTATCTCCTCATTTGTAGAGTAGGTTACGGCTCATTCAAACTGCTCGTCGGTCGTCCGTCGTCTGCCGTCACTTCTTCCTGCGTTCAAGGAACGCAGCCATGAGCCGTCGCGGCTCATCCGTCTGGCGCGCACGAACGCAGGCTCGTATTCCCGCCTGCACGGCCTGTTTGATCGTCATGCGCTCCCAGTCGCACACCAGTGCCTTCTGCAGCCTGATTGCGCGCGGGCCCGCGGCGAGGATGGAGGAGATCCAACGCTCGACGCCGGCGTCGAGTCCCGAGGGCTCGACCAGCTGTTCCAGAAAACCACAGCGGTAGGCCTCCGCCGCGTCAATTGCGTCTCCGGTATAGACCAGCTCGCGGGTCTTGCCCCAGCCGATGAGCGGGGGCAGCAGACAGGCTTCCATGCCCGAAGGAATGCCGAAACGGACCTCGGGCATGCCGAATCTCGCGGTGGTGATGCCGATGCGCATGTCGCACGAAGCGGCGATCTCCATGCCGGCGCCGAAACAATAGCCGTTGATGCGAGCAATCGCCGGAACCGGCAAGGCGCGGATCGCCTCGCACGCGCGGTGGGTCGAGGTGTGCTCTTCCTTAGCCCCTATGGCGGTGAGGTCCTTCATCTCCGTGATATCCGCGCCGGCGATGAAGGACCGGTCTCCCGCGCCAGTCAGAACTGCGACGCGGAGCAGCTTGTCCTGGGCGAGCCGCTGGAAAGCCTGCGCCAACTGCTGCTTGCCGGCGATGCCGAGCGCGTTGCGCTTCTCCGGATTGTTGACCGTGACGTGCGCGATGCGCCCCTCCGGGCGCTGCTCAATACGAGTCAGAACCAGTTTCGACAATGGTTCAGGCATGGGGACGACCGTCCCACGGCGCAGCCGAGGCCGCGCCCTTGCCCGCGATGCGGCCGGTGACGAAGCATTCGGCAATGTTGCCACCGGAGAGGTAGAGATGGCCGAAGGAGCTGCCGAGCTCGCCCGCGGCGTAGAGGCGGAGGATGGGTTCTCCGTAGACGTCGATGATGCGGCTTCCCGCATCGTGCACCGGGCCGCCTTGCGTGTTCGAGAGGGTCGCCCACACCGGTGCGCCGTAGTAGGGTGGGGTGCGGACCGGCGTCATGGTGCCGCCGGGCCGGCCGTAGTCCTCGTCGCGCCCGCTCGCGCAATGGTCGTTCCAGCGGGCGATGGTCGCCACCACCGCCTCCGGCTCGAGCCCGAGGGCAATCGCCAGGCCTTCCAGCGTGTCGGCGCGCTTGAGCATCCCCAGCCCCACCTCCTTCAGGTTGTCGTCGCTCCAGTAATAGCGGACGTCCTGGTCGTTGGAGGTCGCCTTGCCGAGCGGATACATCTTCCGCCCCTGCTCGTCGCAGACCATGAACGCGGGGTTGCGGGGGAAGCGCAGCCGCGCCGGGTCGTAGTGCTGCGACGGCCGCACCCCCGTGTCCTGGGTGTAGGGCTGGTACTCCGACATGAAGCGGCGGCCGTCCTGGTCGAGCAGGATCCACGCCATCTTGATGCGCGCGCGCTCCTCCTCGCCCGGGAACCAGTCGGGGAAGCGCTTGAGGCGGATCGCGTACGGGTAGGCCGGGTCGGCGTGACGGAAGCCGTAGGCGCCGTGGATGTGCCACATGTGCCACAGCGCCGCGCCGAGGTCCTGCGCCATGCGGATGCCATCGCCCGTATTGGTGCGCGCCGCAGCGTTGAGAATGGGCTTGCCCTCGAGAAACTGCTCCTTCATCGCGGAGCTGCCCTCGAAGCCACCGCAGGCGAGGACCACCCCACGCCGCGCCCCGATCGCCCGCTCGGCGCCGTTCGCAGCGACGCTCACGCCGCGCACCTCCCGCGTCCCGGGGCCAGCGATGAGCCGCAGCGCAGGCGTGGCGAGCCGGATCTCGACGCCGCGCTTCAGCAGGTGGTCGTGCACGATCTTGAAAAGTTTCGGGCCGCCCGGCGCGCCGTTCGCCCAGGGATAATGTTGTGCCGCGTCGAAGCGCGGCACGTCCACCACGGTGGTGTGATAGAACGCCTCGTTCCCCGGTAACGGATAGTTGGCGCCGACGCGCCGGCGGTAGGGATCATCCAGCCCGCCACCCGCGGCTTCGGCGATCGATGTGCTGATGACGGCGCCGTTGATCTTCGCCAGTTCGCGCACGTAGGCCTCGATACCGCACATGCCCTGCGCCAGCGCGCTCAGTACATCGTCCGGCGTGCGGCCGCCGTTGGTCGCCTTGAGGTAAGCGAAGGCCGCTTCGGGATCGCTGGCGCTGCGCACCGCGCCGTAGGAGCAGATCGAAAGCCCGCCCGGTACTTCCGATTTCTCGATCAACAGCGTCTTTGCCCCGGCATCGGCGGCGGTGATTGCGGCGATCCCGCCCGCCAGCCCGAAGCCGACCACGACGACGTCGAAAGTCTCGTCAAACTGCATTATGGAACCGCAGATAAACGCAGATAAACGCGGATAAGATCAACAGCTGAACCACAAAGGACACAAAGGAAGACCAATATTTGAACCGCCAAGACGCCAAGAGAACCAAATACGACGGAGCCGCAGATAAGCGCAGATAAGAACAAGAACTCGAATCACGACTCACGGCTTTATTTAGCCGCCGATGAAATCCAATCAGCCACGGAATCACCCGGAACGACACGGAAAAAACCAAATTCAAGCCGGATATTATAGCGGTGCGCTTCGCCTGATCCCTTAATCGAAGCTCAAGGGGCCCGAATTCCTTGGCTCGAAGACGATGATCCCGCCGACGGCGGCCGGCAGCATGACCAGCAGCCGGCGGTTGCCGAGCACGTGCACGGGAATCCCCGATCCACGGAGGATGTCCCCGGTCGCAGCGATGTTCTCGCTCTCGAGCACGCAGCCGGCGATCCAGGGGAGCGACGGCGGCGCGACGCCGAGCCGGCGGTGCAAGGTGTTGCGATCGAGAATCAGCAGGTAGCCGCGTGCGGTGGCGATGCGCCATGCGCTGCCGCTCACCTGCGCGAGCAGGCCGGTGTAGCGCGCGAAGCGCCGGGCGGTTTCCTGGGGATCGGCGACGCACAGCACCACGCCACTCAGGGCGGCCGCGCCATTGGAGTGCTCCATCCAGCGCGGCTGCCACAGCAGCTCGGGCGTATGGTGGCGGCAGAACTGGATGCGGCCTTCGGGCATCGTTCCCGGTGGCACTCGCACTACCGTGAAGCGTGCCGTCCCGGTGCCGGTGGGGGTGCCGATCTGACGCTGCAGCGCCACTGGCTCGAGGGGGGCGAAGCCTCCTACTGCAAGCCGGGCATGGTCCGCTTCCGGCGCGCGGGTGCCGAAAGCGACGAGATGCGGGCCGGCATAGCGTTTGATCGCGGTGCGAAGCTGGCCGGCGACGGGGGTGTCGCCCGTCGGCGTGAGGAATTCCAGGTACCCTTGCTCGAGCATCATGCAGCGATTGCCCGCGCCGGCGGGCAGGAGCGGCCCGCCCGGCTCGCTGCGCTGCGACTGCTCGGAGAACGGGGTCAGCGTGAAACCGAGTTTCTCCAGTGCGCTGCTCGCGCTGTCCACGTGCGGCACGAAGTGCGCCACGTGATCCAGCACCAGCTCTCCGGCGACGGGGACCTGCGAGTTGGCGACGGAGGACACAGCGCTCCTACTGCAAAAGCACCCCCTTCCCAACCCTCCCCCTCAGGGGGAGGGAAGGGTGGGGGTGGTTCTTGGTCGAATCACGCATCACGAATCACGATTCACGCTCTCCAGCTCAGTAGCCCAATTTGCGATCGATCAGGTGCTTCAGCCGTTTGCCGGCGAGGAAGCGTTTCAGGTTCTCGAACCAGGAATCGAACAGCCGGTCGATGTAGCGCGGGTCATCGCACGTCACATGCGGAGTGATGACGAGGTTGGGCGTGTCCCACAACGGAGAGTCCGCAGGTAGCGGTTCCGGCTGGAACACGTCCAGCACCGCGCCGGCGAGCTCGCCTTTCGCGAGCTTGTCGCGCAGCGCGTCGTAGTCCACGACGGGCGAGCGCCCGATGTTGACGAGGCCGGCCTCGGGCTTGAGGAGGTCGAGGCGCGCGCGGTTGAGCAGATTCCGCGTCTCCGGCGTGAGCGGCGTCGTGACGATCACGAAGTCGGCCTTGGGCAGCACGCGATCGATCTTGCTGACCGGATGGACCGCATCGGCCGGGCGGGCGGCCTTGCCGCTGCGGGTGACGGCGATCACCCTCGCCCCGAGTTTCTTCGCGGCGCGGCCCGCGGCCTGGCCGAGGTCGCCGAAGCCGATGACGACGGCCGTCTTGCCTGCAATCGGGGTGGTGTAGACCGGCTGCCAGGCGCGATTGCGCTGGCTCGCCATCAGCTGCGGCAGCCGCGCGTTGAGGAGCGAGATCGCCATGGCGCACGAGTCCTCAGCCTTGGGGCCGTGCGCGCCCCTGTTGTTGGTGAGCGCGATATCGCCGGGCAACCAGTCGAGCGGCAGCAGGCCATCGATGCCCGCGCCCGTGGTCTGGATCCACTTGAGCCGCGGCGCGCGGCTGCGGAGCCCGTCCCTGGGCGGGTTCGAGTTGATCATCAGGTCGGCGGTCTGGAGC
>Ga0184633_10000243_pt1 | contig 18189 bp, 17 predicted proteins | sample PLM31_170_b1_FD_133156 | JGI IMG/M metagenome (GOLD analysis project Ga0184633, IMG submission 133156) | Groundwater sediment microbial communities from an aquifer in East River, Colorado, USA - PLM3-1_170_b1 | ecosystem: Environmental > Terrestrial > Soil > Riparian zone | place: USA: East...
ATCGTGTCCCAGTTCCTGACGCCCGGCCGCGGCTTGAACTCGGCCCGCTCGGCCACCAACTCTGGATTGCTCGGCGCGGTCATGAGCACCATGATGACGACACAGGCCAGGTACACGCCGAGAAAGACCCAGGCCATCGGCCAGTCGGCGCGGCCTGAAGAGAGGAACAAGATCGCGCCCAGCACCGCCACCGCCATGACCACCCGCACCAGCAGTTTGAGAATGCCCGTAGACGCGCCAGCCTTCATCGCCATCTCTCCTGTGCGCCACAAACCCGGTTTCTTTGAGAAACCGGGTTTGTCCATTGGCTTACCTCATCAAATGCCGAGTGTCTCTAGGACACCGGCTGTCTCTACACTGGCGATGATTCTCCGCAGCTCGCTGGCGAGTTTGTCGTCCAGCGGCGCAGGGCGATGATCGCGCAGAATGGACTGGGCCTTTTCCCGCGCCCACTCGAACGCGCCGTCGCGCTTCTCTTCCCAGATGCTGTACGGGCGGCGATCCATGAGCGTTGGCAGCCACAGCTCGCGCATGTGCCGCTTGGTGTGTTTGTGCGCGAGGAAGTTGCCACCCGGCCCCACGTCGCGAATCGCGTCGAGCGCCAGCGTCTCGTCGTTCACCACGATCCCGCGACTCATCACCCGCACGATGCTCCAGATTTCGGCGTCCATCACGAGCATCTCGTACGAGAGGATGCGCGAGCCGTGCAGCAGCCCCGCGCCGAGGAGCATGTCGGCCCCGGTCGAGACCGCCATGAACGACGAGAACGAGTTGTCCACCGCGCTCTGCCAGCCGGGTTCCTTCGCGCCCGTCGCGAACGCGCCCATCGAGAGCGGCACGCGATAGAAATCGGCGAGCACGTTCGTCGCCGCGCCGAAGAGGAAGTCCTCCGGCCCGCCGCCCGTGTACGCGCCCGTGCGCAAATCCATCACGGTCTGCGCGGCGGCGTAATACACCGGACAGCCCGGATGCGCCATTTGCATGAGCGCAAGCGCGCTGATGACCTCGGCGTTGCCGACGACGAGATCCCCCGCGAGCGTGGCCGGGCCGGTGGACGCGCACGACGCCATCGTCATGTAGCCGATTGGCAAACCGGCCTCGGCGGCGACCAGCCCGGCCTCGAGGCTCCCGCCGTCCTGCGCGAGCGGCGAGAGGGTGCATTGCATGATCGAGAGGACGGGCCGTTTGCGCAGTGGGTCACGGCCACCCACCATTGTCGCCGCCATCTCGACCGCCGCACGCGCTTCGCGCTCGGTCACAATCGTTTCGGTCTGCACGTGCTTCTTGCTCGCGTTCCAGATGGCGAGCAGCTCGTGCAGGCTGCGGCTCTCCGGCGGGCAATCCTGCGCCGAGACGGGCGTCCAGTGGAACGCAATCGCGTCGAGGCCATCGGCGACGCGGGCTGCGTCCGAAACGTCTTGCAGTGTCGAGCGATGCAGTTGTCCGGTGAAGGCGTCGAGCACCTCCACGCCGCAGCCGTCGGTGCCGAGGTACGAGTGCCGACCGTCGAGCGGGAGGTCGAGCGCAGGGTCGCGGGCGGCGAGGGTGTACGTGGGCGGAGCCGCCGCAAGCGCAGCTTCTACGACGTGGCCGGGGATTTTCGCAATGCTCGTCGCGCGATCCACCTTTGCGCCGTGGGCTTGCAGGATGTCCAACGCCTTCGGCGACGGGAATTTCACGCCGACGGATTCGATCACGTCGAGCGTGGCCGTATGAATCCGGCGGACTTCATCTTCGGTGAGGATGTTCAGGCTGATTTTGGGGTTTTCAATCGCGGCAATCGTCATAGCTTTGCACCGCCTTTCTTTGCCACGAATCACTTCACACTCAGGAGGCCTTTGGCGACCTTCACCGCGCCCACAGCGTCCTCGGCGTAGCCGTCCGCGCCGATTTCGCTCGCCCACCCGCGCGTGACGGGCGCGCCGCCGACCAGTACCTTCACCTTCGGGCGCAGCCCCGCTTTGTCGAGTGCCTCGACTACCTTGCGCTGGCCCGTCATCGTGGTCGTGAGGAGCGCCGAGACGCCGACGATATCCGCACTCACTTCTTTGGCTTTGGCGGCAAAGGTCTCAACCGGCACGTCCACCCCCAGGTCGTGCACCTGAAAGCCGCTGGCGGTGAACATCGTCCCCACCAGGTTCTTTCCGATCTCGTGGATGTCGCCCTTGATCGTCCCGAGGACGACCGTGCCCGCCGACTCGCGCACCGAGCCGCGCCGGAGCATTTCCGGTTCCAGCACCCTGGTGGCCGCCTTCATCGCCGCGCCCGCCCGCACGAGGTCGGGCAGGAACAGGTCGCCGCAGCCGAAACCCCGCCCCACCTCGTCCACGCCGGGGACGAAGCCGCGATTGATCGCGTCCAGCGGCTCGATGCCCTGCGCCAGCGCCTCGCGCGCCAACTGCGCGGCCTCCTCCGGTTCGCCGTCAATGATGGACCGGGCCATAGTCTTGAACAATTCTTCTATGCTCATATTGCCTCCAGAGAGTGATTGCGTGCCTTCTACTGTGCGCCGAGAGCGCAACGCAATCAAGAGACAAACGGCCTGTTTCTCGTTGACGTTTTGCACGTTCTCAGCACGGAGTGAAAGAGGACAAAGAAACCCGTTTTCTTCCTTTCGGGAAAAACGGGCTTCTAAAATCATCACGGTCAGCCGTGGTAGCACTTACTCAGGCAGCGAGTAGCATCGCCTCCACAGGTCGGCGTAGGCGGCAGCCTCGCGCTCCCACTGCTCGTCACTCCAGCCGAGTTCGGGCTGCGCGACGGCGCGGATGCGATCCATGTGCGCCAGCCCGCCCTGCGGGAGCAACAGTCCCAATCGCACGCGGCGCAATAACAAATCGTCGAGATGCACCACGCCCTCGGCGCGCGCCGCCCACCGCAGCTCCGCCCACAGCGCCACGGAACCGCCGATCGACTCCAGATCGCCGGGGGCCACCGCGGCGATCACGTCCGGCATATCCGTGCCGTACCGGCCCAACAGGCGCAGGCGGGTGGCGGGGTCGAGATAGGCCGATAGACCCGAGGCGGGCGGCTCGGCCAACATGCGTTGGCGCGCATCGAAATGGGGATGGCCGGGGAGGCGGGCGCGCACGGCCTCCAGCGCGTCGTGCGCCATCAATCGAAAAGTCGTCAGCTTGCCACCCGTGACGGTGAGCAGGCCGTTCTCGTTCCACAACACGTGCTCACGGGATTCTTTCGAGGGATTGGCCTGCCCGGTGTCCAGCACCGGACGCACGCCGGACAAAGTTGCCAGCACATCCTCCGGGCCGAGTTCGAGCGCGGGGAAGGCATGCCTCAGTCCAGCCAGCAGATATTCGACTTCCGAGGCGCTGATGGCGGTGTCAGTTTCCAGTGCCGCAGTGTGATCTACGTCCGTCGTGCCGAATAGGGTCACGCCCTCCCACGGAACCGCGAACACCGGTCGCCGGTCGGCGGGATGGAGGAAACTGACCGCGCGGCGCAGGGGAAGACGATGCGCGGGGAACAGCAGATGACTGCCGCGCAGTCGGCGGAGACGGCGGCGCTCGCCGAGATGGGCGCGGAGGTCGTCGGCCCACGCGCCCGTCGCACTGATCACGACTGACGCCTGCACCTCTGTAGAGACGACCCGCCGGGTCGTCTCTACTTGATCCCGCAAAACCACACCGCACACTTGCCCGGACTGCTTACGGAGCAAATTCTCGACACGCGCGTAGTTGAGGGCCGCGCCACCTTCTCGCACCGCCTCGCGGATCACGCGCAAGACGAGCCGGGCGTCGTCCGTCTCGGCGTCGAAGTAGCGATAGCCGCCGCGCAGGATATTTTCGTTGAGCGGCGGGCAGAGTTCGCGCATGTCGAGCGCGTCGTAGTGCCGGTGAGTCCACTCAAGTGCGAGCAGATCGTAAATCGTTAGGCCGAGGCCGAAGACCCATGCGGGCGGGCGGTCGCCAGCGAAACTGGGCAGGAGGAAGCCGAGTGGAGTCACAAGCCCCCGGCCCTCCTTCAAGAGTCGTTCACGTTCGCGCACAGACTCGAAGGTCAGTTTGATCTCGCCTTGCTTGAGATAGCGCAGGCCGCCGTGGACGAGTTTCGACGAGCGGCTGGAGGTGCCCGAGGCGAAGTCGTGAGCCTCGACGAGCAGGGCGCGCAGACCGGCCCGGGTCGCCTCGCGCAGAATCCCGGCCCCGGTGATCCCGCCTCCGATCACGATCAAATCCCAGGGGCGGTCGAGTTCGGACCAAACCCGGTCGCGCCAGCCGCGTCCCCACATACTCACACTTTGTACAACAAATCAATGTACCGCTTGAGCATGTCGCCCACCACGCCACGCAGGGGAAGTGTGGCCGCCATGCCATACACCGGGGCCATGCCTCCGCGCTCCTCCGGATGCGCCTTGACGTGCCCGACGGCGGACCTGAGATCGTCCATGAATCTTTCCGCCACGCCGGTCTGGGTGTGCCGCAGAGTCACGCAGAGGTGTGCGGCGGGCGGCTTGTGGAGGGCGTTCAAGTTCCACCTGCGCTGGCTCATGTAATCCACAATCTTGTAGATGTCCACGGCCTCCGAGGCGAAGGCGATGATCCACAACGAATCGCCGAGCACGCGCAGTTCCGGGATCGCCTCGACGCCTTTTCGAATGACCGCCGCCGTTTCCAGAATTTTCTTCGCCGCCTGCAAGTAACCCTGCTCGCCCATCGCCACCATCGCCGCCCAGCACACCGCGGCCAGCGCGCCGGGACGGCTCCCGGCGAACGTCGGAGAGAAGTACAGGCCGCCGGGCCAGTCGACGGCGGTGAAGTATTGATAGCGCCGCAGTTCCGCGCCGCGATACAGGATGGCCGACGTGCCCTTGGCCGCGTAGCCGTATTTGTGCGTGTCGGCAGAGATAGAAGTCACACCGGGCAATCTAAAGTCGAAGGCCGGAACCTTGTATCCCAACCTCTCCGCCCACGGGAGCAGGAACCCGCCCAGGCACGCATCCGTGTGAAAGCCGATGCCCCGCTTCCGCGCCAGTTCGGAGAGTTCTTCGACGGGGTCAACGACGCCGTGGGGGAACGTCGGCGCTGACCCCACCATCACAATCGTGTTCCGGCTGATGGCCCTTTTGACGGCGTTCACGTCGGCGCGATAATCGGCGCCCACAGGCGTACGAATGATCTTGACACTGAAGTACTGCGCGGCCTTGTCGAACGCGGCGTGGGCCGTGACCGGGGCGACGATCTCGGGGCGGGTGATGCCCTTGCGGTCTCTGGCCCAGTCCCGGTATGTCTTCATCGCGAGCAGGATGCTCTCCGTCCCGCCCGACGACAGCGTCCCGCAGATGTCGCCGCCCGCGCCTGCCCCAAGCATATGGGCCGTCATGGCTACCACTTCCGACTCGAATTTAGCCGCGCTCGGCCAGATGTCGGCGTGCAGCGAGTTGGTCTGCGAATTGAGCGCGTACACCCGATTCAGGAAATCAATGTGTGTGTCGTCGCCGTGATAGACGGCCCCGGACACGAAGCCGTCCTTCCAGCGCGACTCCTCTCGGGCCTTGATGGCTTCCATCTCATCGAGTATCTCTTCCCGATCGCGCCCTCTCTCTGGGAGGCGGGAGAACGCTGGAAAGTCGCGCGTGTACGGCTTGACCGCGCCCTCTAGCTCGCCCATGATGCCGTCGTATTCCTTTTCAATCGTCGCGCGCACGGAGGGGATGGCCTTGAGATATTTTTCCGCCACCGCCATGAGGCGCGGGTCTACCCAGCCCAATTTCGTTCTTGCGAATTCCACGAGGTCCATTAGCGCCCTCCGATTTTTCCTCACCCCCTACCCCCTGCCCCTCCCCCCTCTCCTGAGCCACAGGCTCAGGAGAGGGGGGAGGGGTGGCGAAGCCGGGGAGGGGGGTGAGGGTCACACCCGATTCAGCCGCGCATACATCTGCTTATTGTTCTTGTAGATGTTCAAAAACTCCTTGAACAGCTCATCGTAAATCTTCCGGTTCGCCGGGTCAGGCTGATAGGTCTTCGCGATCTCGACGCGCTCCGAGATTTCGTCGAACTTCATAGTTCCCAACGCGACGGCGGCCAGAAACGTCGCGCCGCGCACGTTGGCCCAGAGGGGGTCTTTGACCTGACGGATAGTCCGGTTCAACACGTCCGCGTGAATCTGGCACCAGAGGCCGGACTTGGCCCCGCCGCCGATCATGTTGAGCGGCTCCAGCCGCCGGTTGCAGAACTGCTCCACGCACCCGAGCAGCCAGCGCGCGTTGTACGCCACGCCCTCGAACACGGCCCGCACGAGGTCCTGGCGTGCGGACTTGAGCGACACGTTGAAGAAGCCGCCGCGAACCGTGTGATCTTCAATCGGCGTGCGCTCCCCGTACAACCACGGCGCAAAGATCACGCGGTCGCTTCCGGGCGGAGCCTGCTCGGCGAGGCGGTCGAAGAGTTGGTAAACGTCCGAAGGCGGCGCGCCCGTTCCCAGCTCGTCTTTGGCGTACAGCAGGTTGTCCCGCAAAAAGGTCAGGCACACCCCGGCGCACTCCTGCTCGTTGGCAATGTAATAGCGGCCCGGAATCGCCGAGGGCAGCGAGGCCATATTATTGAACAGGTCGGTCTTCTTGAACGGCACGTGACAGGAAATCCACGAGGAGGTCCCGAGGTACAGGTGCGTCTCGTAATCCCTCACCGCGCCCGACCCGAGGGCCGCCGACTGCGCGTCCGTCGTCCCGGCGACGACCTGCACCGTCTCGCGCAACCCGAGTTCGGCGGCCGCCTCCGGCGTCAACGGGCCGAGGAGGTCGCCCGCGTGTTTCAGGTCGGGGAATTTGTCCCGGTCAACGCCTGCCAGCGCGAGCAGGCGATCGTGATAGTAGACGTTGGCGATGTCCCGGTTGTCGGTCAGCCAGTGCAGGATGATCGAGTCGTACGACGCGGCGTATTTGCCCGTCAGCCGCAGGTTGAGGTAGTCCTTCGGCTCGAGGAACTTGTGCGTCTCCCCGTAAATCTCGGGCCGTTCGTGTTTGAGATACAGGATGTGGGCAATCGAGTCTTTGCCGGAATGAGTGGGGATGCCGCCGGTCAGCCTCACCCAGGCCATGAGCTTATCAATACCGTAGCCCTGGATCTTGAGGGGGCCACCCGTGACCTGCCGGACGTAGGGCTCGCCGCGCGTGTCCATCCAGTTGATGGCGTTCATCAACGGGCGGCCATCCCGCCCCACCGCCACCGTGCACGACCACTGGCCGGTGCAACTGAGCGCGACGATGCTCTCGACCGGGACAAGATTCTGCCCGATCACTTTCCGGGCGGCCTTGACGACGGCGTTCCACCAGTCGTCCGGCCTCTGCTCCGCCCCGCCGTTGGGGAAGAGCAGCAGCGGGGTCTCCTCGAACGCGCCCGCGACAACCTCTCCCCGCATGGAGACCAGCGCGACCTTCGGCCCGGACGTGCCGAGGTCTATAGCCAGGATGTATTGGTCGGCGGCGGACGGCACTTTCTCCTCCTACGCGGCCTCACAGAATAGAATGGCCGCGAAGAATACACCCCGGGCGCGGATGGTGCAAACACTACAGTGCGTGGCAAAGCAAAACACATCCCGTGGAGAACGGGTTGTCACAATTGCACCGTCTTGTCGCGCAGCAGGGCATATGCCACGACGCCAAACGGCCACGTGAAGAACGCAATCAACAGCCACAGACAGCCGGTCTTGCCTCGCTTCTGCGCGTCGAGGTAGACCCAGACCAGACTCGCCGCCAGGAGCACCAGCATGACAATGCCCAGGCTGGTGACCAAGATGCCCAACAGGTATCCAAAAGTGTCAGCGGACATGCTATCTCTCCTTTTCCGCAGGTCACGCTTTTAGCGTGACCTGCGGAGGAAGCGCTTATGCATCGGGGAGCAATTTCCCCGGGTTGAGCAGGCCATCCGGGTCGAGCGCGCGCCGCGCGGCGTCGAGCAGCTTCATCCCGACCTCCCCTTTCTCGGCGGCGAGATAGGGCGCGTGATCCACGCCGACGCCGTGCTGGTGGCTGATGGTCCCGCCGTGCATGGCGACGACGCGACTCGCGGCGGCCTTCAGCATTTGCCAGCGGCTCAACGTCTCGTCGGGATCAGAAGCGCGGCGGAACAAGTAGGTGACGTAGATGCTCGCGCCGTCGGAATACACGTGCGAGAGGTGCGCGAAGATCAGCCCGCTCTCGCCGTTCTCGGCCAGCCCATCGTGAAGCGCGCCCTTGAGCGCGGTGGCCGTGGGCCTCACCGCCGGCCACGAGACGGCGGTCTCCACCGTGTCGAGGGCATAGCCGCGCTCCCACAACGTGTTGCGCAGATACGGCGTGCGGAAGCGCGTCTTCCGCCAGATTTCGCCGATGGCCGTGCCCGCCACGAGTCCGCCATGCGCGCGCGCGATCTCCGCGGCCTGTTGCTGCGCCCGCTCCGTCGTGCCGCGATCTCCGGTCACGCCGAACAGGAACAGGCAGCGATCCGGCCCGTAGCCCAGCGCGCGCAAGCCCTGATTGGCCCACGCCACCAAGCGGTCTCGCCCTGAGAGCCTCAACTGCGTTTCGGTCTCCTGGGCGTCGCTCAACCGCAGCATCGAAACGGGCACGCGCGATTGCGCCATCTCTCTCACTGCCGCCGCGCCCGAATCCCAATCGTGGAAGAAGGCCGCGTGGAAACTTTCCGCTTCGGGTAGACGGCGGATGCGGACGGTGGCGTGCGTGATAATGCCCAACCGCCCCTCCGACCCGAGGATCATCTGCCGCAAATCCGGCCCGGCGGCGCTGGCGGGCAGCGGCGGCAGCTCGAGCGGGCCAATGGGCGTCTCGACGTGGCCGCCCGCAAACAGGTCTTCGATGCGCCCATAGTGATACGACTGTTGACCGCTCGACCGCGTAGCAACCCACCCACCCAGCGTGGACAACTCGAATGATTGCGGGTAATGTCCGAGGGTGTAGCCGTGCGCGCGCAGTTGCGATTCCACCTCCGGCCCGCAGGCTCCGGCTTCAAACGTCGCCCGGTGACTCGCCTCGTCCAGCTTCGTCAGGCGATTCAACCGGCTCAGGTCAACCGTGAGAGCCGGAGCGTCGCCGAGGCGCGGGTTGATGTGGCCGACCACACTCGTGCCGCCGCCGTAGGGGATAAGACGCGTGTCGGTGCGGCGCGCGAAGTCGAGCAGGGCGCGCACGTCTTCGCTGGCAGCAGGATAGGCGACGCCGTCGGGGAAAGCGCCGAGGCGACCGGAGCGCAGCGCGATCCAGTCCGGCAGGCTTTGTCCGCGCGCGTGGCGCAATCGCTCGACAGGGTCGGCGGTGATCTGTAGGGGCAGGCCTTGTGCCTGCCCTGTCTGCCCTGGCAAACGCGACGCGGGGACGAAGGCGAGGACGGATTCGAATGTCGCATCCGGGAGGGATAAGCCCTCCCCCACGAGCGCTGCAAGATACCGGGCCGCCGAGTCGGGCAGAGGGTAAATCGTGGCTTCGTCGCCCCAGCCGTTCCACCGTCTCATCACTCGACTCCCGCCGCCCGCAACACCCTCAGCGCCCTCAGCGTCACCCACTTGCTGGGCTTGCCTTTCACTTCGATGTCGGCCCACATCTTCCCATTCAGGCTGTGTTTCAACGTCCAGCGCCCGTCGGCGTCGCGCTTCGAGATGATCACCTCAATCGTGCGCTTGAGGCGGGGATCGCGACCGTAGCCCGCCTCGGCCAATGCGAGCGAAGCCTCCAGTACGTCGGAGGTGTATGACAGCGGAAAGCCGAATTTGAACCACTCGCCGCTGACGCGCACGGTGTATGGATAGTCTGCCTTTGACAGGTCTTGGCTGAGGATAAACTCGACCGCCTGTGTGGTGGCCTTCTTCACTTTGCTTGATCGCCACTTCGGCGGGAGGTTCGCCAGCGCGCGCAGAGCCTTCACCGCGCCCCACGCGCATGGCTGACCCATGTTCGCCGCGCACCGGAATCCCGGCCCAGATGTGCCGGAAGCGTAAAACCAGTCGAAGTTTTCGCCCGTGATCGCGCCTGCCTGCCACTCGACCGCGCGACGCACGCGCTCGTCATCCCCATACCCCAAAGAGACAGTCGCCCAGATCAGATTGCCGTCGAGACAGTGGATCGCCCCGCTCGGCGTGGCAGTCGCTGTGGCCGACAACCCGCCGTGCACCGCCTGTGCGTGTTCGAGCAGGTATTCGCATCCCCGCCGGATTTGGCGATTGCGCCCGTCCGCGCCCAACTCTGCCAGAAACAGAATCTGCCAGACCGTGGATTGATACTTCGGTGTATATCCCGGCCCCGGCTTCAGCCAATATCCCTCCGGCTTTTGCGCAGCCAGAATCTTTCGCACCGGCCCGCTCCGCATGATTGCTGTCTGCGCCGCCCCTACCTCGCGGTCGTCGTCCGGTCGGTCGAGCAAGTATCGCAGAGTGAAATAGCGCACAGAGGGGTTGTCTTTCTCAAGCAGCCAATCAATCGTTGTTGCAGTCATCGTCACAACTCCTTGCTCACGCTTTCAGCCGCCCCGCCGCTTTCAGCACACGCAGCGCGTTCAGCGTGATCATCTCGTTCGGGCCGCCGCGCCCCCGTCCATTTTTGATAGGGGTGGACGCCGAACCCGCCGTCGGGCTGCTGCCCGGCGAGCAGCGCGGCCAGCACATCGGGCGAGTGAGCGGGTTGATCCAGCAACTCGGTCAACGTGAAATAGCGGAGTGAGGGGTCGCCCGACTCAAGCAGCCATTGAATAACGGGGTCAGTGTGGTTTTTCATTTCCAAAATCCGTTCGCGAAGCAGACTCCCAACCTGTTCACGCCATGTAGGCACGGGATGGTGTGCTGCCCTCATTCTATCCCTCTAGGTTGCAAAGTCAGCCGGATTGGTTGGGATTCGACGCTCCGGCCAGTGTCATTCGACTGAGATAAAATAGAGCAAAGGCCATTGACGAATCGCCTTTTCAGTTTCATTGTGTATACGGGTGGGCATCGCGAAAAGTGGCGGAACCCATGCATAAGACGAGAGAGAGCTACCAGGCCGACGTGCGGCGAGCCATGCGCCGCGTGCCACGCCACAAATTCATCCCGCTCAACTATGCGGCGTACGCCGACGCGGACGCCCCCCTTCCCATCGGTTACGGCCAGACCATCTCCCAGCCCATGCTGGTCGGCGTGATGACCGAGCAGCTAGATTTGCAGCCCGGGGACAAAGTGCTGGAGATCGGCACCGGCTCCGGCTACCAGACCGCCATCCTCGCCGAGTTGGGCTACGTCGAAGTGTACAGCGTGGAGATCATCCCGGAACTTGCCGAGCAGGCCGCGGCCCGCTTGCAGGCGCTGGGCTACACCAACACCCACTTGAGGCAAGCGGACGGCTACGCAGGGTGGGAAGAACACGCCCCCTACAACGCCATCATCGTCACTGCTGCGCCCGACCACCTGCCGCCGCCGCTGGCGAATCAGCTGGCCGATGGGGGGCGGCTGGTCATCCCGATTGGGCCGCCGGGGGAAAGCCAGACCCTGTGGAAGTTCGTCAAGCAGGGCAACGCCCTGCAGGCGGATGAGATTGGCAGTGTGGCCTTCGTGCCCTTCACCCGAAAACCGCCCGGGCAAAACACGCTCACAGTGTAGCGCCTGAACATGCGGCATGACTTTTTGCGCCTGCGCCGATGACAAACGCAACGTGATTGCGGATAAAGACACAACGCTCTAGATTTTCTCCTTGGCGGCCTCGTGTCTTTGTGGTGAGAGTTGTTCGCCTTTGGAGGACATGCGGCTCATGGCATACTCAGCTAGCGCCGTGATGGTCAGGCTGGGATTCACACCCGGGTTGGCAGGCACAATCGAGCCATCCACGATGTACAGGCCCGGATAGTTGTGCGCCTGACAGCTCAGGTCAATCACGCCCTCCTGCGCATCACGCCCAAAGGGGCAACCGCCCAGGATGTGGGCCGTCATGGGGATATTGAATAGACCCTCATTGACGGACCCCGCCGCGATCCCATTCGTCTTCGCCGCGAACCGACGCGTGACGTTGTGACCGGCCTGGATGCGGATGGGGATCGGTTTCTCGGGATCCAACTCCGAAACCAGGTCACGGCGGAAGAGGGTGAGCAGATGCCGCCCCAGGCGCAGACGAATGTCGTTGTCCTCGGTTTGCATGACGAGCAGGATGGTGGTGCGCCGCGCCCAACCCGGCAAGATGTGAGTCTTGAGAAAGTCAATCGGGTGAATGAGGATTTCGGCCACCGACTTGAGCAGGCGCGCGACGAAACCGCCGTCTTCAATCAACGGACTGCCCAAGAAGCGCATAAGATCGGAACCCGCCGGGTAACGCACCGGCTCAATCGCCGTCACTTCGTCTGCCTGAAAGATGGAGGTGATGGCGATGCCTTCGGAGTAATCCGTTTGCAGGCTGCGATTGGAGACGCCGAGCAGCGCCTCGCTGTTGGTGCGCACGATCTCGCCGAGGCGCGCGGAGAGATGGGGCAGAGAGCGGGTGAGGTCGCGGCAACGGAACAGCAGCCGCAGCGTGCCGAGCGCGCCAGCGGAGAGCACCACGTTGCGCGCCCGCACGTGCTTCTCGGGTTTGAACAGCCAGGCCGTTGGGCTCCGGTAGACGACCTCATAGCGCGCGCCGTCCGATTGACCCTCGGGCAGAGGGCGGAGGTCGCGGACCTCACACTCCGGCCACACTTGCGCCCCCCACTGCTCCGCGAAGTACAGGTAGTTCTTGTCCAACGTGTTTTTGGCATTGTGGCGGCATCCGACCATACACCCGCCGCATTGGATGCAGCTCTTGCGGGCCGGCCCCTCCCCGCCAAAGTAGGGGTCGGGAACCTCCTGTCCTTCCTTCCCCGGCTCACCAAAAAAAACTCCGACCGGCGTAGGATGGAAAGTGTGCGCCTGTCCCAGCTCCTGGGCGATCTGTTTCAGCACGAAGTCGGCGGGCCACAGGCGCGGGTTGAGGGTCACGCCCAACATGCGGCGGGCGGTGTCGTAATGCGGCTGCAGGATGGTCTTCCAATCCGCGAGGTGGCTCCACGCCGGGGCCTCAAACATCTTGTCGCTCGGTTGCACGAGGACGTTGGCGTACCCCAGGCTGCCGCCGCCGACTCCGCAGCCGTGCAGCACGAACACATCTTTGAAGGGGGCAATCTGCAAGATGCCGAAGCAGCGGGCCGCGGGCAGCCAGAGATATTTCCAGACGTTCCAGGTGCTGCGAGCAAAGTCATTCTCGCGCCAGCGTTTGCCGCGCTCCAGCACCAGCACGCGATAGCCTTTCTCGGTCAGCCGCATGGCTGAGACGCTGCCCCCGAAGCCGGAGCCGACGATGACGAAGTCGAAGGTTTGCCCGAAATTTGTGGTTGCCATATGTTTTCTTCCACGAAGCCACACGAATGGACGCGGAAACTTTCAGCGCTGCCTGCTCCGTGCGTTCCGGCGTGTCCTTTCGTGGAGTCTATACCGTCTCAGCCATTGGGGTCGTGATGCTAGAGATTGTAGGCGCTGGCGAATATGAAAGCAAGCGGGACGCGTTGCCCGTCCCGCTCTCGATCACACCGAAGCCTCCCCCTCGCCGCCGATTCAAAAATCCACTAGGCACTTTTCTCTTATTTGGCTTATTATCAGGGCTGAGAACATCATGGGCCGTTTAGGGCTTCTCCTCGTCTACTTTATTTACGGGCTGGCGTTCTTCAGCATGGGCCTGACGGTGATGCTGGAGGGCGGGCGCAGCGCGGATGCCCGGCTGCGCCACGCCCTGCGCCCGCTGGCGGCCTTCGGGCTGGTGCACGGCGCGCACGAATGGCTGGAGATGTTCATGGGATTGCACATGCTCCCCGGCCAGCTCACCGCGCCGGTGGCGTGGGAAGCTCTGCGGTTGGGTATCCTGTCGTTTTCTTTCCTCTCCCTCGCGGCCTTCGGTTCTTCACTCCTGGCTCCCACCGACTATTTCCGCCGCCTCAGCATGAGCGTCCCGCTGTTGCTGGTGACGGTCTGGGGGATCGGGCTGCTCGTCATGCGCAGCCACTACTCGGTGGAGGCGGGGTTGTGGGAGGCGGCGCACGCATGGACGCGCTACGTGCTGGCGATTCCAGCCGCCCTCCTCGCCGCGGCGGGGCTGGTCGCTCAGCAGCGCGCGTTCCGGCAGGCCGGGCTGATGCGCTTTGGCCGGGATGCCCTGTGGGCGGCGGTCGCCTTCGCCTGGTATGGGCTGGTCGGCCAGCCCTTCACACAGGCCAGCCCCCTGCCCCCCTCGAACGTGATCAATCAGGATCTTTTTCTGCGCGTATTCGGTTTTCCCATTCAACTGGTGCGGGCCGGCACGGCGGTGGTGGCGGCGAGCTTCGTCATGCGCTTCCTGCGCGCCTTCGAGGTCGAAACCCAGCGCCAGATCGCCGAGCTGCAGGCGGCGCGCGTGGAAGAGGCCCAGCGCCGCGAGACGCTGCGGGGCGAGCTGCTGCGGCGGGTGGTCGCCGCGCAGGAGGCCGAACGGCAGCGCATCGCCCGCGAGCTGCACGACGCGACCGGGCAGGCGCTCACCGCGCTGGGCCTCGGCCTCCGGGGGGTCGCCACAACGCTGGGGGAGGACGGCGACCGGACCGCGCACATGCTGCGCAAGCTGGAAGGCCTGGCCGCCGGTTCGCTCGACGAGCTCCGCCGCCTGATCGCCGACCTGCGGCCCTCGCACCTCGACGACCTGGGGCTGGACGCGGCGATGCGCTGGTATGCCAAAGAACTGCAGGCGCGCGCCGGGCTGGACGTGCAGGTGGAGATCACCGGCACGCCGCGTCCGCTCTCGCCACCCGTCCGCATTGCGCTCTTCCGCATCGCGCAGGAAGCGCTCACCAACGTGATCAAGCACAGCGGGGAGACGCGCGCCGGGGTGCGCCTGGGCTACACCGGGCAGGGCGTCAACTTGCAGGTGGAGGACTCGGGCTGCGGGTTCGACACGTCCGGCCACGCGATCCCGTCCCGCCCTTCGTGGGGCTTGCTGGGCATGGAAGAGCGAGCCACTTTGCTCGGCGGGCAATTCAGCCTGGACTCGCGCCCGGGCCGGGGCACGCGCGTCGAAGTGGTGATTCCCTATCAAGATGTGGAGGCGGCGACATGACCATCCGTCTGCTGTTGGTGGACGATCACGCGGTGGTGCGCTCGGGCCTGCGCATGCTGCTGGAGCACGAGACGGACATTGAGATCGTCGGCGAGGCGGGGACGGCGCACGAGACGCTCGCGCTGGTCGAGCAGCTCCAGCCGGACGTGGTGCTGATGGACATCGGCCTGCCGGACAAGTCGGGGATCGAGGCCACGCAGGAGATCAAGCCCCGGTGGCCGCAGGTGGCCGTCGTCGCGCTCACCATCCACGAAGACGAGGAATACTTTTTCAAGATGCTGCAGGCCGGGGCCAGCGGCTACGTCCCCAAACGCGCCGCGCCGGAGGAGCTGCTCACCGCCGTGCGCTCGGCGGCCGCGGGCGAAATCTATCTGTATCCCTCGCTCGCCAAACTGCTGGTCAAAGACTACCTCACCGGAAACCGCGAGGCCTCGCCCGCCGGGACGCTCGACGAGCTGACCGAGCGCGAGCAGGAAGTGCTGGCCTACGTCGCGGAGGGGTCGAGCAATCCAGAGATCGCCGAGGCCCTCACCATCAGCCCGAAGACCGTCGCCCGCCACCGCGAGAACATCATGCACAAGCTCAACCTGCACTCGCGCGCGGAGCTGGTGAAGTACGCGATCCGCAAGGGGATTATTCAGGCGTAGCGCTCCGTCGCCTTTTCAACCGCCCATCCGACTGCCGCTCCCGCCGCCGTTTCAATTCCCGGTCCACATCGGCCACGAGAACGCGCCCCTGCTTGCGGGGGTTCGGCTCCGACGTGTCGCGCACGTAGCGCAGGTCCCCATGCTTGATCAGCGACGCCACCGAGTTCGCCCCGCCCAGACCCAGCCGCCGGGCCGCTTCCGTCAGACCCAGCACCTCCTCCGGCTTCACGTCCAGCCCCTTCTACTCGCGCACCTCGACCACGAAGCGTGACATCTTGCCCTCCTCCATCGCGTTTCTTTCACCATAAACCAGTTTCCTTTTTTTTGTCAATCGGATTCCAGAGACACATGTAATCTCTGCCGCAGATTTTCCAGCGTCAGCGGATGGGGCAACAGCTTCGCGACAGCGCGCCGTGTGCCGCGTTATCCGTTTATCCGTTGGTAGTATCCGTTGACGCCTGAGTCAAATCCATCTTCTTGACCTCTATAGCGTGACCTACACCTCCCGAAGGTTCCGACCCTTCGGGAGGTTTTCATTTATGCGTGTGGCATGGGGTGAATCACCCATCTCCCCTCCCCCGGCGTGGGATGCCTCACCCACTGCGAGGGGGCCACGTGGGCTGAGCACGGCACGCGATAAATCGGGCGCCCGACGAATTTACGACGCCGGGCCGGAAGGCTAGAGTGTAGGCAAGAAAGTAATGGTTGCGCGAAATGGAGGTCCCCATGAACGCCCTGCTCACACTCACGATCCTGACTCTCCTGCGGCTGGTCATCCCCTTCGGCCTCCTCGTACTGGTCGGCACCCTGCTGGAGCGCCGCGAGGTTTCTCGGAAGGCCTCATAGAAAGACCCTGTCGTGGACGCGCTCGACGCCTTCACCGTCTTCCTGCTCGGCGTGATGCTGCGGATTGGCCTCCCGCTGGCCGTGACGGCCCTGTTCGTCTGGCTGCTCGGCAAACTGGATGCCCGCTGGCAGGCCGATGCTCGCGAAGCACGGCAGCGCGCTCTCGCCCCGGTCACGGCCACCCCGCGCGTGGCGTGCTGGGTCGCCAACAACTGCTCCGCCGAGCGGCGCGCAACCTGCCCGATCTACGGCCATGCGGAAGTGCTCTGCTGGCAATATTTCCGGGACAAGCAGGGGCATCTCCGCGAAGCCTGTCTGGGCTGCCCGGTGTTCCGCAGCGCGCCGATGCCTGTTCCGGCGTGACATCATGCATTCTTGCCCAGACCTCACAGGTCTTCAGAGACCTGTGAGGTCTGGACAACTGGAGAAGGCTCACATGAAACGCTTGACTTTCCAACTCTCCATCGGCCTCATCTTTGCCCTGCCCCTGGCGCTGGTCTCGTTTGCGCTCGCGCAGGCGGGCGCGCCCGCGGCGGCCCCCGGCGATCAAGCGCCGCAGTGCCAGGATTGCCACGCCGAATTCCAGATGGTGTGGCAGAACGGCGCGCACGGGAAAGCCGTGAGCGATCCTGCATTTCAAAGCGCGTGGGAGGCGCAGAGCAAGCCCAAAGAGTGCCTGGGCTGCCACACCACGGGCTTCGATCCCGTGACCGGAACGTACCAGGCCGAGGGCGTCACCTGCAACGCCTGCCACGACCCGGTGGCCTCCAACCACCCGCTGGCCCCGGCCACCATGAGCCGCGCGGCGAAGCTGTGCGGGGAGTGCCACCGGGACACGTACTTCGAGTGGCAGTCGAGCAAGCACGGCCAGAGCGACCTCTCGTGCGTGAACTGCCACGACCCGCACGCCACTACGATCCGGGCCAAAGATGCGGCGACGCTGTGCGCCTCCTGCCACGGCACGCGCACGGCGGCCTTCGAGCATTCCAATCACGCCGCGCAGGGCCTCACCTGTGTGGACTGCCACATCGGCGACTCGAACGGCAAAGACGGCATCATGGGCAAAGGGAAGCACAGCCACACGTTCGAGGTTGACCTGAGCAAGTGCAACAAGTGCCACGCCGCCGAGTTGCACAGCCCGGCGGCGGCCATGCTGGTGGCCGCCGACGTGACCCCGCCCCCGGCCGCAGCCAACTCGCTATCCTCCGGCGAGCCGACGACGGTGAGCGCCGATCCCAAGCCGGTCAGCCCGGTGGGGTACGCCATCTTCACCGGCCTGATCGGCCTGGCCTTCGGGATCGTGCTGGCCCCGTGGCTGGAGCGCGGCTTCCATCGCATCCGGCGCGGCGAAGCGCAGCAACGACACATCCCGTGAGGTGAAACGATGAGCAAAGAAACTGTTGGACGCCGTGGCTTTCTCAAGGCCCTCGCCGCCGGTATCACCGCCGCCGTCAGCCTGCGGATGTGGCGGAACGCGACCGCCTCCGAGACGACCGGGACCAGCCCGCACAAGTGGGCGATGGTGATTGACCAGAGCAAGTGCGTGGGCTGCGAATACTGCACGCAAGCCTGCCGCGCGCACAACGACGTGCCCCCCACCATCGCGTGGAACCGCGTCATCCCGGCGGGCAAAGTCGG
>Ga0184633_10000244_pt1 | contig 18157 bp, 14 predicted proteins | sample PLM31_170_b1_FD_133156 | JGI IMG/M metagenome (GOLD analysis project Ga0184633, IMG submission 133156) | Groundwater sediment microbial communities from an aquifer in East River, Colorado, USA - PLM3-1_170_b1 | ecosystem: Environmental > Terrestrial > Soil > Riparian zone | place: USA: East...
CTTCGACTTCGTGATGCGGATCAGTAATCTTTCGTTTGGCGAGTCCGTCGATACGCTTGCGCGCCGCGCGGGCGTAAGGCTGGAACAGACTCCCGACGAGGAACGCAAAGCTTCAGAACGTGACCTGCTTTACCGTTCACTGGATGCGGCGGCGTCGTGGTATCGTGAGCAGCTTCGCCATCAGGAGAAAGGCAAGGTAGCGCGAGATTATCTCAAGCGGCGAGGCGTGGATGAGCAGACGGCCGAACGCTTCCGTCTCGGCTACGCGCCGCAGGCCTGGGACGAACTACTCAAGACGCTCAGAAGCAAAGGCTATGCGCCGCCCCTCCTGGAGAAAGGTGGACTCGCGAATCCGCGTCCTAGAGGGGACGGACACTACGACCTGCTGCGGCACCGGTTAATTTTTCCGTTCTTTGATCTTCAGGATAGGCCGATAGCCTTCGGCGGGCGCGCCCTTGATCAGGCCGAGCCCAAGTATTTGAACACCAAGGAGACGTCGGTGTTCAACAAGGGCCGAACGCTGTACGGACTCAACCTCGCGCGCGAGGCGATCCGTCACCTTGATGAGCTGATCCTAGTCGAAGGCAACATGGATGCGCTGACATGTCATCAATTTGGCATCGCCCATGCCGTTGCATCACTCGGCACCTCGCTGACGCTGGACCAGGTGCTGTTGATGAAGCGGTTCGCGTCAAAAGCAGTCCTGGTGTACGACGCCGACGCTTCAGGGCTCCGGGCAATGGAACGTGCCATGGCGCTGTTTGAGGAGGGAGAGCTGCCCGTGCGCGTCGTCGTGCTGCCCTCGGGCGACCCGGATGGGTTTATCCGTGAAACGGGGGCGGCGGCGTTCAACGGTCTGGTGGAACGGGCTCTGCCGGTGTTTGAGTACCAGCTGACGATGGCAATATCGCGGCATGACCCGAAGTCCGTCGAAGGGAAAGTGCAGATTGCCGAGGAGCTGATTCCTGTTCTTGCGGCAGTGCGCAACCCCATCCGCCAGGCGGAATACATCCGCGGCATGGCCGAGCGGTTGGACCTGCGGGAGGATGCGGTCCGGCAGCGCCTTCGGCGCGCCGTGCGCGGGCAGCGGGCGGATGAGCCACCGCTTCCCGCCGGGCCTGACCGGGCGCGCCACCACGCAGAACGGATCTTGTTGCACATGATGGTGCTGGAGCCGGATCTGCGGCCCTCAGTGGCGGAGCAACTGTCGGCGGAGGAGTTTGTCGAGCCTCGCCACCGGGTGCTGGCGGGCGTCCTGCTGGAGTCTACTGGAGGTCCAGAAGTGTTACAGGAAGTGATAGAGGATGAGGAGGCAAAACGGCTGTTGATGCGCCTGGTGTTCGAAGATCCGCCCGTGGCGGAAAAAGACAAGCAGCGGGCGGTGCAAGAGTCAATTGATTACTTGACCCGCCACATCCCCGGTGCGGAACGGCGGGAGTTGCTGGGCCGGCAGATCGCTGCGGCCCAGGCGGCCGGCGACCTTGAGCAGGTTCGGCGGTTGCAGATGGCGTACCTAGAACTGGTTAAGCAGAAAAGTCATGGCTAAGAAGAAGGCCGCGCCGGACGCGGCAACCACAACTGAGCAGCAGGAGATGCCCGAGCAGCTGAAGGCCCTGGTTGAGACGGGCAAAAAGCGCGGGTATCTCACGCACGACGAGATCCTCGAGCGGTTCCCGGAGGCCGAGCAGAACATCGAGCTGATCGACCGGGTGTACCAGGCGCTGCTCGAGCAGGGGATCGACGTCGTGGAAGACGCCGAGGAAGCCAAGGGCAAGGGCAAGGACAAGGACGAGGAAGAAGAGCCGCAGCTTGTGCCCGAGGGCGTCGCCATCGATGACCCGGTCCGGATGTACCTCAAGGAGATCGGGAAGGTCTCGCTCCTCTCCCAGGCTCAGGAAGTGGACCTGTCCCAGCGGATGGAGAAAGGCGACGAGGAAGCCAAGCGCCGCCTCATCGAAGCCAACCTGCGCCTGGTCGTGAGCATCGCCAAGAAATATGTGGGACGCGGAATGCTCTTCCTCGATCTGATCCAGGAGGGCAACCTGGGCCTCATCCGCGCAGTTGAGAAGTTCGACTGGCGCAAGGGCTTCAAGTTCAGCACGTATGCGACCTGGTGGATCCGGCAGGCGATCACACGCGCGCTCGCGGATCAGGCGCGCACAATCCGCATCCCGGTCCACATGGTGGAAACGATCAACAAGCTCGTGCGGATCCAGCGCTCGCTGCTGCAGGAGAAAGGTCGCGACCCGACTGCTGAAGAGATTGCGCAGGCCATGAGCCTGCCCCCGGAGCGCGTGCGCGAGATCATGAAGATCGCGCAGGAGCCGATTTCGCTGGAGACACCGATTGGCGAAGAAGAGGATAGCCACCTCGGCGACTTCATCGAGGATCAGGAAGCGCTGGCCCCGGCGGAGGCCGCGTCCTTCACGATGCTCAAGGAGCAACTGGAGGACGTGCTCGAGACGCTCACGCCGCGCGAACGCAAGGTGCTGAAGTTGCGCTTTGGGCTCGATGACGGACGGCCGCGCACGCTGGAAGAGGTGGGGCGTGAATTCGGCGTCACACGCGAGCGCATCCGGCAGATCGAGGCGAAGGCGCTCCGTAAACTGCGGCACCCATCGCGCAGCAAACGGTTGAAGGATTTCATCGAGTAATCGATTCTCGTGTCATCGCGAGCGGAGCGAAGCAATCCCCTTCGGCGATCGAAGGGGATTCCTATTTAGGGGGGATTCGATGGAGCACCACGTCAAGGACATGGGGCTGGTCAAGAAGGGCCGGCAGCGAATCGAGTGGGCCGACGCGGAGATGCCGGTGCTGGCGAAGATCCGGGGCCGGTTCAGCCGCGAGCGCCCGCTGCACGGTCTCCGGATTGCGGCCTGCCTCCATGTGACGACGGAGACCGCGAACCTGATGCGCACCCTGGTGGCCGGCGGTGCTCAGGTGCGGCTGTGTGCCAGCAATCCGCTGTCCACACAGGATGACGTTGGCGCCGCGCTCGTCGAGGAGCAGATTGCCGTTTTCGCGATCAAAGGGGTAGACCGCGATACATACTACCGGCACATTCACCAGGCGCTTGACATCAAACCCCACGTGACCATGGACGACGGCGCCGATCTGGTGTCGACGATCCACAGCGAGCGAACGGAGTTGCTGAAGGAAGTCGTGGCCGGGACTGAAGAGACCACCACGGGCGTGATCCGTCTTCGCGCGATGGCGAAGGATGGGGCGCTCAAATATCCGATCATCGCCGTGAACGACGCGAAGACCAAGCATTTATTCGACAACCGCTACGGTACGGGGCAATCAACGATCGACGGGTTGATGCGGGCAACCAACCTGTTGCTCGCCGGCAAAACGCTGGTCGTGTGCGGGTACGGTTCGTGCGGCCGAGGATTGGCGATGCGCGCGCGAGGAATGGGCGCGCAGGTCGTCGTGACCGAGGTCTCACCACTGCACGCGCTGGAGGCCGCGATGGAAGGATATATGGTGATGTCGATTGCCGAGGCGGCTAAGGTCGGCGATATCTTCATCACTGTGACCGGAAATCGCTCGGTGGTGCGGAAGGAACATTTTGAAGCGATGAAAGATGGCGCCGTGCTCGGGAACTCCGGTCACTTCAACGTGGAAATTGACATACCGGCCCTCTCGGATATGGCGACCGGAACTCGAGAGGTCCGAGAGTTCGTCCAGGAATATCGCATGGCGGACGGGCGGCGGCTCTACCTCCTGGCCGAAGGACGGCTTCTCAACCTCGCCGCCGCTGAGGGACACCCGGCCGCCGTCATGGACATGAGTTTTGCCAACCAGGCGCTCGTGGCCGAGTATCTCGCAAAGAGCGGTCGCAGCCTCGAACCGAACGTTTACACCGTTCCATCAGACATCGATCAGATGGTGGCACGCCTGAAGCTGGACGCGATGGGCGTCACCATCGACGAGCTCACCCCCGAACAGAAGAAGTACCTCCAATCTTGGGAAGAGGGCACTTAGGACCCCGAGGCCTGGCACTTTGGGGCCAGGCCCCTGGGGGCCAGGCCCCAAAGACGCGAATGACCCAGGTTAGTCAGGGCAGTGCGAGGCGGACCCCGGAAGGTGGGTCTCGTGCTCGCACTTCGCGGCCTGCTCGAGCTGGTATTTCCTCCTGCTTGTCAGGTGTGTCGGAATGGTGGGACCTTCCCGCTGTGCGCTACCTGTCGCTGCGCGTTCCGCCTAGTCCGTCCGCCGGTTTGTCAGAAATGTGGAAAGCCACTACAAGGACAACCTGATCTCCTCTTCACGTGTATCCCGTGTCGCCACCGCCGTCTGTACTTTGCGGCCGCCCGCGCAGCCGGGATCTACGACGGCACCCTCCGCGACGCCATTCACGCGCTGAAGTTTCGTAGCGGGCGGGCGCTCGCCGCGCCGCTTGGGTCGCTCATGGCGGCATGTGCAGCCGGGGCACGGCTGCCAGCGGCGCAACTCGTGATTCCCGTCCCACTGCATCGTCGCCGCCTTCGTGAGCGCGGCTACAACCAATCCGAACTGCTGGCGGCAGAGGTTTCCGACCGCCTCGGATTGCCCGTGAGATCAGATGTCCTGCTTAGACGTCAGACGACAGAGGCACAGAGCGCGTTGACACTGGAAGAGCGCAGGGCAAATGTCCACGGAGCGTTCATCGCTGCCCGCGCCCTCGATGGTCAGACGGTCCTACTGGTTGACGACGTATTATCCACGGGCTTTACTGCATCGGAGTGTGCAAGAGTGCTGCGGCAGGTCGGGGCGGGCCAAGTGATCGTCCTGACCGCCGCGATAGCGGTTCTTGATTAACCAGGACGGGAACGCGGTGCGGGCGCGCGAGATGGCAGTTCGGTCGCCACGCGCAGTCCGGGCGGGGCACTGACGACTTGCGGGATCGCGTTGACAACGATCGCGCAGGTTGCCGGATCACCCGCCACCCCGCCGGGAAGCTCGATTCGCAGCGACGGATCTCCATCAACGGCCACCGTGTCGCGCTGATCCTTGGCGCCCACAGCCATGGTCAGATCGAGCGTGATCGCGGCCGCGCCGTCACGCATGCCGCGGCAGATCTGATGAAGGCCTACGACGCGCCTGTCGCTGCCGATGACCGGGTCGATCCTCTCGTCAATAGCAGCAAGGGTCCATCCCATGGCGTCGGCAATCATCGCGACAGATTCCGGAAGACCCACATGAGCAAGCCGGCCCGCCGCAACGCCCTCACGGAACGCGTCAGGGGTCAGTCCCACGCCGACCTTGTGTTGCAGCGGGCGACGGCGGCGTCCAACGTCAACAATGCGCTCGACGGTGATCCGGGTGATCGCGCGGCACGGGGACGTCAGGATCACAGGCAGGACGTCCATGACGTATCCCGGGTTCACGCCGAGCCCGACCACCGCAACACCGCGCGCGAGTGCACGTTCATTGAGCGCGGCGGCGTCGCTCGAATGGTGATGCCAGGGGAACGCGAGTTCCTCGCATGTGGAAATCACATGCACGCCGAGGTCGATCAATGACTCAAGCTGCGGACGTACCTGCATGAGCCGTGACTGGGTCGAGTGCAGCGCGACGTCGGCCTGCACCGTAAGGGCAGCGTGGTCAGGAGAGGCAATGCGGATGTCCGGAGGCGCTGCCGGGATCAGGGTCGAGAGAGGGTGGCCGACTTTCGCCGGATCGATGTCGAAGGCGCCGGCGATACGGTGGCCGCGCGCGAGCGCAAGCTCGGCGATGCCGATACCGATTGAACCCAATCCGTACTGGATGAAACGAACGGAAAACACGCCAGCCCACATTCTAGCAGAAGCTTTGCCCCCCTCACCCGAACCCTCTCCCCGATGGGGAGAGGGGAAGAGGTTGGCCCCTACCGGGGCCTCATAAAACGCCGCAAGGGGAGGTGGGGGCTCCTCCCCTTGCTGGCTGTGGTCGGCTCGAAGTCACTTACGCGTTTCGGTGCATGATGTCTGCCCTGTCTTCGCGGGCGACGGCACGATCAGCGCTGACCTGGCCGAACCCCATATGTGCTAAGCTTGTCGTCTTTTGCGAACGCTAGTTGCAGTTGCCCTTGATCTTTGCCTTGTCGTTGTGCACGCTCACCTGCTGCTGGACGCAGCGCGCGGCAGCGATGGCATTAACGAGCCCGTAGCCGAAGTACTCATCTGGACCCTGACGTCCCAGATCGACCGCTGACTGTCGCAAGACGTGTCGAAGCTGGTCTCCATTCAGCTGTCCGTTCGCCACGCTGTCTGCCAGCGCCGCCACGCCGCTCACGATGGCCGATGCCATGCTGGTCCCGAGATTGAACACGTTGGTCCGGCCTGTACGGCACGGGAACGCCATCATATTGTTGGGCAAGAACTGCACGAAGCGGCTGCAGGCTCCAATGAGCGCGTCGGCCGGCATCCCGGCAGGGTTCGGGTTCCCGTTCGGAAGCGGCGCAAGCCGGTTGCAGGCGATCATGGGTCCGTTCATCGGCGCAAAGACCGGCATGCAGCGGAACGGTGTGGCATTGCCGCCCGGTGCGGCGAAGTCGATGATCGTGCGCCCAAAGTCCGAGTACGGCGCGAAACTGTTGGAGTCCATGAAGTTCGCCGGCCCCGTCGCGGCGACGGCATTGACTTCCGGGAACTCAGCCGGTACCTTCGTCAGCGCGCTTTCGTGATCCCAGTTGGTCCCTTCGTTGCCGGCCGAGGACGTCAGGAACGCGCCCCGGCGCTCCGCATACTTGATGGCGCGCTGTATGGCGCGCTTCAGATGATCCGCTTTCAGCTCGTCTCTGGTCATGCGCGCGCCGAAGCTCATATTGATGACGTCGGCGCCGGAATCCGCGGCGTACTGGATGGCCAGAATGATCGCGCTCCACGGCGCGAAGCCGTTGCGGCCGCCGACCTTTACGGCGATCAAGTTCACGTGCGGCGCGACGCCGGCGACGCTGATGCCCTGGCCGGCGATCATCGACGCGACGAACGTTCCGTGCCCGTTAAAGTCTAGAATGGGTAGGATCGCCGTGCCTGCCGGCAGACCCGGCGGTAGCGGTGAGAGCGACTCATAGTAGAACGCCTTACTCCTCACCATATCGACCTTGCCCACGAGTTCTTGATGCGTGTAATCGATGCCGGTATCGAGCACGGCGACGTCCACGCTTGGACTGCCCTGGAAACCCTCCGCCCATGCGTCGTCCGCGTTGACGGCCTTCATCGCCCACTGCACGAAGAAGAATCGAGCGAGCTGCGGATTGTGACTCTCCGCTACAATTCCGGATCCAGCGACATCGCCCTCAGCGACGATCTCATCGGCAAGACCACCGATGAAGACCTCTTCGTCCTCGGCGACTGCCTCCACGCCGCTAATCCCCGCCACGGCGAACTCAAAGCTAGGCTCGTCCGATTCGATGATGGCGAGCCCGACCTCGGGCACCGTGCCGACGATGCGTCCGCCCGCGGCTGCGACCATGGCCTCCAGACCCACCGGGAGAGACTCGTTCTCGCCCAACAGGATGTAGCGCTTTCCGGGCTGCGAACCCTGACCTGAAACGGGATCCGTAGTCCGCAGCGAAAAAGCGCTCATCGCGAGCGTGACGATCAGGATCGCGACCGCGAAACTGGACCGCAGTGACACGCGCATTGGCGTGTTTCCTCCGTGTCCTTCAGACTCCGAGTGCTCGAGGACCGCATCCCCGAGCCGTGGATCTGGTCTATTCACGTCCTGTGGGCACTGCCTGTCGGTGCTGCCGGTCTGGCACCCCCAACAGGTAGGGCCGGTTACACCTACCAAGGAGCAAGAAATATGCCAGGGAGGGGGACCAAGCCGGGGTAGCCGAACATTAGGCGGCATGGTTCTGGACTTAAGGAGCTAGAAACGTGCCGGTCGCGGTTGTCGCCATTGGTGGAAACTCCCTGATTAAGGACGAAATGCGGCCCTCGGTTTCCGGGGAAATAGCGGCATTGGAGGAGACATGCGCCCACATGGGGGCCATGCTGTCCCAGGGATGGGATCTAGTGTTAACTCACGGCAATGGGCCCCAGGTCGGCTTCAACCTGCTGCGCTCGGAGCTTGCGGCCGCCGCGGCCCCGCCCCTGCCGCTCGACGTCCTGGGCGCCCAGACCCAGGGTTCAATCGGTTACCTCATGCAGCAGGTGCTGGGAAACGAATTGCGCCGCCGGGGAATCCGGAAGCGCGTGGTGACAGTTGTGACGCAGACGGTTGTCGATCCGGACGATCCCGCGTTCCACCGCCCGACCAAACCGATCGGCCCCTTTTACGATCGCGAGGACGCCGAGCGCCTCCAGCGAGAACGCCGCTGGAAGATGGTGGAAGACGCCGGTCGTGGATGGCGGCGTGTGGTCCCGTCGCCGATGCCGCTTGAAATCGTCGAACGCCTGGTGATTAAAGGGTTGGTGCACCAGGCGATCATTGTGATTGCCGCCGGGGGCGGCGGAATCCCTGTGGTCCGGCGGGATGACGACCACCTCGAAGGCGTCGAGGCGGTCATCGACAAGGACCTGGCGACCTCGCTGCTCGCGCAGTCGATCGGCGCGGATCTGCTTCTGATCTCAACGGCCGTCGAACGGGTGGCGGTGAACTATGGCAAACCGGAGCAGCGCGACCTCTCGGAGATCACGGTCGCCGAGGCCAAGCAGTATCTCAGCCAGGGACACTTTCCTCCGGGGAGCATGGGTCCCAAGATGCTTGCCGCCATCAGGTTTATTGAAGCCGGTGGTCATGAGGCGCTGATCACGTCACCGGAGAGCATTGGGCGGGCGCTCGCCGGTCAGACCGGCACGCGCATCACAGGAACTACCCAATACGGAGTTGAAAAGTTAAAAAGTTGAAGAGTTGAAAAGTTACCCCGCTTGCGTTCTGTTCTCCAACTTTCCAACTATTCAACTTTCCAACTGTTGAACTGAAAAGTGGGTGACGGTCGTGGAGCTTCGGCTTGCTGACAGGATGAGAGAGCTCGGCACCGAGACCGCGTTCGAGGTGCTGGCCAAAGCGCGGGAACTCGAACGCACGGGGAAATCGGTCGTCCATCTCGAGATCGGCGAGCCCGATTTCGACACGCCCGCGCACATCAAGGACGCCGCGATCCGCGCGCTCCATGACGGCTTTACGCACTACACGCCGTCAGCCGGATTATATGAGGCGCGCGAGGCGGTGGCCGAGCATGTCTCGGTGACGCGTGAGATTCCGGTGGATCCCGACGAAGTCGTGATCACGCCGGGAAGCAAACCCGTCATGTTTTTTGCGATTCTCGCGCTCGTCAATCCCGGCGACGAGGTCATTTATCCGGATCCCGGTTATCCGATCTACGAGTCGGTCGCCCGCTTCGCGGGAGCCGTGGCCAAGCCGCTCGTGTTGCGGGAAGAGCGCGGCTTTCGCGTCGATCCCGACGAACTGCGCAGGCTCGTGACCCCGAAGACGAGGCTCATCGTCCTCAACAGCCCGCACAACCCCTGCGGATCGGTCCTCACGCGAAGCGATATCGAAGCGATCGCGGAGATCGTTGCGCGGTCGAGCGCAATGGTACTGGTGGACGAGATCTACTGGCAAATCATGTATGACAACGCACATGTGAGTCTCGCCAGCATCCCTGGGATGAAGGAACAAACCATCGTCCTCGATGGGTTCTCCAAAGCGTACGCCATGACGGGGTGGCGTTTGGGGTTTGGGGTTATGCGAAAGGATCTCGCCGCCAAGATGGCGAGGCTGATGGTGAACTCAAATTCGTGCGCGGCCGCCTTCACGCAGATCGCCGGCATCGCAGCGCTCCGGGGCCCCCAGGAACCGGTCAAGAAGATGGTCGCCGAGTTTCGCCGCCGGCGCGACGTGATTGTCCAAGGCCTGAAGGCGGTCGAAGGCATCACCTGCGCCGTGCCCTCCGGCGCGTTCTACGCCTTCCCGAATGTTGCCAAGGTCGATCCTGACAGTAAGCGGCTGGCGGACTACCTTCTTACCGAAGGCGGGCTCGCCTGTCTCTCAGGCACCGCATTCGGGGAACACGGCCGCGGCTATCTGCGATTCTCCTACGCCAATAGTGTGGAGAATATTGAGGAAGGTTTACGACGGATGAGGGAAGCGCTCAAACGGTATCGAGCTGCCGTCACTTAACTGCGGGATAAAGGGATAGGGGATAAAGGGATAACGCTGAGGCGACGTCGTGTGTTACCTTATCCCCTTATCCCTCTATCCCCTTATCCCGTAGTTATTCACTCAGGTTGCCAGGTTGAAAGCTTCTAATCACTTCGTCGCACTGTTTCTGTCCGTCCCGCCAGCGCTCAAGGGGTTTCGCGCACACCGCGATTTGATATCGCTGCGGGCCGCTCGCGACGACCCCAACAGACGCCCACTCGGTACCTTCCGTGGCACCGGTCACTTCGAACTTGTACCAAAGGACATCGGGCGAGGTGCGGGGGTCCTGCTGGAATCCCGATACCCCGTGGACCGAGAGCAGCGAAAAGACCTCCCGTCTGATGGCCGCATCGTTGAGGACGCCTTCAGAGGGAGAGCTCTGAACCAGCACGAACTCGGGCGCTGAAATCGACCGCTCGGAGTAGGCGGGGGGCACGAACCGTACGGCGCTCTGACCCTCTTCGACGCGCACCCATCCGGATGGCCTTGTGATCGTGAACCCAAACCGCGAGTCCTGCTCCTCCTCCATGCGTGTGGAGGCGCGCTGCCGGCAGCCGGAAACCAGAAGCGCGAGCACGAGGATGAGGCAAATTCGACGAGTCACAGTTGCTGCTTCGCGTTGGATTCGCAGCGAACCTTGAAGCGACGTCGAGGGCGGTGTTACCGGCGCGGTTGTGTTGACGGCGCCCTGACGCAATTCATGCAGTGATTACTGAAGGACAGCACGAGATCGCCCTCCACTCGGCCCATGCCGGTCAAGTCGCCGACGGTGTCTGAGGCGACAGTCCGCCACACGGGAACGCCGCTAATCACCGTGTAGGTAATTTTCGTCCCTATCTGGCCCCAGTCATAGAAGAGGGTCAGGTCGTGCACATGGCCCGTGTCATCGACTACGGCCCGCATGGCATAGGGAGGTCCGGGGCGGACCAGCATGCTCCGCATGTTGGGGTTCGTGAACAGCCACTGTGCGATGCGGCGGCGCGTCGCGACATCAAGCTTGTCTTCGGGCTTCCCGTACCGGCTGATTGCGTCGTCGACAATGCTGCGGTGAACGCCGGCCAGAGCGTAATGCCGCCCGGGAAGTTCCTGCTGCATGAAGATGTCATGAGAGTGAAAGGTCTCCTGGTTCTCCGTCTGCGTCTCGACCTTCTCCTCTATGATCTTCTTCAGTGTTCCGGCGAATGGCCGCAGTAGCAGTGGAACGTCCAGGCGATCGATCGTGACCTTGCGCCGCCGGGTCTCGCCGGCCTTGCGCCACTCGCGAAAAGATCCCTGTGCGGTGGCCGTGACGCGGCTGCCGCGGACAATCAGGCTCAGTTTCCCCGAGAAGTCCGAGGTAAGCTCGTATGGCTCCTCGCCCTCAGTGGTAAAAAGCCGGGTAAGCAGTTGATCCACGGTCGGGCTTTGCGCCCATGCCGTGGCTACCGCCATCAATGTGATCAGGCACCCGGCGGCGAGCCGACGAGCGCCTAAGGAGAATGAGTCCACGTCGCCAATTATACCCGGTGATCCAGTGGCTTAGCATTCCCGTACCGTTCCCAGAACACCAATGAGTCCAGTGGCTGGCGTCCGCGACCGGCGAGAATCCTCAGCGCCGCGCGCTCGATCGGTCCGCGCCCGCTTGCGCGCGCATAACCGAATGACAGAATGATCGGCAGCGTCTTGCCCAGAGGGATCTCCAGAAATCGTTTGGCCTCATCTTGCTGGTGCGGCGTGGCCGGGCACGACGCGACACCGAAGTTCCAACCGCTCAGCATCATGTTCTGCACGCACCTCCCGGCGTCGAAGGCATAGCCCGCGTCGTCTATCACGATCGCCACGGCGGCTGCGGCGGTAGCCACATGCTGCGCAAACCGTCCGAACCGGGCGAGCGATGTGAGGCGCTCCCGATCGCGGACTACGACGAACCGCCACGGCTGGCGGTTCCGGCTGCTGCCGCTCATCCGCCCGCCGTTGAGGATCTTGTGCAGCACTTCCTCTGCGATTGGCTTGTCGGTGAACGAACGGATATCTCTCTTTGAGAGAATACAGCGGTAGGTGTCCATGCGCACGCATTCATCATGATTGCGGACTTCTCCCGCGGAGCGCCGGCTGATGCGGAAACGAGGAATCAGGAAACTACCCAGTTTCCGTCTGTTAGAATTTGCGCATGTCGCAGCACGGACTTCCGTCCGGCGGCCCGCTGTATCGGGTCCTCCGGTTTCTCGTGCGCGGACTGTTGCGTGGCATCTGGCAGCTGCAGTTCGAGGGAGTCGCCCACTTCCCGCCACGAGGCCCCCTCATTATCGCCTGTAACCATCCGAGCGAGATCGATCCGATAGTGCTTGCCGCGGCGCTTCCATTCCGGCCCACGTATCTCGCCTCGAAGCACATCGAGCAGTTCCCGGTTGTGTTCTGGCTTGCGCGGCAGTTTGATCCCGTGTTTATCCGGCGTGGTCTGACCGACGTGGGAGGGATGCGCGCCTGCCTTGCACGCCTCGCGAAGGGAGAAGTGATCGTCGTCTTTCCCGAAGGCCGCGTGGTGCAAGACGCGGATCTCGGCCCGCTGCACAGGGGCGCCGCATTCCTCTCGATGCGAGGACGCGCGCCCATCGTGCCCGTGGCGCTGGTGGGTACGGGGGTGATGTGGCCGCTCGGCGCGCGGTGGCCGCGAAAAGCGCGATTACGCGTCCGCGTGGGCGCTCCGATCCCAGCGCTTACGGACGCCAAGCGCGCAGAGGAGTTCATAGAACGCGTCGACCAGGCATTGCGTAACCTTGTAGTGTCTGCGAAGGTCGATTCACATCCCCACGGGGAAACGTAGTAATGATGATCTCGAAAAGGCCGTTGCTTCTTTCCCTGGCCGCGCTCCTCGCGCTCGGCGCGCTTCTGCTCGAATCCTCTGCCGCGGAAGCCTTCTATCTCCCCCCTGAATCGCTTGAGAGCGCAACGTCCGCCCTTAGGGAGAGGGCTTGCGCGCCGCATGTGGCTGCACTGCAGACGGTCGCCGCGGAATCGACTCCGATCGGTGCGCGGGCCGGGTACCTGCTCGCCCATTGCCTTGAGACGCTGGATCGCACCAATGACGCGTACACCGTTTTCCTTGAAACGGCCGGTCGGTATACGCCTTTGGCCGCGCACGCACGCTATCACGCCGCGCGTCTGGCGTTAGATCTCAGCCGGCCACTCGACGCGCTGTCCGCACTCGACGAGGTCGACCACGGGGATTTGCCACGGCTCTTTGGCCAGCGGCTGCGGCTCCTTCGGGCCGACGCGCTGCTACGCGCCGCGCGCACCGCGGATGCCGCCCGACTACTCCAAGCGTTGCTGCGTGAAGACGGGTTGGACGACGATCTCCTAGCCGACGGATGGTGGCTGCTGGGTATGGCCGCCGAGCGTCTAGGGGATCGGGCGCAGGCGACTCGCGCGTACGGCATGGCATGGTGGGCGGTTCCAGGGAATCGACATGCGGCGGAATCCGTTCGACGGCTGCGGGAACTGCACGGTGGGCGCGCGCCCGTACCACCGGCGGATGCGAGGATCCTGCGCGGGTTTCGGCTGCTCAGACTCGGCCAGCCAGAAGATGCGGAGGCCGAGCTCCTCGCGGGCGCGAGGGGCCGACCGTCAGGCGCGCTTGCGGCCAATGCGTGGGTGCAGATCGGGGTGATGCGCGGCGGCGGAAGACGCGCGGTCTCGGCCTTCAGAGAAGCTGTGCGACATCCGTATCAGGTCGCGCGCGCCCAATACTGGCTCGGCCGGAGCCTACTGTCTGCCCGACGCGCGGGTGAGGGGAGAATGGTGCTCCAGCGGGTGGTGTCTCGTTTCGGCTCCACATCGTGGGCGCCGCGCGCGCTGCTGTTGCTGGCGCGAAATTCCGAGGGTCAAGTCGCCGATAAGATGTATGCCGAGCTGGAACAACGCTATCCGAACACCGCGTCGGCCGATGAAGCCCGGTGGCAACGGGGGTGGCGCCTATTCAGAGCGGGCAGGTTTGCCGACGCGGAGTCAGTTTTTCGCGATGCCGCGCGGCGGCACCCCAGGACGGCAAGGGCGGGAGCAAGTCTGTACTGGGCAGCGAAAGCGAAATCAGCGCGCGGTCTGGATACGCGCGCCGATTTCGCGCTCGTTGCAGACCGCTACCCGATGACCTTCTATGGGCAGCGCGCGGCTGCCCGATTGCGTACCGTTCCGCCTCCGCCGGGGCCGGCAGCTGCGCCCGTCCGTCTACCAGTGGAGGCGTTCGGTGCGGTGTTTGCCGAGCTCGATGCGTTGGGATTCGATGCCGAGGCGGCTGAGGTGGTAGAGGAGGTGGTGGCGCAATCCGCCGACCGTGAGCTGCTGCGGGTCGCCGCCGCCATCCGGCTAGAAGTCGGGCCCATTCATGAAACGCTGCGTTTCTCCGATCCCGCAATTGCGCCGGCACTGTTCGGCGGCGCTCCCGCGGATCGTGAATTGTGGATGCTGGCGTATCCTCGCGCATATTGGAGTGCGGTGGAGTCCACCGCGGAAGCCGCGGGCGTTGACCCCTATCTGGTGCTCGCCGTGATGAGAGAGGAAAGCCGCTTCGATCCGAAAGTGGTCTCAATCGCCGGAGCCGTCGGGCTGCTACAGCTCTTGCCCGGTACCGCGTCGGGGATTGCCGGGACGACGATGGGCACGACGCAACTGACTCAGCCGGAAGTAAATATTCGTCTCGGCACGGCGTATCTTGCCGGCCTGCTGCGCCGGTTCCGGGGGGACGTGCCGCTGGCGCTCGCCGGTTACAACGCGGGACCCGGCGCGGCACAACGGTTCTCCCGAATGTCGCGGGTCGATATGGACCTGTTCTTCGAACGCATCCCGTTTGCCGAGACGCGCGCGTACGTTCAGCGGGTGCTGCAGACCTACGGAATTTACCGCTGGCTCTATCGCTAGGCGGCTGACCGCCCTACACGACGCTGACTTTGTCGCCACCCTGTTCCTTAGCAAGCTTCAGTGCGCGCTCGCCGCGGCGGATAAGTGTGTCGAGCGACCGGTCCGAGTCCTGCCGGGCGGTCACGCCCGCGCTGACACGCACCGTTACGCTTTGCCCGCCTATCTCCGGTGGCTGCGCGGCGACGGCGCGGCGTATGCGATCCGCCACGCCCGCCGCATCCTCTTGTACGGTGGATGGGAGCAGGCAGACAAAGATGTCCGCCGCGTACCGAGAGAGAAGATCCTCCGCCCGCAGCTCCTGGCGGCAAATCTGCGCCAGCAGCGCAATCACCGCGTCGCCCGCCGCGTGGCCGAAGACCGAATTGATCTCTTTGAAATGATCCACGTCGAGCATGACGAGCGCCATCTGTTCGCGATGCCGGATCGATCGCGCCACTTCGCGCTCGCCCGACTCGAAAAAGGCACGGCGGTTCAACGCGCCCGTGAGGCCGTCGGTAGAGCGCTGCAGTTCCAACTCCCTCGTCAACCGGACATTCTCGAGGCGAAGGTGACGCCGCTCGAGGGCACGGTCGATCGTCGCCCGCAGGACTTCGACGTTCGGGAAAGGTTTGACGATGTAATCGAACGCATCACCTTCGCGCAACGCTTTGACCGCGCCGGCGAGATCGGGCATGCCCGTGAGGAAGATGATCTCACTGTACGGATCGGCGGTCTTCGCCGCGCGCATGACGGCCAGCCCATCCGCGGCCGGCATGATCATGTCCGTGATGACAACGTCGAACGCCCCCTGACGGAGTTTCTCAACAGCCGCAGCGCCGTCGGGCATTGCTTCCACGGTGTGCCCGAGGGAGGAGAGATACCGAACCAGCAATCCACGGAGGCTTTCGTCATCCTCCGCGATCAGGATTCGAGCTGGTTGTGAAGACGGAAGCATTATGGGGTCATGGGCACTCTTGGGCTGGACGAGAGATTCCTCGGCATCTTGAGAAATCCTGTCGTCTGAGGGGGGAGCGGCAGGGGCATGCTCTATAAGGCGGATACGCAAAAGGCGATGTACTTCGAGTACTTTGACGTCAAGCAGGCAGACTGGTCGCTCGGAGCCGTGGCGACGGTGCTCAACCGTCTCCAGGCGAGCGGATACCGTGCCTTGACCCAAGAAGTCCAAGGCCTGCTCGAGCGGTTCGTCCAGTTCCGTCCGGACCGCGCCCTCGAATCATCGCTTAGCGGGACCGAGCTTTTCACCGAAATTCTGATCCCGCCGGCGCAACCTAAAACTCGGGTGATTCTGCATCGTCCTGCGACGGATGTGGCAAGAGTTGTCGTCGTCGGCCGCAGCCAGCACGAGGTGCACATGGCGGCAACCGCAATGAAAATGCACCTCGAGCAAGCGTTGGGCGCGAAGCTTAAGGATTTGATCGTAGACGAAAACGGCCGGGCCAGCCTTGCGCGATTCCGCCGCGAAGCGCTGCCGGCGCTGGGATTGCTTGGCGACGGTCATCCCTCGCTTCGCGTGCTCAACGGCGCGGCGCTGCTCAAGGTATTGCGAAATCAGCCCGCGGTCCGGGGGAAGCCAACAGTCCTCGCTTCTCAGATCTCCGCACTCTCATTGGATCGGTCGGTCGAACAGACGCGTGAGGCATTGGAGCAACTCGCTGCCGACGGTGTCGTAGAACGCTGGCACGTCGTACTGTGCCGCGAGGGCAACCAGTGGCTGGCCGTGTCCGAGAGTCCGGATGAGATCAAGGCCTTTGTGGCAACCAAGGTGGCGTGTCCCCACTGTGGCCGGCGCGTGAGCGACGAGAAAAGCGACACCGCCTACCGCATGAGTGAGGATGGTCAGTCGTATCTCAGCCAGAACCGCTGGCTGTGCGATCTTGTCGAAACGTCGCTGCGGCGTCTCGGGGTCGAAGCCGTCACGGTGCAGCCGGGCGGACAGGCTCTCGATGGCGCCGCCTGCTACCATGGATCGATCCTCGTGTTTCGCGCCAGAGAGGGTGTACAATCCGCGGCTGATGCCAAAGCCGTGCGTGACTCCGCCCGGACGCTCGACTCGCAGGGATGGCGGGTTCAGGCCGTTCTGGTCACCGATCAACCATTGTCCGAGGAGGTAAAGAAAACCGGCATCACGATCGTCGAGGGTGTCGGCGCGTTGGACCAGGTGCTGGCGGAGATGCTCAAGGCTGCGCGGATGACCAACCTCCAGACACTCCTCCCTCCCACGCTCCATCCCGTTTCGATCTCGGTTACCGATCTGTTGCCCAGCGATCAACCTCAGACCGTCACGGCGGCGTAGCCGCCAGTCTGCACGGAGTTCACAGGAGAAGGTTTCTTTCAGGTCGTAGTGGTTCCGCGTGGCAAAGCCCCGCGTGTACATCACACGAAAAATCCCCGAAGGAGCGATCAGGATCGTTCAAGATGCGGCTGACGTGCGCCACTGGGAACGGGAGGACATCCCGGTCCCCAGGGAGACCCTGCTGCGTGAAGTTCCCCGACTCGATGGCCTGTTGAGCCTGCTCACCGACCGCGTCGATGACGAACTGATGGCCTCTGCACCGGATCTGAAAGTCGTCAGCAACCTGGCCGTTGGCTTCGACAACATCGATGTCCCGGCGGCTACCCGGCGTAAGATTGTGGTCACGAATACGCCTGACGTCCTTACGGAGACGGTGGCGGATTTCGCGTTCTGCCTGCTATTGGCAGCGGGGCGGCGTCTGGTCGAGGGAGACGCGTATGCCCGAGCGGGGAAGTGGAAAACGTGGTCGCTCATGCTGCTCGCGGGCCAGGATCTCTATGGTGCGACGCTGGGATTGATTGGATTGGGGCGCATCGGCTCGGCCGTCGCGCGGCGCGCGAAAGGCTTTGAGATGAGAGTCATCTACTACGATCCATACCGGCGTGAGGACATCGAGAAGCAACTGGGAATCGAATATCGAGACATGGACGAGGTGCTGCGCGAAGCGGACTTCATCAGCGTTCACGTCCCGCTCATGGAGTCGACCCGCCACCTCATCAGCCGCGATCAGTTCCGCCTGATGAAGAAGACGGCGGTGTTCGTGAACACGTCACGCGGTCCGGTCGTCGATCAGCGCGCGCTGGCGGAGGCATTGCAGGCTCGGCAGATCTTCGCCGCCGGCATCGACGTCTTCGA